>Ga0126342_10014823_pt1 | contig 13720 bp, 14 predicted proteins | sample Cyp1metagenome_FD_92528 | JGI IMG/M metagenome (GOLD analysis project Ga0126342, IMG submission 92528) | Coral microbial communities from Lord Howe Island, Old Settlement Bay, Australia - Cyphastrea 1 metagenome | ecosystem: Host-associated > Invertebrates > Cnidaria > Coral ...
CAAGGGGCTCTTCCTGGCAATTGCCTCGAAATTGGATAAAGCTGCGGTCCAATATGCAGTAAGTGTTTCTTTCCACATATCTGCACAAGGACCTGATGTGACATCAAGTGGTTTTTTATGCGCGGAAGAGCGTCGCAGGTTCAAACTAAATGATCAAATCTACAGTGAGAGCCTTTTGGAACCGCAACAAAGATGGAATGAAAAATGGCAAAAATGCGAAGACCAGGAAGACAAACGCAAAACATCAGCTTTTGTTAGTTGGGTGTGCACTCATCGATGATTTTGCCCTTGGATCATTGAGATTTTTTGGGGGTCTAGCATGGTCTAGCCATCCAGCGTCGCTTCCCCATCTTCGCCTGCATCACCATGAAAGTGACGGCATCTGGACCTCGGAAAACCCCACGGTTTTCCCGGGCATAGCTACACCGAAGATGGCTGAGTTTGGTAGACTTCGGGCTAGCCATTTTCCACCTAGGACGGTAACCATACAGTTGAGATCCCAGCTCTTGTAGGGAACAGCCTCCCAGGCTGTAGAAATGTAGGCCAAGGGGCCCATCTCGTCGTTGCGGTACAAGAGCTGCAGGCGGCTGATGCAACACTTCAGTGGCTTCCAACAGGGCCAGGTGACTCTGGTTTCACCATCATGGGGAACCCCAAAAGTCGACCTCTTTAAACCCAGTACTTAAGATTCGCCCCTTAAAGCCAAAAATCATTTTTGGGTTACCGACCTGGTGGTTAAATCGGTGAATTTTCCATGGGTTTTTTTGATCCGAAAAACCAGACCGCAGCCTGCGCACCGCAGAAGTACGGCTTAGTGCTGTAGGATTTTGGTGCTCCTGCCTGGAAATTTCCCACGAGCAACCCGCGGCCGCTCAAAATATGGGCAGTTTAAAGGAAACTTTGCTGGAAACCCTGGTTCCGCATGGTTCCTATGGGCTTCCATTTCCAGCGGAACAGCTTGCATACCTCCTTTCACTGTTAGTTTTCAGGAGGGTACATCGTCAAACATCTCCATATGTTTCGTTGAAACCCAATGTTCATTTGTCCAAAACTTGGTGCTTTCTTTTCTGAAACTTCCTTTCATGAGACAACTTTGGTGCAAAATGGGCAAAGTAGTGGGACGTGATTCGGCACACTGCTGCTAACAGCGTCACAAAACAACATGGCAAGACTGGGGATCCCAGTGGATGTCAGTGACTTCATGGTTCCAATATGTTCCCAACGATTCCCAATGTCAAAGATCCATCTTTGTTACCCTCTGGTTATGACTAACGTAGCCATGGAAAATCACCATGTTTAAGTTCGGTAAACCATCTATAAATGGGTCATCTATACCATGGCTATGTTAAATAACCAGAGGGTAAATGATCCATTCACCATAAAAAAGAGGAGATGAGGATGGGTCATGGGGATGCGTCACGTCACCGACGTTTGTACAGAACCCCTTCTCTTCACATCAATCAAGGCTGGGATTTATAGGATCTTCATCCCCCGAAATACAGTAGCTGGTATTTATAGGGCTATGTCATAGGTATTGATCCATGGCCATATCAGCTTGAAAAAATCACAAAATCCCCATGAAATCGGCGGCACCTTGACTCCTCCGAAGGCCTTCTCGGCCAACTTCACCAAGTCTGCGTGCTTCACCGCTCCTGGGAATCCCCCACGAATGAAGGGGGCGTCATTTTTCCATAAAAAAAAAATGGGGCGTCATATCCAGAAAAAATGGGGCTTAAAAATGGAGCATTCTGAAACGGAGAAGTCATACGTTGTTTGTTGGTAAAAACCATATTCTGAAATGGGGAGATAGAGCAAATATCATATGACATACCTTCCATGTGAGACCCCAATTCAGCAATAGATCCACTACTGAACCATGGTTTCATTTGGGTGGTATCTTTTTTGGGGGGAAGAGATTCGTTGAGCCATGGTTTCGATCCGCCACATTTGTTTTTCTTGGATGATCTTGGCCAAAGTTGACCCAAAAAATGGGATGGTCATGATGGTCTACACAAAAAAAACACCAGAAACCCTGTGGCGGGGTCTTTCATTTTGACCCTGGGACCCTGGCCGATGCCGGATTTTCTGATCAACGATGGGATGGTTGCTGTTTTTCTGGATTCCCATGGGAGCTGTAGAGAAGCTGTAGACAATCCCCAAAGAAGTTGGTATTTCAATCTTAAGCATACCGTGTCAAACCATGTCATACCCAACAACTTTCGGGGAAAAATTAGTCGAAGAATCTCTAGTGAAACGGCAAGTCAAAAGGCACATTGATCTGGCATCGCAAAGTCATGGAAAGCCAAGTCCAGAAGATTCATTCGCTTTGGCATCTTGGCATCTGAGCAGGGCCATGCTTTCCAGTCATGGTTTTCGGAGAACGGGAATGTCGACCAGCAGAGAAACCGGTTCTTTTTCTCCGCCAAACATGGGCCATAATGTTGGACATGACTGAAATAAGCAGATCAAAATATCATCAACCATCATCAACAATTAATAACCATTGATAATCATCAATAGCCATTAACTACCATGACTAACGCATATGACCAACTCCTTTTTGGAAGGGAACGTAGCCATCGCCACTTCAGGTCTCACCATCAGCCGCGAGTCCTGATGCCGCCAAGACCATCTTGTCGGCCGTGAAGTTACTTTCGACGTGCTTCTTCAAATGCTCCTGCCGCCACGATTTCGGAGCGAATTTCGGGGGATTTTTTCAGGAATCTGAACAAAGCCCAGCCAAAAAAAAGGGCTTCAGTTTGTTTCGCATCTGTGTTCATACTCTTCGTGAATTCATATGAATTCATTCTAGTTCAGTTGAGTCCCTAACCTATTGTGATACGGCAATCCCATCGCCGTTATCAAACACCCTCTAATCCCAAATGTGGGATTTCATCCCCTACATTCCACCATGCTTTCTGGGGGCCTTTTGAATATGAAGGGATGATGCGTCTATGTTATATCATGTATATCATGTATATATGTATATATATATATGCATTGGATACATAGTAACTCCCAAAAGAGGTAGAAAAGTTGCGAAACTTGCAGTTAAGTAGAAAGTCTCATCTACCCTCTGGTAATTTAACATATCTATTGAAAATGACCATTTATAGCTGATTTATCCATTCAAAATGGTGATTTTCCATAGCTATGTTAGCTTACCAGAGAGTATACAATGTGGGGCCCCCTAGTTATATAAGTTGGTTTATAACACCCATTAACTAGTTCGTTATATCTGCCATAAACCATAGGTTTAATGGGAGTTATAAACCAACTTAGCTAACGAACTGGGGCACCACCTTGTACCATCCTGATTTCCGTGCCGTGCCTGGCTCAGGCTGTCGATATTTTCGAAGGGTCCAACGGTGGAGAAGCCCAGAGAATAGTCCCGGAAGGCGCAGGCGTGCAGCCTATGGCGACCCGGAGCAATGGATTTTTTAATACCCAAGGACCATCAAGTAGCATCAAGTTGCCAAGTACCCTCTGGTAAACTAGCATAGCTATGGAAAATCACCATTTTTAATGGGAAAATTCACTATAAATGGCCATTTTCAATAGCTATGTTAGTTTACCAGAGGGTATTCAAAAACCAACAAAAAACCAACAAAAAGAAAAATTGTTCCAGTTATATATAAATTGTTATAAATTATAAGTAGATAAGCTGAACAAATTGGGGTTATGATCATGTGAGATCCCAATTTGTGGGGGTACCATGGTTACACGCATCAAAGTAACCTCAACTACACTCCCAAGTAGACCTTGCATCATGGCTCACATGGGCAGTGGAGTCTCCCACGATAGAACATGAAAAAGAAACAAAAAGCCTAGATTTTATTTTAATGTGCAACCCGAAGAATGGGTCCAATGGCGCCCATTCTGAGAAACAACAAACAACAACCGGATCAGATCCGGTTGTTCCTCCATTTCCTCCTGTTCTCAGTGCTTTGGTGGTTGATCATCCCGGTTCAGTTGGGGCTTCCCCAAGCGAACAGATAGGATGGTCGTTCACCGTGCCTGTCATCGATCACCTTTCGCGTGTCTTGCTCAGTTTCCTTGCAGAGGGAAAAGGATCGGTGATGAAAAAAAGGTGACTTTGTGTTGGAAATATATGGAAATATCTTCTTGCGGGTGATAATTATCACACATTGGGGTGTGTAAAATGACACTGACCAATCGGATGCTGATTGATCGTGCGACCCAAATGCCAAAGTGTAGGGGGGAAGCAACCCACTTCTAGCCGGTAGTGCTTGTAATGCTGTGGCGTCACCGGTGCAGCAAGGACTGCTCCTCAAATGCCCTGTGAACTTCTTTGGCTTCATTGTGCTTTACTGTCTTATACTGGCTTACATAGCTCACGGTTACTGAGCCCATGAAGGTGTCACCCGGAAGGAATGGACCGGAATGGAAGAGCAAAATATTTGAGAGAAACAGTCCCAACCACACAGGCATCGCGGCATCACCTTATCCGGATTATTTTAGATAAATCCGCAACTTACAACTTCATTTATTATGGTTAACTGTTAATTAACCACCTTATCCAGATCATTTTAGATAAATCCGCAACTTGATTTATGATGAAAACTTAAACCCCTGGCTGCCATTGGCTGATTTCCCCAAGTGATTTCCCCAGCACCACCAGGTCAAGCAATCTCCTCGAGTTTCCGCAGGATGTTGGCTTTTTCCTTGGCATAGTTGGCCAAAGCCTGAGGCGCAAAGGAGTGACTGGGCATGGTGGGCATGGTGGGCATGGTGGGCATGGCCATGATGATATGAGCACCGTAGGTCATTCTCAAATACCCTCTGGTTATGTCAAAATAGCTATTGAAAATGGCCCAGTCGAAATAGTTGATTTACCCAGCTATAAAATGGTGATGTTCCATAGTTTTTTGTATGTTTACCAGAGAGTAATTCTTTGCTGTCACTTTCAACTAGGATTTTGGTGATACCCTCCGGTAAGCTAACACTTTGCCATTGAAAATGGCCCAGTTAGTTCGTTGAGTTACCGTTGTTAAAAGTGGTGATTGTCCATAGTTTCTTATGTGTTTACCTTTGGTATCCTTTGGTGATATCACTTGAACAGCTCTTGCAGCTGATCATGTTTCCTAATGTGGTAAACCCTAACCTCCAATTGCGGATCGTTGTACATACAATGGATTTCTGCTGAATTTAAGGGATGGTTTCTTATTGGGTTCACGATATTGGTTCTGATACCTAAACATCATATAACATCATATTATAAGGTTTTATATACCCTCTGGTAAACTAACATAACTATGGAAAATCACCATTTTTAATGGGTAAATCCACTATAAATGGCCATTTTCAATAGCTATGCTAGTCATTACCAGAGGGTATATATCCCATTATCCCCAGAAGATGGTTACCCATAAGGTTCCCAAGTTCGCCCAAACGCCACGTCCCACGCGGTAACCGCGGCGTGGGCGTTGTCTGGGCAAAAGGGCTGGCTTCGTCACCATGTCTGACAAGATGTCTACACCCTGGCATCGAGTAGCACTGGAAAAAAAGGGACAGCGACAAGAATTTAAAGCCTCGTGAAAAAAGCTTCCCAGACTCGAGTTTTTTTGTTTGCAGTTTTTTTGTGGATTCTATATGAAACAAAACATGAAACAATCCAGCTATACCCAGTTAAATTTAACACATTTAACCCCGCAAATATCAATATCCCAGATATCCACATCGCTGTCATGGCCTGAGCAAGATCGCTCTTGAAGACGGTCATATTAAAGCTCGAACTGAGCAGATCGAGTCGTCGCCGTTTCGTCGACTCATTTGCTGAACAGAAAATATACCAAATTTAAATCTATGAATATATAATATTTAGATGAATATAATATATAAATATCTATAAATATATAAATGTTAAATCTATAATATATATATATATATAATATCTGAATTAAACTATTCATAAATATAAATTGCTGATTCAGAATTTGACCCCCAGACATCTTCCAATACCCTGCGATGTTCTTTGCAATACCCTGCGATGCGATTCCAATCCGGTGATCCGTTTTTTCCAGATGGTCATGGCATTCCATTGGCATAAAGAAAAGCTCTTTCAAAGTAGCCTCTGGTAATGACTAACAGTTTGCGAACTTGACAATGGAAATAGAAATAGTTGATTTACCCATTAAAAATATTTAAAAATGGTGATTTTCTATAGTTTTTTTGTATGTTTACCAGGCCGGGTAACCCGTGAAACCTCCAGTTTTGTTCAAATTTCATCCAAATAAAAAACCTCAACGACACCTACGTTGAACTTCTGCAATCTGCGGCAATTTTGAGGCAGCCACTGTTCCCGACCATAGCTGAGATCCAGAGTGGCTCCAATGGACCTTAGTGAAAACAGGATTGGTTCACATCCTTTACATAATGGATGAGACTGAGGGAAACTAATGCAAATCACAAGATTTAAAAAAAACACAACTGAAAAGGGATTGATCATGGGAATCAAATTCTGTTCAATGGATGGGTAAATGCCACACGGGACATATGCAACAGACACAAACATGATCCGCAATCGTCATGGAGAATAATTGGGAATAATGGTGGAAATACGAAGCTACAACGCTACAACCGGAGATGTAGAACTCTACGGATTTTTCTCAGGATGACTGTGGATCAAAATGGATATGGATATGAGAATGGGGATGATGACGGGAATGATAGTGATATATAGTGACATGATATCTGCAACTTGGTGTCGTGGTGTGTCGTTTTGGGATTGTTTTTTTACTGGGACCAATTTTACACATGGGGTGTGGGAAATGAGGCTAGAGCCTGTTCTCCCTATTTGGTCGATCCAAGCAATGTGCAAAATCGGATCAAGTCAATGTCCCCGCGGAAAAAAAAAAAAAAACAATCAATAGGGCTAGAACAAACCATTTTAATGGGAAAATGACATAAGTTATGACCCATGAATCACGGTTGAATTAACCGGCAAACGATGGGGAATAAATAGCCCATGAATCATGTAGGCTTACATGACACTTGATGATCTGACCAACGAACAAACGAGGGATACAGCCACTGAATAGTGGGGATAGGCAGCAACAGAAAAGGGAACAAGACACAAATTATTGGCTGGAATGCGCTGTTTTATCAAATCTCGGATCCCTATACCATCTATGATAGTCGCGAGCCGCGAGCAAATGGTAAGTATAGAGTATCTGCGCAAAGTGTGGTTGAGACCGCTGAGTAAAGTTGCCATGTAACAGTTCAACAAGGGCAACAACGGGTTTTGCTTAGAACTCTGGGTGATTCTATAGTAATTCCCAAAAAGATAGAAAAGTACCCTCTGGTAATTTAACATAGCTATTGAACATGGCTATTTATAGTGGATTTTCCCATTAAAAATGGTGATTTTCAATAGCTATGTTAGTCATTACCAGAGGGTAATTCATCTTTCGTGGCAGCATGGTGCAAGCTGCAGGAAACCATGGTGTGGCCACAGTGAACCGAGTGTCTGTGCAGACACCGAGATGGATCACACGTAGCTTGCGATCAGAGGGATTCCCAAGTGCATATAATTGCATACATACGCAATCATATTAATGATATATTAATGATATATTAATGATATATTAATGATATATTAATGATATATTAATGATATATTAATGATACATTATGATATATTGCAATATGTAGTAAGTATATGTAAGTAAATAAATATATGTACGGTACATGGTATTTCATAGCTGCATAGACAAACAACACCCACATGCACAGCTGACATCGGGCGGGCTGGGCAGTGCAGACTCGATGTCAGATTCCAATTTCGCGCGGGGCCTGCACCGTGGCACCGAATAGGAAAATGAGGGTTTTTTACCTCCAAAACTTACTGGTGCTAAACGCAGGGAATGAGGGAATGATCCACTAGCTAACTATCAATAATCATCCCAGCAACCCCCAGATCCCCCAGCAACCCATCCATTCCCTACGTAAAACGCACCAGTAAGAAAATATCGAGGGATCATGGGCCGGGATCCTGCAAAATATCCTCAACCATGTCCCGGAGGGGCCTTGACACATCCATCACAGAGTGACTGGACTCTTTGAAAAACGAAACCCTTTCGAAACGGTTTCTTCCTTAGTGAAGAAAACGAAAAAAACGTGTCCTTGTTTGGAGCAACCAACAAGAGCAAAAAAGGGTCCTCGTTTTTTGAAGACATGCAGTACCCCAAAGACGTGCGTCATTCCTCGGACCTGTTTAACCGTTGGGTTCCGTTGGTTCCGGAGTTTGATGAGTCGATCTTGATGTGACTCTCCTCATTGATAAGAAACAATAGTGTTGTTGAGCCACAAGAAATTCGTCACTTGCTTCAAACATCTAAAAAAACCCAAGAAAACTCGCCACTTCGCTTCATCCCAAAGAACAAGCCCGAACTGCGGGCTTGCTGTCACCACACGCCTGACCCCAAGTATGGTCCAGTGCGAAGTTCTCAAGATCCAACGATTTATTGAATCCCACTAGTGGCCATGTCCTAATCCTTAAGAATCATTTTTTGCACTCGATCGGCTTTAGGGAGTACAGGAAACTGGTTTTTAGAAGTTTTTAGTACCTCCAAATTCTGCTGTCCTGCAAGAATTTTCCCAGCAATTCTAAGAGACTTTTGTATCCCCATATGTGGGTTTCCATATTTTTTCTGTACCCAAAAATGGATGGTTTACAACGGAAAATCCTACTCAAATCATCTAAAATTGATGATTTTGGGGTACCCCCATGACTTAAGAAACCCAAAAATGGGCCCCAGGATGGGCCCCAGGAGATCCACCTAGTGGCAGTCCCGGTGAGCGTCAGCTGCTCCAAGACGGCAGTGGCACCTGGGAAAAGCCGCCAGGAATCCCACCTTTTTGCGGGAAAAGTATAGGAAACCTGTAGAAAACCCATAGAAAATCACCTACTTTGCCTAAGTTCCATTTCTTGTGATTAAAGGAGTAAATTTCACATATTTCACATCCTCATCTTTAGAGCACGACATTGAAATCATTGTTCAAGTGTTAAAGATCACCAAACACACACAGCTCTCAGGGTGCACTTTCCACTCTAATACTTTGCGACCGGTTTCCGAACTTGCGAATGGGCAAAAACAGCATCCTCCAGAAAAAGAAGTGATGTCAGACATATACTGTAGGATACCTCCACAACCAGGCCAGTTTGGCTGCCAACGCTCCGGTTGTTGCATGGGCGTTCAAATTTTGTTTTCATAATATTTCACACCGATCTATATCATAGAATATTGTATGCGTATAATACATGCATGTATTTATATATATATATATAAATATAGATATATAATAGATATCTTATAATTATACTCCTTGTTGAACTGTTTTTTTGGTGCCTGTCTGCAACCCAAAAATTGTTCATTGATCTCTCTTCCATAGCCCCAGCCCTTGTTGTGACCTCGGGTTTCGAGGCTTTCATCGCGCACCTCGATGTCGAAAATGCAGGGATTCGAATGGTCCGGAAAGGATACATGAAAGTCATGGAAGTCATGTTTCATATCTACCAGCTGGTTATTTAACATAGCCATGGTATAGATGGCCCATAGAAATAGATGGTTTACCTGTGTTTACCTATCAAAAATGGTGATTTTCCATGGCTATGTTAAATAACCAGATGGTAAACCTGACTTCATTCCGGAATATGTTAGCCATCAAAACTTGCGAGATTAGTATTAGTTATTAATCCATATTAATCCTAAACCAGTGGGATACAAACCTGTGAAGATGGTTGGTTAGGGTAGTTGATTGTTTTATCTTAACTCTGTGACACCATTCATACATCTATTTGGGTGTCTAATAATTCACAAGCCTGAAGATAGTTGTTATCATGCGGCTATTTGCTGATGATTTCCCCGAATCCAATTCCCATTTATTCTCATCATTCGAGTGACGTCACAACGTAAGGTCAAAATCAAATTCATCCAAATATATCCCCATTTTATCACCATTTTTGTTGGTTAACTCCCAAATTGTCCTGCCTGAATCACAATGAAATTATCCATGATATGCCATTAATCTCATTTTCAAACGCTACTATGGTTGGTTATATCCCATTATCAAAGGAGGTTTCATGGAGGAAACTCCCAGTTACGGACTTTCACATTCTCACTAGCCCAAAGATCATTGTGTCCAGTTGGCACCTGCGTTAAGAGATCATGAAGTCACAGTCTCACTAGCACAAAGATCATTGTGTCCAGTTGGCACCTGCGTTAAGAGATCATGAAGTCACATTCTCACTAGCCCAGAGATCATTGTGTCCAGTTGGCACCTGTGTAGAGGTAGAGTGGAGGTAGTAGAGAAGAGGTAGAGTAGATGTAGAGTAGACGTAGAGTGGAGTACAGTAGCGTAGGGTAGACAAGAGTTTGCAAGGGGAGAGGTAGAGGCGGAGGTAAAGGTTGAGTAGAAGGAGAGTAGAGGTAGAGTAGAGGCAGAGTAGTGAGTAGAGGTGGGTAGAGGTAGAGTAGAGGTAGAATAAAGCTGTGTAGGGTAGAGAAGAGTAGAGCATAGCAGAGTAGCGTAGAGAAGCGGAGAGATGAGTAGAATATAGTAGGGCAGAGTAAAGGTGCGTATAGAGTAGACGAGGGCATTGAAACTGCTACATCATAGCGGTAGAGTAGCAGTTGGGTAGGGGTAGAGGTTGAGCAGGGTAGAGTCGAGAAAAGTAGTAGGGAAGAGACAGTGGAACGGCTGCGCCAAAGCTGCTCGAAGGGTACTTGTTCTTCAGTAGATTCTTGCGATCCTGATTGCGTTTTGCAAGTCACAGGTGGCAGATCGCATTGGAACTGCTACATCATGGATGCGATTTGAATGTTAGGATTTGCACGAAACATTGCGGTTTTTTCGGGTAAACGGAGGTTCCGTTGCAGAGAAAAGTTGGCTCGCGTGTGCGGCGGTTTCGGGCGTCGCCGCTTTGCCGCCGATTCCTGTTCGATTTGTGCGCGCAGTGGAACAGAGGGTTCCAGGTGACTTTTTCTCCTCCTTGTTGATGCTGTGCTATTGTGCTTTGCATGTCTTGAGACACTTTGTGCATTGGAACTGGTGCATCAAAGCGATGTGTTCTACAGTGGCGTGTTGCAATTCTATTGTGTTGTGAAATTCAGCCTGTGCAGATCGCGGTGTCTCGAAAGGTACTGTACTTGGTCTCTAGTAGTGTCTTGCGATTCTGATTGTGTTTGGCAAGTCATTGTTGGCAGATCGCAGCAGAATTGTTACATCATTGCGGTTTGAATGTTAGGATTTGCACGAAACATTGCATTTTTTCTGGTAAACGGAGGTTCCGTTGCAGAGAAAAATCGGCTCGCGCGCGCGCGGCGGTTTCGGGCATTGCCGCTTTGCCGCCGATTCCTGTTCGATTTGCGGCGCAGTGGAACTGAGGGTTCCAGGTGACTTTTTCTCTTCTTTGTTGATGCTGTGCTCTTGTGCTTTGCATGTGTTCAGACACTTTGTGCATTCGAACTGGTGCATCAAAGCAATGTGTTCTACAGTGGTGTGTTGCAAGTCTTTTATGTTTGGCAACTCAGTCTCTGCACATCGCTGTGGAATGGCTGCGTCAAGGTTTCTCGCTGCTGCGGGTGCGTGCGGAGTACTATTGTGTTTTGCAGCTGAGAGTCGTATATCGTCATATAATGGCAACATGAAAGATGCGAAGGGTGCTTTGGCAGCAATTGTTTCTTCATTTTGGCGCTGATGATTTTCCTTTTAAAAATCCTTTTAAGAAGTGTTTCAAAATCGACATTTTTCCGCTTGGGCGTGGTGCCGGTTTTGGGGCTGCAATTTGTGTAGCCGTTGTGCGTAATTCTATTGTGTGTTTTGCAACTCAGTCTCTGCAGATCGCCATGGGATGGCTGCGTCCAGGTTCCTGGCTGCTGCGGCTGCGTGCAGAATACTTTTATAAAATGTCTTTTGCAAGCTGGGAATCGTAAATTGTAAAATGTAGTGGCTCCATGAAGGTTGCGAATGGTGCTTTGGCAGCAGATATTTCTCATTTTTGGCGCAACCTGTGTAGCAGCTTCTCTGTGTAAAAGCTTGCTTTGTGTAAAAGCTTCTCTTCTCTGTTGCTGTGTGTATAAGCTTCTCTGTGCAAAAGCTTGCTTTGTGTAAAAGCTTCTCTATGTAAAAACTTGCTGTGTGTAAGAGCTTCTCGGTGTAAAAGCTTGTTTTGTGTAAAAGCCTCTCTGTGCAAAAGCTTCTCTGTGTAAGAGCTTGCTTTATGTAAAAGCTTCTCTGTGCAAGGGCTTCTCTGTGCAAACTTTGCTCTGTGAAAAGGCTTGCTCTGTGTAACATCTTCTCTGTGTAAAAGCTTCCCTGTGTAAAAGCTTGCTGTGTGTAAAAGTTTGCTGTGTGTAAAAGCCTGCTTTGTGTAAAAGCTTCTCTATGCAAATCCTTGCGCTGTGAAAAAGCTTGCTCTGTGTAAAAGCCTCTCTTTGTGTAAGAGCTTAATGGCTTAATGTGAAGCTTCTCTGTGTAAAATTTTGCTGTGTGTAAAAGCTTGCTTTGTGTGAAAGCTTCTCTGTGTAAAAGCTTTCTCTGTGAAAAAGTTGCTCTGTGTAAAAGCTTCTCTGTGTAAAATATTTTCTGTGTAAAAGCTTCTCTTTGTGTAAGAGCTTATATACTCTGAAGCGTCTCTGTGTAAAATGTTGCTGTGTAAAAGCTTGCTTTGTGTAAGAGCTTCTCTGTGTAATAGCTTGCTCTGTGAAAAAGCTTGCTCTGTGTAAAAGCTTCTCTGTGTAAAAGCTTCTCTGTGTGAAAGCTTCCTGTGTGCAAAAGTTTCTATGTGCAAAAGCTTCTCTGTGTGAAAGCTTCCTGTGTGTAACAGCTCGTCTGTGTAAGAGCTTGCTGTGTGTAAGAGCTCGTCTGTGTAAGAGCTTGCTGTGTGTAAATGCTTCTCCATGTAAAAGCTTACTCTGTGTGTAAGCATCTCTGTGACGGTAGGTGAGAAGAGTTGAGAAGAGTTGGCCAGAGTTGAGAAGGTGAGAAGAGTTGAGATGAGCTGAGCGGAGGTGAGAAGAGGTGGGAAGAGCTGAAGCAAGAGGTGAGAAGAGTTGAGACAAGTTGAGAAGAGTTGAGAAGACTTAAGACAAGGTGGGCATAGGTGAGAGTCGTTGACAAGAGTTGAGAAGAGCAGGGAAGAGGTGAAAAGAGTTGAGCTGAGGTGGGAAGAGATGAAACAACCTTGAGAGCTGTTGAAAAGAGTTGCGAAAATTGAAATGCTGAGATGGTCTGAGAAGAGTTGAGAAGTGGTGGTCACAATTGAAAATGGGTGAGGCAAAGTGACGACGAATTCACAGAACAGAGTTGAGAAGCTGTGAGGGTCCGCTGCATCTCCTTTAGACAAACCTTGTCTTTGGATCCTATAACTATAGCGTTACACTTCTTAAACCTGGAAACTTCCGCCACCCGCCTTGTGCGGGTTCTACTTGTATGCAGAGTCTTTTTGGTTAATTCACCAATTTATACCGACCTATTCATATCTGGTAGTAGCTAACAGGGGCGTTGGGCTCTGCTTCCCCACTGGAACGTGCCCCCGGCAGATTTCCTGTGGTGAAGAGCATGAGTGCCCCTTCACTGACCCCCCTCCGCAAAAAATAATTTATGGATGCATGTGTATATATATATACATATATATATACATATATATATATGGTGCAGCGTTGGCCACCCCCCCTCCCCCCCCCACCAATGGGTA
>Ga0126342_10014824_pt1:5000-12500 | contig 13720 bp, 17 predicted proteins | sample Cyp1metagenome_FD_92528 | JGI IMG/M metagenome (GOLD analysis project Ga0126342, IMG submission 92528) | Coral microbial communities from Lord Howe Island, Old Settlement Bay, Australia - Cyphastrea 1 metagenome | ecosystem: Host-associated > Invertebrates > Cnidaria > Coral ...
GATCCGAAAATTGTGCGGGATCGACTTTGTGAAAATCATCCTTCGCCGAAGTTGTTCTGTTGTGATTTCTAGGCAGGCTCACATGTTGCCTTCGTTGGGGCAGAAAATCGAAGTGAGTTTGCCTGATGCATGATGGATTTGCGAAGTGTCGACCATGAGGTCGCTGAAAAATTTTGAGAGATGCCAAAGTCTCCATGGAACAACCAGCCATGATGCAGTGGCTGCTGGCTCAATGAACTCCAACCCGCCAATGAGAACATGAAAGGCATTTGGACAACAAAAAATCAGGATCAATTCTTCGAAGGTGGAACTGTCAGATGTCCAGAGCCACACGTCAACGCAGTCAATCTAGTCACATTAGTGACTAGTGGACGGGACGGTCATAGTGCAAATTGCAAATGGGTATATTTCACCTCCAAAATGAGCACTTCACTTGCAGAGGCCATTGTTCCAACCTCAAGCAGCTGATATCGTGCAAGAATCGACACATTACCAGCACTGCTTGGAGAGACCGCCTTCTGTACGGCTGTACATCAGAAAATGACTCTTGCCAACCTGGGCCAGGTTTCAGACAGCGATGCTGCCACATACCATAAGCTGCGGTACATGCTTGCCACATGGACCATGACTCGCATCAATCACTTGGATTTGCTTCGGATCCCCTGATAAAAACAGAAAAGTGTGCTACTAGATTCCCCAAATGGTGGATTAACAAACTTGAAATCAAAACCATGACCAGCTAATCCAAGATGAGCTCGGCTTTGGAAGCACCCCGGCAGCTTCCGAACTACAGCTGGGAGTGGGTAGGGCCATTATGATGCGCAAAAATTGGGTCCAAAAAAATGGATGCTAGTCGGTCCAGCAGCCAACAAAAATTCATCATGGTGATATTATCAAATCACTTAATCATTGGAAAACGCTAGAAACTCCCATGGTTCACGCATTTTTCTGTATAAATGAGGGTGTTTTTCCAAAAAATTCTGGCATCCCCACTATCCCAGCACCTCTCTGCCGTCTCTACTCTCAGCAAACATTCCGGTTGGGGGATCCACGATGCGACCATATCCTGACATGCCGGCAGTTGAGATATTGGTGAAATTCCTGGCAGAACTTTCGGGATGAGGTTTCCACCAGAACGGCTCTGAAAATTGGGTGCCGAGCTCGTCCATCTCTTGCGAATTTCCCCTTGGATTTATCGTCAAATGCCAAATTCGTAAAACACAATTACCTGGATGCTGGAATGGTGGAGGTTTCAACCACCAAATGCTGCTATCTTTCTGTCCAAAGCGCGTTCATCCCATCGTGCCGACTCCTTGGCTCTTCATGGAGGGTGTGTCAATGGGGCGTATCCCTAAATTTGCCACGGAGAAAACGACCACATCATACACTACCTGCATGGTACCCGATTTGCCATCCTAGCTTCTCCTTCCCAAGAAAGAAATTTCAGCAGACACCACCTGCAGGACCTGAGGCCCTCAAAATACTTGGCTTGTTTAGCAGTGAATCCAGTCATTTTGGAGTTAGTTGGCTTGTCATCATGGGGAGGGGATTCGAAAAAGCAGATGCGAACGTAGATTTTTAATAGTTTCTTCAAACTCTTAATCTCCCACAAGTCAACACCTTGCTGACCCGAGACGCCATCTGCCCTCTCCACCTCAAAGTCATCCTGGCTTTATCTCCAACAATGGTGAGCATACATATTTACATTGCTGTGTCACAAAATTCAAAGGAAAAAACAAAAGCCTTGAGTGTTGGGGAAACCCCCAACCAAATGGCTTTGTCTGAACATAAAAGGCCGTACCCCAAATTCGATCGTGAAAAACACCATTGTTCCTGATTAAAGGTGTTCTTTGGTGTATATAAATATATACCCCGGTCTCACACACTGGATTCATTTCCGAATGTCATGGGGTGCCACGTCGGCCTGAGGATTCTCATAGATTGCGTATGGGCACCGACTGGTTTCCGAGAACGGAAATTGCCGCAGCAAGTGGCACATCCAATATACCATTGCTCTACTCTACAACCCCTATCCATCATTATTACTCGTAGACCAAGCTTCTTGGTGGTTACATCCGCAATATGTTGGTTTTTCGTCGATTACACTCCCACTGTGATTGGTTCCTCAATATACCCCAACCTGTTTTCCATAGCTATGTTTCAATACCAAAGGGTAGATGTCTTGGACCATCAACATTCGGAGCTTAGCTGTTTAACCAACAAAAATGGTGTCCGGCAAGTCAACTAGCAAAGGCTTGGTCTTTAAAATCCAAAGGGGCGCACATTTCGGTGTGTTTACGAAATTACCCCGCCTACTTTGCTGGGGCATTACCCAACAAAATGATATACCCAGATACGCCCAGATCCGGGGCAACGACCACCGGATGGCGACCCTTCGCCCTGGCCCGGCCGGCGGCGTCACCTCTCGCAGCACAACGCGATGCCCCGGCCGGCGGTTTGCTGCCGGAGAGACGCTATGGCCGGGTATGTGGGGGGAGGACGCTGTAAGAAGACGCTCTGGAAGCCCATTGAGGTGAAAAGTCTGAAAGATCTCGGCTCGGCCGCGGTTTTCTGGAAAAATATGAAGGGATGAAAGATGTGATACCCAAAATTGAGGAGTGACATGAGAAATGCTGGTCATCTTCAGCATAATTGTATCAAATGACCATGACCCACGGAAATCATAGGTTTTGATCCAGGGGACTAAGAGAATTAGAGCTGGGGCACGAAGGGACCCCCCGAAAATGGAAGTTGCCTTACATTGGGTATGTTTCTTCATGGTATAATATTACAAGGACCTTGTCACGCACATGCATGCTCTGGAAACACAACAACCTGGAAGCATACTGTCCATGGGTATGGTCACAAGTCAAGACCCAGCGAATATTGTTCATTATTTTCAGTAGTCCAAGCAGCTAGCAGCTAGCCCTCCAATTTCAGGCAGAAATTTGACATCAAACAACGTCAAGGGGCGACTCGGTTGCTGTCCTGGCTCAACGGCTTCAGCTCAACTGAGCCATCGTTGGTAGCTCTTGGCTTGGCAGTGACCGTTGGAGACTTGCCAGTCAACATGGCAATGCCTCGACTGGCTCGACCGTCCTTGAAAACAGAAATCCTTCGGCAGCTGATTTTCTTGAAACCTCAACAGCACCTGACATTTAAAATTGGTTTTATGATGTTTTATGCATTTTATGCAATCTTGATATATCTTGATTCCTTCTGGTTTAATCCCAATTGCTGTGCATAAACCGCGACTTCCCAAACGCTCTCGTAGTTTTGCCCTGGGCTTGAAGAACGCCAAACACTTTCGCATCCAGAAGGCTAGAGCTCGAAGGTGGTTGCCATCCATTTTGGGAAAAGTCAAATCTTCCAAAGTTAGGGTATGAAATTTGGGACCCTTAAAACCTGTAGACCATCCATTTTGGGGCCGCAAAAAGGTTCCATACTTCGAAAATCTATTTTGGGACCGCCAAAGCAATTCAAGTCTTGGAGCTTTGAGAAGGGAGCGGAGGAAAAAGTGGCAGAGGCAGAGGACCATAGCGAATGTGGGACGAACACTTCCAAGCCAAGCGTGTTGCAGACCCCTCTGGAGGGCCTTCTCAAGAAGAAAGAGAAAAAGAAGTGGGACGAAAAGTCAGGATACGAAATGAAATGAAGAACGAAAGCAAGAGGAATAAGAAGAGAAAAATTGAAGACGGAACCCCCTTTCTTCAACATGCTTGGCGCCGAACTTTTGCCTCTTCGCGTTCCAAAAATGCTGCAAATTCCGATGATAATCGCATCATCTTCGATGATGACTTTGCAAGGCATCAAAGCACCACTCCCAGCACAACGGCAAGCTGGTTCGCCCAGTCGCATGGCAGCTCCAAACTCCAATTTTGGAGATGCAGAGAAAGGCGGCTTGGACGGTGGTGCTCCTACCGATCAGACGACCAATGCAAATTCGGGCTGTCAGAACTGCCCCTTTGGAGGGGAGATCTCTCTGGCGGGGTCCTCCACTATTTCAATGATCAATTGGAACGGTGATGTTTTCAGTATACCATCCCACCAACTAAAATAGACCCTGCAAATCGTCCATTGTTGAAAGTAAAGGGTACAGTAGTCACAGTTATTTAACCCCAACTCAAGGCTTGGTCTATGTTACTTGGAGGGAGTGCAAGTACAGACCAGTGAAAGTTTATGTGGTTTTCACCCACATGGCCTCAGTAGTAAAACAAACATGTCAGAGGTCAAATTCCAACATGCCCAAACAGGTTTTGTGGGTGGCAAAAAATATCGAAGTATCCAACCACCAAGATTTGTTTACCCAATTCTGAGTTGTAAGATGTTATTTTATATATATATATATATACTCGTCCAATTTAATTGGGAGATTCAATTTCAACAAAGATACATTTTTGGTGGCGAACCCCGGAAATACGTGCAAGAGGGTTGCACTTTGAACCTGTCAACCTGCAGAAAATGGCAGGACTTTGCCAAACTGTTCGCATCCACGACCGCCGATACAAACAACCCATCTGGACAACCAAACAATACTGGTTGGTGGTTGAGCCATCCCTCTGAAAAATATGAAAGTCAGTTGGGATTATTCTTCCCAATATATGGAAAAATAAATCAGCTTCGGTGGTATCCCCAACAGCCGCAACGTTTTATTTTTACAAATCTTTCTGAAGCGTGCTGCGAAGCCAAGGGCTGCAAACACCTCAGCTGGGTTTCCGTGAATAAAATGGCTGCAAATCCCGTTGAACTTGACCTGGTTCTGCATGAAAGCCTCTCCACCAAAGCCTCCCAGACCTTCTCCAGAACCTTCTCCGGAACCCTGTTGAACCTGACCTGGCTCTGCACCAAAGCCTCCTTCTCCGGAACCCTGTTAAACCTAACCTGGCTTTGCACAAAAGCCTCCCACACCTTCTCCAGAACCTTCTCCGGAACTTTGTTGAACCTGACGCGGCTCTGCACCAAGCCTCTCAGACCTTCTCTGGAACCTATTGAACCAAAGCCTCCCAGACCTTCTCCGGAACCTTCTCCGGAACCTTCTCCGGAACCTTCTCCGGAACCCTGTTGGACTTGACCTGGCTCTGCACCAAAGCCTCCCAGACCTTCTCTGGGGCCTTCTCCGGAACCTTATGTGGAACCCTGTTGAACCTGACCTGGCTCTGCACCAAAGTCTCCCAGACCTTCTCCCTGTTGAACCTGACCTGGCTCTACCAAAGCCTCCCGGAACCTTCTCCGGAACCTTCTTCAGAGCCCTGTTGAACCTGACCTGGCTTTGCACCAAACCCTCCCAGACTTTCTCCGGAACCTTCTCCGGAACCCTGTTGAACCACCTGGCTCTGCACCAAAGCCTCCCAGACCTTCACCGGAACCTTTTCCGGAACCCTGTTGAACCTGACCTGGCTCTGCACCGAAGCCTCCCAGACCTTCTCCGGAACCTCCTCCGGAACCTTCTCCGGAACCTTCTTCGGAACCCTGTTGAACCTGACCAGGAACCTTCTCCGGAATCTTCTCCGGAACCCTGTTGAACCTGACCTGGCTCTGGCACCAAAGCCTCCCAGACCTTCTCCGGAACCTTCTCCGGAACCTTCTCCGGAACCTTCTCCGGAACCCTGTTGAACGTGACCTGGCTCTGCACCAAAGCCTCCCAGACCTTCTCCGGAACATTCGGAACCTTCTCCGGAACCTCGTTGAACTTGAGCCGGCACCTGCACCAGTGCACACCGGAGCTATTCTGGGCTGAAGACCCCATTAGCTTACGCTGTTGGGGAAAAATGTTCCAAACCACCAACCAGAATTATTCACAAGCCAAGTTCAGATGGGGATTCTACCCAATCCTAAGCATCTACAAGGACGTTGTGGCGATATCTTGAGGCTTCAGTCCAACCCTCAGCAGTTGCTCCGATGCAACCGCGGGCAGCACGCTATGGCTGAAATGGTCCAGATTCCAGGGCAGGGTCAGGCTCCTTCCACTCCGAAAAGATGGAACAAACAGAACGAAAAGAGGGCGTATTTTGCAAGTCTAATTCTAGATCATTCTATATAGATCTATGTCTGTCATCTTAGTTCTCATTTTCCGGCTTGGGAGGACCTGTCTCTTGGCTCTGTTCTGAACACAAATGAATTCAACACAAAATTGTCCTAGAAAATAGAAGCTGAAGAGCTCAGAAATATGACCAATCCATCTTTTCGCATTCAACACGACCGTCGTGAGGTCAAAAGTTTCAACCACTGTCGCTCCAAAACACATAGATTGGTCCTTTCTTGAACATGTTGTCGTAGAAACCCCTCCTATCTCAGTTGACAGTCTCATTTATCCCACACATGTGACATGTGGGTATCAAATGGTCGGTAAGCACAGATTAGGTATACTGAGATACATCTTGAAGGGTTCGAACGACCTTGAGCCTTTCCTATATAGCACCACTCCAAAAACCCAAACGTTGATTGGGCCCGGAACCTCGAAAAACGAATCACGACCCATCCGGGCGTATAAAAATCATTCACCAATGTTGATTTGTGTAGATGTTTTCGTTGGGTAATACTATTTAGTACTGTGCCACCCTCCATTCATCCTGTCTCCCCTGAACTCATAACTCCCTATTTAAAAATAAAAAAAAACATTTACGGCCGATCTTGGCTTACGCCCACTTATCCAGATCATGTGTGACCCAACAAATAGCAAGGGTCAATGTTTCATCTTGGCAAATGATGCATGCTAACCGTTATAACCTGGAGATAACTATAAACGATTTTCGGGAACATTCCCCCTATAACCATCCTTGGTCGTTGCAAGGTTGTCATCCTACAGTTGGTCACATCTCCGTTTCAGCTTTCGGGCGCTCCGCTTCGCCACGCTCTGAGTTTCCTGCAAGAAATCCAGACCATCCGACACCCTGGGAAATTTCAAGCTGGGAATATCACCAAGAAATCATGAGTAAACTATAGGACAAAAGGTCATCCAATCAAAATCGGGATGAGATTATGAATCATCAACCAGGGTCCTTAGGTGGTGAGTCAAAATCTCCGAAGCCAGGGATTTGCATCAATTTTTGGGGTCCCCAATCTCGCGCCATTGCCATCTTGTCTATAAAAACATCTCCAGGTTTCAGCATGCAAGAGGCCTCAAACTCTTGTATATGTTAATTCTAAATTCATTGGATTAGTAAGTTAAAAGAATCATTCCAAGAATATGTTGAGTCACTTTTGGTGACCATCATCGCAGGGACGAAGAGTAATTGATATGATGAACGGAGTATATTATATATATATATATATATGTGTATTATGCATATATACCTCTATATATATACTTATATATCCACTTATCGATATACATATATACTGATATATATATATATGTATACTTATATGTGTGATTATGTAAATATTTGATAATATACTGATATATGTGTTTTTACAATTATATACATATATATGTACGTATATAGTTATATACTTATATATATATACTTATATATATATACTGATATATATTTTTTTTTA
>Ga0126342_10014825_pt1 | contig 13719 bp, 13 predicted proteins | sample Cyp1metagenome_FD_92528 | JGI IMG/M metagenome (GOLD analysis project Ga0126342, IMG submission 92528) | Coral microbial communities from Lord Howe Island, Old Settlement Bay, Australia - Cyphastrea 1 metagenome | ecosystem: Host-associated > Invertebrates > Cnidaria > Coral ...
AGAAAAATGAAAATGCCAAAGGGAGGAAAAACAGGAATGAAAAAATAATGAAAAAACTTAACGGGGATAAAAAGGAAATGATAATTTTCAAGCCAAAAAAATGATGATCAAAATGAAAAAAAAATGAAAAATGAAAAAAACATGATTTCCAGTCCCTGGCTGGCTGAGATGAACATAAGTCTTGAGGTGTCCCAGGCGTCGTGTGATTCAACGTATTCGCCAAGAACCAGCAGATACAGAGGCCGAGCGTTCCGTTCCCACGGGGTGGAAAACATGAGTAGAAATCATGGATGGGATTGCATGCTGTTGTGCTGAATAAAAGCAACAAAAAACATGGAAAAACCATGAAAAGGCTAGAGTTGCAGCCATAAGTCATACTGAAGCGACTTTCCTGTAGGAAACATGAGAGGAAAGCGCCAATGCCCCAAGAGTTTTGCAGATCCCCAGACTTTTTGCGCCCCATCTACAATCCCAATGCCGTTGTTTGAGCAGGCCAGAGATCTTGTGAGATGACATGAAAGTGGTGAAATGAAGCGTCAACTTTATGAACAGTTGCAATATGATTAAGATGTGATAGCTCAGTGCAATTGAATGCAATTGATATATGTGTATATATAATATAATGAGTCCTTTGTTTGGAGCGAAAGACTAAAGAGCCATGGGTCATGCTTTAGCACTTTGCCAATGTGAACCCATAGAGAAACCCATAGAGAGAAGAGCAGAAGATGCGGCACAGATCCTGTCGAGGAAAAAAAAAACTTCCTCAGTGGTGGACGACGGGGGGCCACGTTGGATGACAGAGAAGACTGCTTTGGGCGAGCAACAGTAGCCCTGACTAGAGCCATTCAGTATACCTATATTGTCTCCCCAATCGACATGGCAGGGATGATAGGAATGGCACAAACGCTTGCGGTGTACCATTTTGGTTACCACACTCTGAAACGCAGGCAGATCCAATCCCATGGACCCATGGAGATTCCCACTGACACCGCTGCGATCCTTGAGTGGGGGCTTGATACTCCCTTCACGTCGCAAGATAAACCACATTTATCGATTGCCATGATTGCGACGGTGGATGGCGCTCGCTTTCTGAGGCGATACCGACTGGTAACTGCACAGAAGTCTAAATTATGACTTACCCCTGAAGTCACTAGTGCGCTGTCCTCCCAGGGCAGAGACCATCGCCTTACGGCTAGTGGCTTCTTCCCATGCTCTATAGATCGGGAATTCCTCTATGGATATGCAGCAGATGGATACCGTTCCCCCTTGTGGCTGTGCGCATCCCATAATGGAAATCCTGTTCTTGTGCGCAGGCAACGAGGTACTAGGATCTTCTTTCACCAAGCACTACATGACAGGAAGCTCATTGCCCTTCCAGGTATCCAGTATTTTGACGCAGCACTGCTGACTCAGGCTCCTGAACTTCAACTTCACCACCGGACTGGCAATCTTCCAGGGCTTGAAGGGGCAGGAGACGCAGTGGAGGACCCCTCGTCTGATGAAGAGCGAGCGACAACAGATGAGGAAGGAACAGATGCGGAAGCGTCATCTGATGAAGAGCCATGGTTTCCGCCCATGCCGAACCCGGTGGATGACCCCACGGAGGCAGAGATCGCTGGAGCTGCTGACAAAATGGAAACGATGATGAGCAGTTCTCAGCCCAACGCGAATATCTTCTTCATACCGGATAGCCTGGGTGCGCTACCGACCCTGTGGCTCCAAGCCAAATTGACCATCTCCCTGACCCCATTTCAGGACAAGTTTGCCCGACTTTTCATGACCATTGCAGCGGAGCTATGGGTAAGAGGGTGCAAGGAGAACATCGATGCTGTCTTTCAGATAGTGGCCCGGAATGTCACGATCCGCCTTGCTGACAGATTGGCTAAGTACGTTTGTTCGCTGATGAGGCAAGCCGAATCATTGGCGACACCGGAAACAGAATGCCTTCTCTATGCGACATATTGGTTCCGGCCAATACTGTCTGAATTGATAGGAGCTGCCACTGAAACAGTGGCTATCAATAGGGAGCGAGCCCCAAGTGGCCCGGTCAAAGTCACAGTGACTACTCAACCGCACTCATGGCCTTATGCAGGAATAAACCTAGTTAGCGGAGTGTCAGCTCTTCTGGCCTGGTTCCCAGCAAGTTGGGCCAGCAAAGTTGCTCCTTGTTTCCTCAGTCCGGTAGCCGGGTCAGCGCAGCTTCCGCAAGAGGTGGAGATCCCTTGCCCGAATCGGGAGAATACAGGACCACAGCGGGATGCCGGTGACCAAATGCTCCAAGCAGTTCGATTTGCTGACAAGAAGGTGGCTGGGCTCAACCTTGGCATTGATGAAGATTTTCAAGCTGCTCAGTGCTTCACGGAGATTATCCGAGGCTACAATAAGGGTGTTGTCCAGCCATGCGTAATGCTTGGTCTTCAAGCAACTGGTGCTGTCAGAGCGACACTTGAAGTGATAATCCCGTCTCTCACTGGACTTACCCCGGAGCAGTGGAAGCAAACCGCTACACTATGCCCGCTAGACTGGCCATCCAATTATAGCCTTTTACGGCTATGGCAACCAAAGAGCCTGCACCAATTCGCTGAAGTCTTGCGAAAGCAACTGAATCACCGGCACATGTTTTCACACTGGGAAATCAACCTTGATTTGCTGGCGAGCAGAGTGCTATTCCAGCAACCTGCCCACTATGTCACTGAAGCCACTCTGCAGCAACACCTGCGCGACCGTGACTTCCCTGACAGGAAAGTGCGTCGGCGGCCAATGCAGACGGAGGGCTGCAATGTCCCATGACCACATACACCCCGGACCACCCTGAGCACCCTGTCCTTCCCGGATGTGTCCTTTCGGAAGGTCGGTTTTTCTTAAATTCGTTTCGCTGTCTTGTTCTGCTGTCAGGTGGCCCTGTCCGCCTGTCCTCGTCTGGTTGTCTTCCTTGTGTAGTAAGGGGATTAGGAATGTAGACGGCCGGAGCCATGGACTAGTTACACTGGCGCGACCCAGTGGCACTCTCTGTAGGACAGCCCGGGGCGCCCGTGTGCAGCAAAGCCTGCCTACATGGCTCGTGCATTTTCGGATCAGAGGTCTGCCAGCTAGCCCATTCTTCGGGTGAGTGGATGCCTTTCTGGACTCCGACGCCTTCCCTGGACCTTTACAACGTTGCAGCACACTGCAGGTCCTTTACGGAGACGAAGATAATCTGGAAGTACCTGAACAGTATTGCAACTGCTTTTTAGCTTGATGCCCCTTCGACAGTGCACGCTTTTGAGGAGCTACATCGTTGTGGCCACTATGCCGTTCAGTACGTCCTGGATGTGCAAACCTCGCTCCAGTGTGTCCATGAATGCTCCCCTTTCGTTCTGGCACCTTTCTATTTGATTTGTCTGCCCAGTGATGAGGTTACGTGGATGACACTTTATGGTCTTTGCCTGGCCCTGTGACCATTTGTCAAAGGCCTTGGGCCGTTCCCCGCCTCGGGGAACGGCCCTTGTGAATACATGTGATGAACATCAGAGATCTGCTGCGCACGGCTAACGAGTTTCTGACTGGCCAACGGGACGAACTTGTGGTCGGTGAAGTGACAACGTGAACAAGAACATTTGAAGGGGACTCTGAGAGGCTGTTCTAATGCTGACTACTGTATAGTTCATGCGATCATAGCCTGTGACTATCTGCAGGAACTAAGATTGCGTGTCTCACATCACTGGAGCGGTAATTAATTTGTTTCGTGCACGTTTTTATTGACACAGTGGTAAACACCACTGTGTCCTGTGGCAATCTATTTGTGTGGGTGTTGTTGTTGGGCCTTGCCCCTTTTGCTGTTTGCTTTGCTGTCTTCTCGATGGCAGTGCGCAAATCTGGCCGGGGGACTTGCGTGTCGCTGGGTTTTGGTGGTTTTTGTTTTTTTTGTTTGTGTTTGATTGCCACACTGCATGTGACCAATCGTGTCCATGTGGAATGGAATTTTCTATATACAGTTTCTTCTCATGTAAGGACCGAGCCTTAGAGCGTGATCGGCCATACCCGAGGAAAAAAAATGACATGGAACTTGTGTGAACATGAATGTGGTAGCGGTCCCAAGTAGTTGCGGAATTCATCAAACTGTGGCCACCCTTGGCAAGGGAAAGACTTTGCAAGCTGCAGGGAAGTCAAAAATCGTGTCGGTTTGGGCGAGTCTGCTCCAAAATGGCATTGGTAAATTGCAAACGTAATGGCCTGGTGAACTTCGACCAATTTCCGCATTTGTTCAAGCTGCCAGACACTTGCCGGGCGCTCCCCTGTCGATGTCACCCCAAGGTCTTCTGGGTGTTCAAAAAGAAAATCACAGCCAACCTCAATGCAAACATCCATTGTATTGAAACATTGAATCAGGAGAAAGTTGTGGTCCACGACCAACTGTTTGTTGTTCCCTGCGAGCCATGGAAAACACCATGGATGGCAGACGTTGCGCACAGGGACTGGGCCCGGTGTTGCATGGGCATTGCACCTTGCACGTGAAAATGAATTGCAAGGTGGTGTCACAATCACCACATCATACATTCCCTGACGAAGCTCCTCCCAAATTTCTCTCCAAAGCTTTTGCTGTAAAAGATCATCAGCCTCATTCCTTTCAATGTCAACCTCGCGCATGTAAAACTCAAAACTGTGATTGTCGCTGAACAAGTTCAAGAAATGTTTGATGTCAGCTCTTCTTTGACGACCACAGAGGAGATACAACACCCTGAGCTGCCGCGGGTGTTGGGGTGGTCTTTCAAGTCACTCCTTTTTGCCGCTTTGGTGCTTGCTATGCTCCCGGGCGGCGTGGTCAGCATAGCAACCACGGACTCTGCACACATGTACTCGCCCACACTTTCCGTTGCATCCCTGTGAGTTAAATGCAAAGCATATGTCACGGCCGTCCGGAGTTTGAGCAACTAAATTCAAATCTCCGTGTTTTCCCTTGCGGCCACTGCTTTTGGAGCCCTTTCCAAAGCCTTTGTTCTTGTGGAACTTCCCTTTCCACTTTCCCTTGGGTTTTGAATTCCACTCGTAGTTCCCTTTCTGGTGGGAAGTTTTCTGAAACTTTGTGGGCGATTCAGAAGCAGTCGCGCCAACGGTGTTGTGAAGTATGCCTCCTTCAGGTCTGGATCCTTTGTGACTCTGATGAGTGCTTCACCAAGCGTGGACTCACCTCTGTTGACCAGCTTGAAGGCCTCGCGTCTCAAGCGATGCTCGTATTGCCGCACCAATGCCCAGCTATGTTTGATCGCCACTTGTTGATTGTCCATAGGAACCTTGATCGAGTTCACCCGATCTCCCAAGATGTAGTCAATGAATTTCTGAAAGTGCTCCATCTTGAGGTCTGAAAGCCAATGTTTCGACTTGAACTCGAGGACATACACAACCATGTGATTGCTTCCAACTTCAACGACTGTCTGTATTCTTCTGTGTTACTGGGCAGCGATCCTTTGGTCTTGTTTTTGACCACCCTCACATGTCCAGCTGTGTCCAACGACGTCTGCAATGACGATGTGGTCTTGATTCATGATGAAATGGTTGAACATCCTGCAGATGAACCAGAGGAGTCAATTCCAGCAACTCCAATTCCAGATTTGATTCCAGTTGATACCGCAGTGGCCTCCACCTCCAACAGCAGTTGTGAGTGACCCAAATGGAGCACGACCAGTTGCAGCGGCAGAGGTTGGTGGTGAAATTGCACAAAGACCACCAGCACCAGAGGGTACTGAGCAAGCGGGGCTTCCTGCCCCCAGTCTTGGGCCACCTGGTCCAATGACGCCAGTTGGTTTGCTAGCCCCTGCAGTTTTGCCCAGTGATATGGATGTTGAGAAAGTCAGCCGAACCAAGTCCAAAGCGATAGAAACTTTCAGCCTTGCGTGTTGGAGATGAAACTCTTTCGCACATGGATGTGGAAAACGATGAATACTTGCAAGAGCTTGATGACAGCATGGTTGATTTTTCATGTGAACTTGGTGCAGATGTTGAAACCTTTGACTTGGAGGAAACTTCAGCACGTGAGTTGACCGAGGGTGATTTGTGGCAGCCTTTTTCACGGTTCGAGCCTGAACTTTCTGCTGAACGGTTGTTCACGGTTCGAGCCTGAACTTTCTGCTGAACGGTTGCAAGTCATTGATGATTTTGCAGATATGGCCGAGATTCAAAGATTGTTTGGCGTGTCGGTGCTGTGCAAACATGGTGACTACGAAGGGCAGCTTGGCACTCAGCTCAGTGCAAAGTTTGTGAGAACATAGAGGAAGAAGAATCGTTTCAACCTGATTCAAATCGGCAGGTTGCTTCCAGCCAACCAGGATGGCTCAGACGTTCACGTCTTCTAGCACGTGAAAAAAAACTGGTTAGATATGTTAGGGATGATGTTTACATCCCATCCTCCAGTGCAGCCATTGTCAAGCTGCTTCCAGCGCTTTCCATGTCAGACAGCATTTGTGAGAACAGTGTACTAGGCACATTGGACATTGGTGATGCTTTTCTCCAAGTGCCACAGCTTGTACCCAGAGTAGTGCGTTTGGGGTCAGTTGACTATGTGATCTTGCGTTGTTTGGCAGGTCAACGTGATGCCTCAAAACTTTGGTGCCAGTTCTTTGTGGAGAAGCTGCAGAAATTGTTTGGTGCCACAGTATGCAAAGAACAGTAACAGCCTTGCGTTTTGAAAGTAGATCGTAAAGTTGCCATGGTCATGCACGTGGATGACATTCTCTTTCTTGGTGAACAGTCTTGGATTAGCAGCGTGTTTTTGCCTGGACTTGAAAAGTTGAAAAGGAGTTCTGGATGACCAGCTCGGTGACAGACTGTGCAACAGGTGGGAGTTTTGAGTTCATCAAAAGGCTTCATGTTGTTGAACCCAACTATGAGAAGCTGACTGTTTTCTCGGAATCGAAACATGTGCATACGATGTGGGAAAGGTTTGAGAAAGCCAATGGAAAAGCAGCAAAGATGTCAAAAACGCCTTGCAGTGTCACACCAAGTGCAGTTTCCAATGAATCGTCAGAACCACTTTCAGAAAGCATGGAATGGCATGGAAACTGAATTTCGCTCACTTGTGGGCGTGGCGATGTACATCAGTCAGCAGCGCTTCGGTATCCAATCCAGTGTCAAAACTTTGGCATCGATCCTGAAGCATCCAGAAGTGTCTTCATGGCGTGAGCTTGCAAAGCTGATTGGGTATTTGAAGCAGAGTGAAAACTAGGCACTGGACATGAACAAAGTGCTGAAAGGATGTAGTTTTCTTGGAAGCTTGAACAGTGGGTGCATGTCACAGGGATGGACAAAGGCCCAATTGCCTTGAGACTTTCTCTGATGCTGATTGGTCTGGAAGTGGAAATCAGAGGTCTACGTCTTCAGCAGTGCATGTATTGAATGGACAGATAGTCCACAGCAGCAGCCGGACGCAAAAATGTCTCCCTTTCCAGTACGGAGTCCGAATGGTATGCGGCTAGCTCTGGGACATGTGATGGTCTCTACCTCCATCACATAATCTCCTTTCTCTGCGATGGGGACATCAGTCCTTTGGTTTTGCACACAGACAACAGTGCAGTGCGAATGTTGTCAGTGAAACTGGGAGCTGGACGCTTGAGGCACATCAAGGATCGTTTGTTGTGGCTTCTGGCTACTTGCAGATAAAGCAGGTGAAAACGACCTTGAACATTGCCGACCTCAACACAAAACCGCTGAGCAGAGATTGATACTTCTGCTTGCTCTACATGTTTGGCTTTTCTGCTGAAGGTGAAAAAGTTGGAGAGACTGAGTATGCCAGAATGCAAACGAAAGAGCTTCTGAAACAACAGGTGAGAATTGTCAGCGAAGTTGTGGTTGAAAGTGGACATGCAGCTCAGACCACAAAGCTGCGCAAGTTTGCCAAGCAGATCTTGCGTGTGCTGGCATCATGCAGCTTGATGTCTTTGGCTGATGGACAAAACAGCGATGGAATGACAGATGATGTAAGCTCCTTTGAAGGAGGCACCTTGCAAGCTCTGGGTCATGGGCTATGGCTGAGCCCAATTACATTTGCGCTTTGTGCTACAATGTGCATTCTGCTTGGAGTGTTTGTCATTTTCATGACACCTGGTGGGTATGAACCTGAACCTGAGGATGGACAAAGTGCTGAGAGAGAACCAGCGTTGGAACCATTGACCTCAAGGTATCCAATGAACGATCGCTCACTGGGACATGTCTATGCGGATGTTTTTGCAGACCCTATGTTCAAAGTGGAAGACATGGTGGTTTGGATGTACCACAGATGTGAAGGAAGGGTGCATCGAAGTAACAAGCGTGTTCTCAATGGTCTTCGCATGGAAACTTTGCAGCACATGATAGGGGTTTGTTACGACTATGCTGGTATGACTCCAGCCGAAGCACAGAACATGATGGACATCATCGTTGCGATGACAGATCTTTCAGAGGATGAGGGATCGCCAAGACATGGAACGTTTTTGGACATCAAGCAGAATGAGATCCAACAAGCCCATCAGGCCTTTCAGGTTGGATTGGACCTGATGAGGCGCATGCGAGAAGCTGAGAGGAGACAAAGTGAAAACCCAGATGAAGGTGAAAACAATGAGCAGATGAACGATGGCATTTCATCCGGGTGAGAAAATCTTCCTGAACGTTTGCGAAGGTACTTGCATATCTCACTGGAAGAAGCATCTGATCCAGATTTGTAGATGGAGATTCACCATGGAGGTGATGACAACGAAATGGAAAATGGAACATGAGAGAAGTGAGAACCCGCTGTGGGCTAGCTTGATCCGGCAGGGGCATTTGCATTTTCTTTTGCAGATGACAGCAGCTGTGAGTTAACGCGATCTCACAGTGCAACTTAGATAGCACGTCTCACTTAAATGTGACAAACTGTTTACAGTTGGAAATCCACGACCGTGAAACTGGGATTTACCTGAAGTCTCCGTGGATCGAAGTTGTGATGTTTTGTTGCTTTCTACTTTTTCTACGTGATGTAGCCATCTAGCAGCTTGGTAACTGAGTGAACCGGACTCAGAGACAAACGGCGGGGTAACTAGATGTTGCCAAACCGCTCCACCTTAGTTTTACCTGTTTGCCAGTTGAAAACAACTCCATAAAACGTGGTGCAAGCAAACGTAAAAACCCAACTACATGCAAAACGCAGTGACTTGTGGGGTTATCCGGTCTTTTAATTCTGATCTTGGTGTCGGAACCATCACTTTTTTCAGCATTGCACAAACAAACACATTTGCAAACCAATTCGTAATTATTGAAGACAGGGTTGAATGGTTACAACATGTGACACCACATCGGATTTACATTTCTTTGCCGGGGTTGGCAACATTTGTTTTCACATCATCACATGTCCTTTTCAAATTTTAGCAACATCTTCAACATTTTACTAATTTTACGAACGTGCGGAACACGTCCAAACATTGGTTAAAAAACAACAAACGTGGCATGTTGCCAACAATTGTTTTTCATTCAGGCCAACCCACAATAAGAATTGCAAATTCGCAAATTGCGAAGAGAGCTGGAGCTGTTTTTGGCATGCAATGCAAGATCGTGAAATGTTATTAGCTGAATCTTCTTGCCAAAAACAAGATACCTTTAAAATAAATTTGCACTGCCGTAACACCAACAATATGATTGCAATAAAAAACATGATGTTGTTTAGCATTGTGCTTCACTTTGTGGCGCGGTGGTGCGAAAGGACTGTTTCTTCAATGCATGCATGTTCATAACATCAAATGCGAATGGTGACTGATCAGGTCAATTTTTGACAAGACCTGGGCCTGTTACTGTTTTATTTGATTGTTGCTGAATGTGCTGCTAATTGACAATGCATCCGCGTAAATTGTTGACTCAACATGTTTGTCAGGCTCAACTGGGTCGTAAAATGTTACATTTGGGTATGGTTATCAACTTGAAGAGCCACGTGTCAATAGTGTGCGAATTGACAGCAATTAAGTAAGAAGGACTGAACCTTTCTTTTCTTCATCCGCACAACGGTAAAAAAAAACACATCGAAATTGTTGCGACCTATTACCAATTCAAAAATTCAGGCAACAAATTATATGATGCAAAATTTGCAAAGTCGTGCCCCGATTCCAGGCCATGTTGTGCGTTCAGTTGGAACTTCAAACATCAGTGACTCACTGGGACCCAGTTTCCGTACCGGATCCAGCACACGCCAATCTATCCAGCATTTTCTCATTGTTTTGCCCTTGCCAGGTGAATGTTTTGTTTTTTGAGATGACCTTGTTGTGATATGTTTGTCAAATCTTATGTTGTCGGTTTGTGGATTCCATGAGTTCACCCGAACGAAATATATTTTGTTATTTTATTTCGACTTGACAGGTACCGCCTGAAGATTTGACAAATTGCGAAAAACAATCTGAATATGTTCGTGCGTGTCACATGGAGTGGTTTATTCCATTCATATTTCGCCAATCCGACGCACAGTCCTTCCTACACGGAATGTAGTACGGTCACAAGGGGCACCTTTTCTTCATTCTGCAGAGTCTAAAGAAAACTTGTACCACACAGATTTGCTCCAAAACTTGTTGCCGACTCATTGCACTCTCACTGGGGGAACCCTTCTGACAGATTCGAGGATGAATTACCAAAAATAACCTCCACAATCTGGAATATGTGAAGGGACCGTGAAGGGTGATCTACATTTTTTCAATCCTCACACATGAGGCGAGAACCAAGTTGAACTTGATACCATCCAAGAAAACATTGCGGGACACATAATTCAATTTAATCATAGTCATGGATCTCATGGGTGAGCCGCAGCGCGTGGTCATCATGGATATTGTGAGCTCAAATCTATTTGCTGGCGGAAATTGGCAAAATTAATCTGTCCATATTTGTCCGAAAAACAATTGCACAACAAATAGGGGACATGGGAAACAATGGGGAACACATCAAATTTGGTTATGATCATTCGTCGGCATGTTCAAATAGAGGCAACAAAAATCAGACCATGTCAGTTTACATTGCAATCAGATAAACAAATCAGCGACGACTGGAGAGATTGAAGGATAGCTGCAACAAAACCGGTGATTGCTAAGAAAACCCGAAAACCCGAAAATTTCGATGAAATTGCGAAGGGTGATTAATGGCGCAAAGACGGAAAAAATGCAAAACACTCAGAACATGACAAATTGTTACAACATCAATTAGTGACAGTCTTAGGGACACGAACCGGAGACACAAGCCGAACAACAATGTCAGGATCATCAACGGTCAAGGGTCATAGCTCTGGTCGTTTCATTTTATGGCCGGACATGTCAATAGATGTGTGGAATGTCCAGACATTAACTTTGAATTCCCCCGTCATGCTAAATCAACAATATGTTTTTTCTCATGGCCAATAGGGATGCAGGCAGCAGTTTGTTTTCCAACAAAAACAAACGTTTCCCGTGGCAAAATATTTGTTTTTTTGAACACCAAAACAAAAAGTGGCAACCCGGCAAAAGGTTTGTTCTACGGAAACCAAACTTACACGTCACATGTTGCACAGATGCGCTTGAAAAAGGAAAAAAATGTTTCCTGCACGAAACGAAAATTTCCACCATCAGCAAATGTCTTCGAACTGTAAACTAAGACCCTTTTCTACAATGTTTGTTTGAAAACTGAAAACTCGAAACAATGTTCGACTTGACCAGTTACTAGTTTCAAAACCCCGTTTTTGGTGTAGAGTTTTTTGTTTGTTTGTTTGTGTGTTTGTTTGTTTGTTTGTTGGTTGGTTGGTTGGTTGGTTGATTGGTTGGTTGGTTGGTTGGTTGGTTGGGTGGGTTTGTTTGTTTGTTTGTTTGTTTTGTTTGTTTGTTTTGTTTTGTTTTGTTTTGTTTGTTTGTTTTGTTTGTTTGTTTTTGTGTTTTGTTTGTTTGTTTGTTTTGTTTGTTTGTTTGTTTGTCTGTTTTGTTTGTTTGTTTGTTTGTTTTGTTTGTTTGTTTGTTTTGTTTGTTTGTTTGTTTGTTTTGTTTTGTTTTGTTTGTTTGTTTTGTTTGTTTGTTTTTTTGTTTGTTTGTTTTGTATGTTTGTTTTGTATGTTTGTTTTGTATGTTTGTTTTGTATGGTTGTTTTGTCGGAAACGTTTGGAAACGCATGATCCAACATTTAGTTATATTTCTTCACCAGAAGCAAACTGTTCGAACAAAAAACAACCAATTTGAACAACCCTGTGTTTTGCACCTGGAAACACAATTTGCGGTTGCAACAGTTCTTTGTTACCTTTTTTGCCAAGGACCAAAACCAGGGTTTCAAATGTTTTCAATACTTTAGTTTTGTTTGCAACATTTTTTTTTTGCGTGTGCTTGATATGGTGTGTTGTTGTTGTTGTTGCTGTTGGTGTTGTCGTTGTTTTTATTGTTTTTCCGGCGTTTGTGTTTTCTAGTTCTTTCTCAATGCGTCCAGCAGTGCTTTGTGTTCAAGTCAACTTAAAGGTTTTGTTCAAAGCAAAGTTCGCTGACCAAAGTGGGGTTCCCACCACAAGGATTCACGACACGTGTTTGCACAACCATTGCATCATCAACTCTTGAACCTGATCAAAAATTAGTTTGGTCTGCACGTTGTTTCGCTCCCAAAACAACCGTATACAAGAGAATAACAAGGTGGCAAAAAAATGTAAATAATTTTCGGAATAGTGATGGGTGTGCAAGCGTTTGGTTTCGCAGTGGCCCCGGATTTCGGGAACACATCGTGAAAACAATTTGGCGCCCTGAAATGCGAAACTGAAACATCAGAATGGTGAATTCAGGACTGGCGGGGAAATCCGGAATTTTGCGATGTTCGACGGAAACATCACTGCACTCATCGGTCGTGAATATATTTCACAGTTTTTGCGCGAAACCAACATATGACGGACTTGTTTTTGCAGGTGCTCGCTCGAAGTGCGTCGGCCCAGCGCGTTGCAACACTAAACGGCCCAAATTCTGAACATATTATTTGAACTAACATGGTTGTTTCGCCTGGCGCGTGCACAGAACAATTTTTTCCGAATCAAAATCAGCGCCGTTATTTTTTCAGGGGGTTGTTTTTTATAGTTGATGGGAAGGTTGTGCTGGATTTTGGTTTTGGATAGTGGCAAAACCTAAGGCTTACATAGGTCAGCCATCCAAAAAAATAATTTTCCAATATGTGGTGGGCAAAGCTAGCTAGCTGTGTCTTGTCAATTGGGATGGTTGTTTCGCCGGCCGTGCTGGTCATTTTTTCCTGGCGTCCCGGTTCAAATTTTTTTCGCCTTGTTGTGATTAATCATTTGCCACCATGGAACGCTAATAATAACGCTGACACAATATTTGCGCTTTCAAAACGACAGCGAGACATATGTTGAGTTTCACTGAAGAAAAAAATGTGATTTGAAGAGGTCGACGCGCAGGTGTCAAAAATAGAATCCGGGGGGGAAAAACACGTTTAAATTTAGGCTAAATACTTGTGGTTGGTACTCGACGGTAGAACCATGTAGAACCTTTATATTGCTGAAAAACGGCGACGTTTTCACCTTCATATGCAGGAAAAGGAATTTATAGGGGATTGGGCAAAAGGGAATTCAGAGGATGTGAAATTACGTTGCGCACGGTGTTGGGGGATATATCACGAAAGGTAGCTCCAGAGGGGCTACCTTGAGTTTTACTTTACGAAGTAAAGGGGAGGGCGGCCAGCCCCGTTACCTGATTCTTCAGGAGATTGCTAGTCCTTTTAGTAACCCCCCCCCCCCCTCCCCACCCCCCCCGCACC
>Ga0126342_10014826_pt1 | contig 13718 bp, 7 predicted proteins | sample Cyp1metagenome_FD_92528 | JGI IMG/M metagenome (GOLD analysis project Ga0126342, IMG submission 92528) | Coral microbial communities from Lord Howe Island, Old Settlement Bay, Australia - Cyphastrea 1 metagenome | ecosystem: Host-associated > Invertebrates > Cnidaria > Coral ...
TATCTATCTATATCTATCTATATCTATCTATATCTATCTATATCTATCTATATCTATCTCTATCTATCTCTATCTATCTATCTATCTATCGATCGATCTATCGATCTATCTATCTATCCATCGATCTATCGATCTATCGATCTATCGATCTATATCTATCTATATCTATCTATATCTATCTATATCTATCTATATCTATCTATATCTATCTATATCTATCTATATCTATCTCTATCTATCTCTCTATCTATCTATCTATCTTTCTATCTATCTATCTATCTATCTATCTTTCCACACCTTCTATCCCTACATGTACCTTAATCCAACCCTCGACAGACTTTAAGTAGACCCTGAAACAACCGCAAATAACCTTAAATAGCCCTAAATAACCCTAAATGAACAAACCAATCCTAATAAATCTTAAATAAACCTTGAACCAACCCTAAAGAAACCCTCAACCAACCCGACATAACCAACCCTAAATAAACCCTAAACCAACCCTAAACTAACAACCCTAAATAAACCCTAAACCAACCCTAAACTAACAACCCTAAATAAACCCTAAACCAACCCTAAATAAACCCTAAACCAACCCTAAATAAATCTAAGCCAACCCTAAATAACCCTAAATAAACCCTAAACCAACCCTAAATAAACCTTGAACCAAGCCTAAATAACCCTAACTAAATCTAAACCAACTTTAAATAAACCCTAAACCAACCCTAAATAAACCCTAAACCATCCCTAAATAACTCTGGATAAACCCTAAACCAACACTAAATAAACCTTAAACCAACCCTAAACCAACCCTAAACCAATCCTAAATGACCCTAAACCAACCCCAAACCAACCCTAAATAAACCCTAAACCAACCAACACTATGATAGCATCCAATGCCACTATTTAGACCCAACACGGTTGTGTTTCAACCTATATTCTAGATGCTCACCAGGTGCATGTTATGCATGGAAAAATCGATTGAAACCATGGAAAAATCAATTGAACCCATGGCGAACTCGAAACCTATGGAAAAATCGATGAAAACTTTGGGTAAATCAATGAACATCATGGAAAAATCGATGAACAGTGAAAATGGCAAATTTTAGCTCTAAAATTCAGCAAAGTACAGGTTTTTGTTCCAAAATGTAGCTTAAATAGCAAGGAAAAGTGCCCCAGGCTGAAAAACAAAAAAATAATAAATAAAATCTGCGCCCTTTTAGGATCCCGAAATTCCATTAGTAAAATAGATATTATGAATTTTCATATTGACATTGATTTCCCAGTGAATTGCTGTCCCAATGGCATCCGGGTTTGCAGGCCGCACGACATGGATGCTCCGCATTGGGATGCTCCGTGGGATGACGGCTGGGGCCTTGATGTAAATTTCACCTGGAATCGATATCAGATCTAAGCATATACATTATACATATACATATACATATATATATTATTAATAGATATATATATATATAGTTTTATAAGTTATATATATATAGTTCTATATATAATTATATATTCATATTTACATATACTGTATCCAAAGTGGAACACTATCTTCTCCATCTGAGCTGAATTGGGCAAGCCCATGTTGGATTTCTGTGCGTTTGATGAGATTTGAATGGGAATAATCGCAGCATCTGAACGGCATCCAGCTGCTGCCGGCTGCAGCCGAGAGTAAAAACTGCAGTACACCCCTGAAAACCAGCACAGAATCTGCAAACATGCATGTTGTCACCGGAAAACTACTATGAATTCTATCTTCCAAACCATTGTTTATATTTTTTGTTGGGAAATTCAGCTTTTTTTAAGGGTTCCATGTCAGTTTTCAGGGCTCAAACTGTGTACCAGAGAAGCCTTGAGCGGTGCCCGAAGGTATTTCGTCACATGCAGAATGTCATGTATATGATATAATATATACATATATACATACACATTATATGTATATATATATATACATACTATCCATGCACACATTGTATCTATACATGTACATTGTATATATATATATATATATATATAGATGATCATATGTACTTTATATATATATACATACACATATATATATATGCATATACGTCTGCATGTCCATGAGACATGTGCACATTGAAACCCGGCCAGCTTCCCACTGCAGGAAATGACCTGTCGCATGGCCATCGCTGCGCACTAGAACAGGGTAGAAACAACGGTAGAGAGCCGTCTCACAATGCATCTTCACAACGGAAGATTCCAGCATCAAAGACACCCAAAACTGGGAAAAGAATTGAAAAATGGATACTTGATAGTAAAGGGTCAACTTCCTCTCTTTTACCGTATATACTGTACATAGCTATATAGAAAAAAAACATATATACTCACCAGATGAAAATAATGTTTGGTGTTTCGTGCTTTCAGATTTTCCATGCGAGTAGTCTATTTTTGGACAAAGCCAGTTCGAGTATGTTGTTGGCAAAACACATTGAATTGAATGCGCAAGAAACATCTAATAGATATGTAGAGATATATATATAATTTGGATGAATTTGATCATGACCCCACTGCGACCTCACTTCAATGATGCTAGGACTGCTAGGATTGGTGCACATATCCCAAAAGAACCCTATTTCAGGTTAATGAAATATTCTAATTTACCATAATTCACCCGATATAGTACATCCACTACGTCAGGAAAAATGCCCCACTTTGGCCTGCAGTTGGAGAGCTGAAGACTGTATTCTGTGCTTTCACTCACAATTTCTTTAGGGAATCAAATATGTATAGTATTTGTATATATATATATACATTTATGTTTGTATGTACATGTGTGTCTGAATATGTATGTGTACATATACATATATATATATATATATACATATATATACATATATACATATATATACATATATATATATATGCATCCATCCATCCATCCATGCATGTACGGAAAGGTTGATTGGCCGACGATTTGGACTTGGCGTTCTGGTGTTGGAGTCTCCTTCGTCGTTTTTCGTTGCAAATCCAGAGACCCTGTGCAGTTTTTTTTGCAGCACGTCTTCGGTGTGTGGTGAGTTTGGGTAAGTTCTTAAAGCTGACACCACGTATGGAAACAGCTTTACATAGCTAGATAGATATAGATATTGGATATAGATTTGGAGGCTACTATGTCTATTTATCTAATCACCTACACATCTACCTATCTGCTTACCTACCTACCTACTTATATATCTATCTATATCTCCATCTCCCTCTATCCCTATCTATCTCTATATCTTTCTCTATCTATCCATCCAGAAATATATACTCAACAGTTCCTTCAAAAGTGTTTTTTTCAAGCAGAGTATCCAAGATTATCAGTGAGTAGGATACTGCTGTGGTCCTCAGCTGCAACTGGATCTAAGTAAATTCTGATGACTTCCCTGCAACGAAAGGTCCCTGGTTAGAAATGCTTCGAAATGGTTAGAATACTAAAGGCCGAAGCTTTCTGGTTGATGAATTCAATTGATGTTTGATCCAGATTGATGTAGTTGCCGATTCCTCCTTGGCTGCTTTTTGTTGATTTTGCCGTGATCTGGTAGCGCCACATCCTTTTGCGTGTGAAAGTGTCCTGGTTGGTCTTGCTTCTGCACAGGATAGGATGATTTTGAAAGAGTCTCAACGGGTGAAAGACTATCACGGTAGGCTGCCTAGCAACTAATCAGAACCAATCAACAACATTTCAAGAGCCTATTGCCTGTTGTTGCTTAGTAATTACATACCCATATACTTTAGCCCAGGTTTGTGTTAGCTGTTGGAAAACTGTTGACTTCAGAAGTCAATATTCGGTGATGTGACATGGTTTTGCCCGCAGACTGGACGTCATGCCAAAGTCATCCTGTTGTTTTGTTATGTTTTGTCGGGGTCGAAAGGACCTCGCTAGAAGTCCCGACGTACCTGGGACTTCAGAAGCGAATTGACACTCCATCCGACAATCAAAGAGCAGACAAACACAGAGAAAGGTGGTGATGACTGGGTTCCATCCGAAGCCACCAGGATCTGAAGTCTCAGTGCCATCCGATTTTTTTCCGCTTCCCTCTATTGACCAAAAAACATGTTTTCAGCGGGAATTCGAGCCTTGAATGCGAGCACACTAGCGAGCTTTCCTCCAAGAGGTTTTGCAAGCCGGTTGAAAATTCCTCTCTCGGTTCCTTTGCCATATCCTGGCTAGTTAATCCCCATCGGGGGCCCCATTATTGTTGATTATATCACGTGAAATTCGGCTCAACAATATATCCCTACCGGTTGCAACATGTTGCCTTTGGAGTCAACATTAAGCCTGGCCAAATCCAGCGGAGGAATCGCATTTTTGGGCGACTCAACCGGCAGCTGCTTTTCCATAGCCGCAGGTTTTTTCGGTGCTGGGCGTGACGGCACAACTTGTCGAGATCAAGGGGACAACGATGCACTACGTCACCCACGGGTGTGTTGCACCCAAAGGTGTTGAAGCTGGACGCACCAAGATGCACCAACATGAAATACCATAAGGGATATGAACATCTGATCCACAAGTCCCAGTTATTTCGGTGCTACCTGGTACGAGAGTACCAGGGTTTCGACCTGTCCCTTGATGTCACCAGCTCAGTAAACACTTCCGGCAGATTGGCCAGAAAATGATAGAAAAATGGTTCGCGGTGAAGGGAGGAAAGGGAAGGGGGGAATGGAGGGTTTCATGGTGTCAATGTGAGTTTCCTTGCGGGATTCGAGGTTTCTCCTGCTTTTTTTTACTTGTTTGGGGAAAGTTTGATAAAATAAGGTTTGATAGTACTGTGGTTTAACCTATATAAACAATTTGTTTACCACAAATGGATGATTTTTGGATATGCCCAGGGGGATGGCATATTTTGTTTACCACTGTGCTTTCTGTCTCCTATCCCAGAGTGTTGGGAAAAGACCATCCAGATCTTGATGACTTCTCCCATCTTCTGCGACATACCCCTGTTCCGAATGGCAATGCCCATAGAATGTCGTGGGCTTTCCACCAATAGCATCTAAGGCTCAACGGAGTGGCACAGAGTCCCTTACACCAGGTCATTTCAGGCCGGGTTTTCCCGGAAGGCCCTGAGACTCGCCAGTGATGTTTAGCGGCTGGTTGGCTATGGTTTATTGTAGATATACAATATCACAATATATCAAACTAGTTAACGGATGTTAATGGGGTTTATCAACCAACCTATATATAATCAGGGATTTTGCTACACTCCCCCTAGTTTTAACAGACAATGGTGGGGTACCAATTTTGGTAGTAACCTACAAAAGTATTTTGGCCCTTCGATATCCGGGGTTGGCATTACTAAAATACATAAAGTGTGTTGGATCATGAGAATTGGCATTGTTGCAATTGTCATGGAATTCTCATGAATCATTGAGTTGCCATGAATTACCATGAATTGCCATGAATTACTACTATTTTGCGAAATTATTCTGTGAGTAAAGGCTTTGTTAATCGTAGCTTGAGAAGATGAGATCATTTCCGTACCGCGTATGGCTCGTAAGTATGAAACCCCATGTTTTGAGGGTTTGGGATAATTAGCTGCTATAGATTATAGTTCGGACAATTACAGTACCCACTATAATTGGGATGATGATATGCTAAAGATAAGCGATTTTCGGCCCCATTGATGCCCCAGTGGTAAGCCATAAACATTTTCGTCAGCCTGGTGAGTGATAGGGTGCAGCTGCACTTGGGAACTAACCAAAAGGAAGTGGTCTTGATGTTGCACACCTCTGTTGCTCGCGTCAACATCTGAATTCTTGTTGCTCCTTCCCTATATACCCTCTGGTAAACTAACATAACTATGGAAAATCACCATGTTTAATGGGAAAACTCACTATAAATGGCCATTTTCAATAGCTATTTTGACATAACCAGAGGGTATATCTTGTTTGAATCCCTGAGTTTTCCTCTTTTTCTACCCGTTTTATACGGGCAACTGGCGCACCTCCAGGGTGTGACGAGGATACTTCGCTGTTGACCAAACTTCTGAAGGCGAGAAGTCAGCGTTGGGGAGTGGCACGGCACGGCGCAACGTGTTTCGTGTGAGTTCAGGAAAAACATGGAAAAACCATCTATTGAAATGGGAACACCACGACAATGGCGTTGTTCAGGGATGGGAGCTAGAATAGCTAGAATCATCTGGGGAGAATGGGGGAGATATTGGTATTGACCTTCCAGTAACGAAGCAATGACAATGGAAAATCCACCATTTATAGTAATTTATAGATGATTGTCCCATTAAACCCTCGGGATTTTCCATTGCCATGTTTGATTACCGGAGGGTGCTTGGAGAATCTAACATAATTTAACCACGCACTTGATCTGATTTTGGGCTCCGCAAATGGTTTTAATTTGTTTAAATGGTGGATATCCCAAACTGACCCACAACTACAATTTTAAGCCTGGCAACTCACTGGCCAACAACTCGCCTTTGCCTAATGAGGTATGCCCCAAAATATGTGGTTTTATGTGGAAATTTGGTGGTTAATAGTGATATTAATAGTAGTTTTATAGGCTATAAACCAACAACAATGGAAATATGATGGTGATCTGGTTGGTGGTTTGGAACATGAATTTTATTTGTCCATATATTGGGAATTTCATCATCCCAACTGACGAACTCATATTTTTCAGAGGAGTAGGCATACCACCAACCAGATTAAGTTGTGCTTTGAAGAAATGTATGGGTACCATAATTTTCAGACTTACATATTCGAGATATATCAAGTGTATACGTACCCCACGGATCCAATCACTTCCAAAGGTACGGCTAACATCCTGAATTATAGCCTAGTCATAGCAGCCCAGTCGAAGCTAAGGCTACCTGTCGATCCATAGGGTAACGATGTCCATCCCAGGATCGTCCTGAAATCGTTGGGGACTCCCAGGTTGTGTCACCAGTGTCTGTGCCTGAGGCTATTTTTTGATACAAACATGGCCGTTTCAATAGGGATTTTTCGCTGATGGACCAATGGATGTTTGGATATTTTGGGGGTACCACCATTTTCAGACAAAGCCATATTTTCATGCGAGACTTCAGATTTTCAATGACCATGGTGACCATGTCATATACTTGACTTTGCATGACTTTGCATGACTTTGCAAGGGTGCACCCATATATCCCAATATCATGTTTGCAAATGGGCACCACAACCCTATGGTAATCAAACGTGGCAATGGAAAATCCCCTATAGATGGAAGCTCTAATGGGAAAATCTGAAAATCTACCATAAATGATGGATTTTTCATGATTTTTCAGCTAGCCACGTTTGATTACCGGAGGGTACATTGTATTTAAATACCATTCAATCCCAAAAATTTTGGCTTTCCCTGGCCCTTAGATGTTGACTCGTGCCATCTCGTGTCAATAACCCAATAGATGCCCTGGTGCCCACCAGGGCCTACTCCTGACTCGGCAGCTTTCGCAGAGGTTTCACAAATCACCAATCGCCATTTTATATATATATATATGTGTGTGTGTGTCATTTTCATGGGGAAAATACCATTTTTTACAAACAAGACATTAGATTTTGGAGTTTGTCCCATGTATGTTTTTATAATTGCCCCAAAATTTTGGAGGTTCCCATAGTTTTCCCATCCGCAGACGTCCTAGAACTACCCTAAGATCAACTGAACGAAGCTCCGCTGTGAATGGAAGCAGATTGGAAACGCCTAAGTAATGGAATTACTTACTAATTATATGTACGAATTTTCCTCAAGTTTGTCAAGAGGGTGTTTGAATTAGCTCTGACCTATTTCACTAGGCATTTCAAGTGCAACTAGCCAGAGACTCTTGCAGGGCTTGTGTCGCTTTCGTTCATTTCACATTTTATTGGTTTTTGTGTTTTTTCTTCTCTTTTTGCCAGATATATTTTTGTTTATAGTTATGCCATAGAACAGCTCTTGTCGAGTAATATGGCATCCGTCACAGTTTTCCCATAAGTTTGGAGCTTTCAGTGTTCCTATATTTTTTTACAATATCTTTTAATTTCTGTGAACATCAGCCCATCCTCTCGCTATATTTCTCCTGAGGACCCCTCCGTGGCAGACGCCAATGGCTGGACACCGCTGCACCTCTGCTGCGACCTGGGAAAGGCCTCGGCACTGCGCTTGCTCTTGGCTCAGGCTTGGACCTGGGATGTCGATGATATGGGCTGGGGAGTTTTTCTAGAAATAGTATGAAATAGTCATTTGTAGTTATTATATGTTATAATATGTTATAATGTATACTAAATTTATGTAATTTTCTTATATTTGGGGACTTTGAGAAATCCCCAGATGTGGAAGCCTCTATAATTTATAGTAATTGCTTTGATATCACAGTACTTTAAACTGATCATAGACATTTACACATTTTGATGCCATGAAATGTGGATTGATCCAACCTGTGTTTTGCAGTTGAAGAAGAAACCAAACAGGTGTTGCTTTATTTCTCCAGAACATGGAATTCTAGGGTTTTGAAATTGGAATCCATAAAGATGTGATGCAAGTCCATGGACGAGGATGTTTTACATCCTAGGTCCTAGGTTTTGAGTTGAACATGACATTGACCATTTAAGCAGCGAACTAACTAGAGATTCCAGATAATGGATGATAGCGGCAGCGTCGTTGGTTTCATAGACATAGACTCCACCAGAAATCAGAGAAGTGCGGATCAGCGACCCCCGAACCATGCTAATTATAGATCCTTCTATCTTACGGATTTTGATTGAGGGAAAGCGATTAGTAGGAGGGTGGTACCGGAAAAACCAGCAGCACAGCAGCACCATGTTTTTTTCTTCGCTGATTGTACCAGCCTTTTTGAAACCTCCATGGTTAAGCCATCTCTGAGAGGCCAAGATGCTTCATGTTGGCGAGTCAGGGAAGGTCGACTTTGACATGGGATCATGGTTGAGCAGTGGTTATCAAAAAACGCTGAAACGCTTGGAGAACACTTCGGGGAGTGTACGAACGTATAAAAGGGATAAATATGTTTAATTAATGTGTATATATATATTATTATTATATATTATACTAGCCAATATATTGGAGAATATCACAACCCACTAGGGGAATCCCGTACTTACACAAGGTTTTGAACACTGCTCAGATGGGCGATGGACGTGAATCAAAAAGATACGGCAAATTTGACCCCTACCCAAATGACAAATGACAGATTCAGGGCGGGAAAATTCATGGTCGTAAACTCTGCACTGTCTCAGCAGCTCAACACTTGAAGCATTCGCAGATGCTTCAACTTGGCTATGGCATGGGTCAGAACGCTGACCAAAAAGAAGAACGGTGAAGAAGCACTTAAAATCTTTGATTCTTAGGGCCTGAATCTTTGAACCCGGACAAATCAAATAAACCAGAATAAATCATTGATTCTTAGAGGCCGGGTCACCCTGAAATGCCAGAAAGGTGACCGATATCCAATGTGAAGCCGCACCAGGAGAACCGACCCAAATCCCTGGGCTCCAAGGGCTCCAAGGACAGCCACGACAGCCCCTTTGCACCTCCGTGATGTGGAGAGAAACACTGGATTTCTTCACCCAGATCAAAGAATCAACTCAAACCTTCACCAATGAAATGTGGCAGTTGCATGCAGTTGCAATGAATTGCATGCAAAATTTGGAATCGTACAGGTATCATCATTCATAGTCTTCTTTGATTCTTTGATTTGTGCGGAAAATATGCAGGAAACTCCATAGCAAGCGAGTTTGGGCGTATTTGTAGATACAAAGATATACTATGATATACTAACTTAGATGATGTCAGACACGTGTTCTTCGTAAAGAACTTCTTTGGGCAGAAAAAGTGGTAGCACTTATCCACGTCACATCGATCTCACCATCTGAGGAGCTTCCCAGCGAGTCGGTGAAGCTGGGCATCCCCAACCGACTTGACAGGTAGAAACTAATCCTTTAGTTGTTTTCTATCAATGGAAAATAAATGAAAATAAGCATCACCAGCAAAAGATGTTTTTTTTTGTGACTTACGAAAGATTGACCATGTATGTTGGTTGATGGGTTTCCTCACTATGGGCCATGAGAATCCCCAGGAACCAGGTATAACTCCTTGTAATCCCCAAAATGGTGTTATTTGAGGTCAATGAGCTATGATTTAACCTGAATTATAATCCGGTGTATAATTGGGGTCTAGGAGCCAGAATTTTACTGTGGTCAACCAATATTATCCGGCAATAATACTGATAAAGTTAATAATGATCTAGTTGGGATGGATACTGTATAAGTATATAAGTGCAATCATAATGGGACTATGATTGTGATGATAATATTTTGATAGATTATGATTAGTTGATTAATACAGTTGCTGGATATGAGTAGTTCATTATATGCCCTTGTCCCACAATAGGGGATACTAAAAATGACCATCAAATGGGGATATGATGGGAATGCAATAGGACATAGCCGACACTATGGTGTGGGTTTTGTTTGGAAATGTTGGATGTACCCCCGTTTTATAGCATCTTAAGAGAATGTATGAGGACTGTTATAACAAATCCCTATCTTTTTATATCTTTTTGGTGAGTCAAACTTTGTTTTGCTGACTGTTGCAATCACTTCGTACGAGAGACCTCGGATTGGAGATGCAGTAGCAATCACTTCTTGTAAAAATGGGTGATGGTTTGTGATTGCGGGGCTTTGATGAAGGCACTCCGTGGGTTTTTCACCTGAAAAGTGACCAGGAACTTGGATGGTTTCGGGGCATTTTGGGGCCCTGCTTCGAAGGAAATCTGCACGTACATATGTACATACCCTCTGGTAAACTAACAGTTTGCGATCTGGAAAATCACCATCTTTAATAGGTAAATCAACTATTTCTATGGGCCATGTTCAATAGCTATGTTAAATTACCAGAGGGTTTATATATATACGCATATATATATATATATGTATAGATGTATACAATATGTATTCTAAATATGTATCTATAGTTGTATGTCCACATGCTCTATGTGTGCATTTATATATGCTCATGTCTGTGTATACCCTATAGATCCAAACACTTCCTAAGAAGAGACGGCCGGATCCACAGGGATATGAGATGATTGATGGGGAAGCACTATATGATTATAATATGTACTACTATGATATAATTATACCATATCATACCTACATGACACTATATATGGATATGTATGTTTTGCGTGTACATATATACATATATATATATATGTATGTATACATATACATGATGTTGTTATGGTCTATTAAACCATGGTTTCCACAGGCGGTTTCGCACGCCTGCCGCCATCTGCAAGGTCGCCTCGCTCACCTCGGTCGGCGGAGGTGCGTCACGCCTTGGGATGTGATTTCTATACGTTGTATATACATGTAAATATATGTACTCTACTACTATGTATATAGTATATATCTAATTATTTTGCACTATATATATATATATATATTCATACACACTGTGTTGTATACATAACCAGCATTATGATACTAGTATGGGTTTGTCCCAAAGTTGCAGATGTTTCCTCGGTTCATGGCTCATGGCAATTTCAATCGGGACAACGCGCTTCCAACTCACAGAATTCGGGATATTTCTTGGTTTTTGAGCAAAAACCCAAGAAATATTGGATTAATTCACTGTGGTTATATATACCCTCTGGTGAACTAACAGTTCGCAATGGAAAATCACCATTCTTAATGGGAAAATCCACTATTTCAATAGCCATTTTCCATTGCTATGTTAGTTCACCAGAGGGTAATTGGTGGATTTTGGAATCCTGGAGTTTGATGGGCAGTTTCTGACAGTGACAGTGGCTGTTCGATGACCACATTTCAAGGTTTTAGGGACCATCAATAGCTGCCATAGAAATCGTTGATTTACCCATTAAAAATGGTGATTTTCCATTGTTATGTAAACGTTTACCAGAGGGTAACTGCCAAAGTAATACCTGTTATATAACTTGGTTTCAGTATCGCTATCGATACAATGAAGATGGCCACGGGTTGATTTTTCAAATCACGGAAGCGCTTAGGGCAATTTAGGGATAGGGTCTGAAATCATGCAAGGTCCAATAGAAGATTACAGATTTATATAACCTGTTGGTGAGATCACGGCTTTTAGATGGTTAGATATATTTGAAGAGAGAAGTTGAGAAGTGTACAGCACACTTTGATGTGTTCGGCGTTCGGATGCGTTACATATCTTGATATCCATTCAGAATGGGGCTGGCTTCTGCAATGAAAATTCAGCCCTCAAAGGTGAACCTGTCAATACTAGAATAGAATAGATGGTTAAATACAATCTGGGTCAATCTTTGTTAGATACTTTAGTACTTTAATCTTTTCCTACCAGCAAGAAATTAGAATGGTTAAGATTCACCTCCCATTCGTGGTTAAGACATGTTAAGACATGTTAAGATTCACCCTTTACAAACCCAAAATGATGAAAGGCGACAAACACATGTTGACCCAGTGCCCACAAGCGCAGGTTACGCAGGTTCCACGCTTGCCTCACAACGTGGGCCTAGCTGATCTTCAGGTCAAGATGGGGAAGCCCAACTGGGATGATGAACATGGGCCACACATGCCCCCCAATCATTTCCATGGCATGTTGGAAAATTCCCCAAAACTCGTTAGATGATGTTAGATGATTGTCCCGACCATAAACCGTTGTAGGTGATTTTCCATGGTGTTCCCATATTTGCCAAGCTCCATAAATTTTCCCGTTCTCCAGGCACTCTTCCAGCTCTAAAAATCCCTGGTTCCGGACAGGGCTTTCGGGGCTTTCGGGGCTTTCCTCGTGTGCGTTTCTGGTCGCAGGTGACTTCTATGAACTCCCTGATGGGGCGAACCCCAACCTATTTGGCCGCAAGGGCAGCTGGGGCGGACAAGGACAGGGCTGGGATGTTGGCGAAAGCTTGGCTCATGGCTGTTTCAACGAGTTGAGATAGTTTGAACGTGTTGAAACCACCACATTTGGTCAACATGATTTCAAACAAAACAAAGAATCCACTTTCTGGGAGGAGTGTAGAGATCAATTCACATCCAAAAACAATGTCCATTGAAGGATATGGAGGGTTGGCCACGACAGAAAAACCACGAAGAAAATCCACGATGGCTGGTCGATGGTGGGAGCAAGAAGGAGTGCTGTGGACTCAGGATGTTTCATTCCGATTGGAGCTGAATTTCCATTCGAAAACGCAGAATGGCAACTATCATCACATCTTCATGTTTTACACGGACTTCAAAATCTCAACGCAAGTATCCCAAGATATCCCAAGTCCGTGATCTTTGATCCTATTTTGTGGTTGTTTCTGTTGTTTCTCATGTTGGATCCCTTTTTTTGTCAGGAGGGGAATTGGCGGTCCAATGGCCACATTTGCTGTTTGGAGGTGCTGCTAGAGGCCGAAAGCCATGGGATGCCAGGGGTCTCTCACATGAGTTTATTAATGTTTATTATATAATGTTTATCTGGTTATTATGGGTTTATAATGTTTATAATGTTTATAATTTTATTAATTAATGTTTATTAATGTTTATTATAACCCATAGGATCCATGTATGGTACTGTGAACTGGTAGAAGCTCATGGTGCAACCAAAAGATCAAACGAATGCAAATGCTGGAGCGACACCGCCGCCTCCAAACGCCATGTGCTTTTCCAAGAAGCGAAATCCGTGGGCCTTGAGCCGCAAATCCACGGCACCTGTACTGTTGACGTGCATGTGTCAAGGTGAAGTTGGATCATTCACA
>Ga0126342_10014827_pt1 | contig 13718 bp, 9 predicted proteins | sample Cyp1metagenome_FD_92528 | JGI IMG/M metagenome (GOLD analysis project Ga0126342, IMG submission 92528) | Coral microbial communities from Lord Howe Island, Old Settlement Bay, Australia - Cyphastrea 1 metagenome | ecosystem: Host-associated > Invertebrates > Cnidaria > Coral ...
ATTTTTGTACGGGAAACTCACTTTTGTCAAGGTTATCGAATGGGGAAAGCGAGTAAAAGTACCCAGACCTGCAAAGTGCACAAAAAATAATGTGATATTCTCAAACAGGTACATTCATATACCGAGAACCTCCAAATACCCTGAAAAATTGCTAAAACTATGAAAATTATGTGGTAAACTCCCTTTTTTTATGGTGACTTGGAGGGTCTAGGATATATATGTGTTTCTGCCTGGAAAAATATACCCTTGGAGGCATTCTAACTCCTGATTGCCGAATAGCTTCATCCTAGGTGGGGGGGAGGCATTCAAAGTTCTGAAATGCTGGTAAAATGCAATTTTCCAGTTTTGCACGTGTGGCCGACCGGTTCCAAGTAGGCATTCTAACTTACAGTCCGGCAGTATATATATATATATATGTTTTTTTTTTTTTTAATATCATCCACCTACAACTGGAACTGCACTTCCAAGAGCATCAAGAACCATGGTTTATCTCGTTGCATTTGTTGGATCAATGATGGTTGCCAAATTGGTTGCAAGCAAAATATGATAATCTGGATGTGGAACATTGACAGCCGGTGACCCATTCCTGGGATGATAGTCAGCTTTGGTAAACCGCTAAACGGATGGATTCTTCGGGCTCTTGTTATTTTCCCAAACATATCTAATCACGGACTGATAATTAGAACATTGTTTTGTTATTTTGTTTCTTTTTTTCTCGGGAACCTGTCACTAGGGAGTTTGTACTTGTAGAACATTTGGAACTAACTTTTGATGTTCTGACATGTTCCGACTATCAATTCCGTTTCTCTACATATGTAAATTACATATCCCCAAGATTCAGAAAAGCAACACATTTCTAACATAGTAATACCTTTATGTTCTTTTTTTGGAGGGGGTACTGTATTTATATAACTATATATATATGTATAATATGTATACATATATAGACTATGTAAATACAAATTCATGAACTGATTGATTCCAAGCACCTCAAATGTGCGCTCTTGTCGTGGAACTATACAACCTGGATCTAATATGTTGACAAATGTGTTACAGTGATGAATATGTTGCCATATATATATATATCCATAAAGATATGTATATATGGATAAATTACAATAGTTCACTAATCTAAATAGTTCGGGCAGTTTGCGATAATTACCCAAACTCAGACCCTCATTCCTGTGAGGTCGTTCAAACTAATTCAAATATATGTGTACAGTACACATGTAAAGTGCATGTAGACATCATATGCATTAATGTCTATGCAATGTAATGAGTATAGGTCATACCAACAAAATAAATCTGAAGCAAAATGTCAGCAATATATCATGGGGATCCATGGGGCATTTTTTTTCCCAAACAACAGGCTCTTTTGGTCGCTTCTTGCCGTGCAAGAAATGGAAAATACAGGTGCCTGGTTCAATATATGATACTGGTTGTTGGTTGATCCACCCTGGACCCAAAATTGTTTTTCCGGCCAATTTTGCGGATCACATTTCGCCAGGCTGAACAACGCCAGAATTGTTCTAAACCACCAACCAGATTGCTTTTCCTCCTTCGGATTTTCCTGGAAAAAAACCCTCTTAATTATCTCTTCTAGGAGTTCTTCCAGCTATCCGATGCCGTCGGTACGGCTGGATTTTGTCTGCTGGGTGTTAACTCATTTTTGAGAGAAACACAAACCTGTGTATCATTTGCTTGCACTGCTTGCGCACTCATCCTCTGCTGCACTTGCAAAGAAACTTGATCATTTAACACCCGGCCGATCACGTCTCCGTGTACAAAACCTATAAATTTGATGACCTTTCTGCTCCCAGCGTCATTGTTCCGTGAGCGAATGATCGTCTGCACTGTCGCACCGTTGGAACGATTCAAACTCCAGTGTCATGATGGCAGTTTTGCATCCCTGTATCCAACCATGACACAATTATTGGTCAATATAAATGCAACATGTTTGTTTGATCCCAGTATCATTGTAAATATATATATAAATATATTATGCATACTACCATCTATCTATCTATCTATCCATCTATCTATCTACCTAATCTAACCTCATCTAATCTAATCTAATCTCATCCACTCCAATTCAATTCAATCCCTCCAATCCCTCCAATCCATCTATCTCTAGCTATTTCTATATATCTATCTATCTATCTATCTATCTATCTATCTCTATCTCTATCTATATCGATCTATATCTATCTATATCTTTCTATATCTATCTAAACCTATCTATATCTATCTATATCTATCTATATCTATCTATATCTATCTATATCTATCTATATCTATCTGAATCTATCTATATCTATCTATATCTATATCCGTCTAAATTTATAAATATATGTATCTATCTCTCTAAATTTATCTCTCTGAATCTATCTCTCTAAATCTATCTCTCTGAATCTATCTATCTGAATCTATCTATCTGAATCTATCTATCTGAGTCTACCTATCTGAATCTATCTGAATGAATCTATCTATCTGAATGAATCTATCTATCTGAATGAATCTATCTGTCTATCTATCTATCTATTTATCTGTCTATCTTTCTATCTTTCTATGTTTCTATCTATCTAGCTAGCTAGCTAGCTGGCTAGCTAATTAGCCACCTGCGGTTTGTCTCTCTGTCCGTCCGTCCGTTCCTCCAACCGTCTGTCGGTCGGTCTGTCTGTCTGTTTGTCTGTCTGTCCGCCTGTCTGTCTGTCTGTCTGCCTGCCTGGCTGGTTGTCTGTCTGTCTATCTGTCTGTCTGTCTATCTTTCCGTCTGATGTATCTGTATACATAATATCTATGTAACAAAATAATTAGTTATCTGTTACTAAGCAGCAAACTAACAAACAACTTACTATCTAAGAAATTAGTAACCAAACGTAACTAACTAACAAATACGTAACTAGCTACGTATTTAGTTTAAAACTAACTAACTTATTTACTAACTGACTGACTGGCTGGCTGACTGACTGACTGTCTCGCGAACCAACCAACTTACTAACTAAGAAACACCAACTAAGTAACTAATAAGTAACTACCTAACCATCAAACGAACGAACGAATTAACAAAATAATCAATTGACCCGACTGACTAAGTAACTTAACTGACTAACTAAAGCATTATATGTATGCGTATGTATACATATATATATATATTATGTATTATATATATATCATATTTAATCGGGGAGGATGGGGTGAGATGAGATAGCCGCCATTTGCTTCATGACACCAGGCCCCGAACACCGTCCAGATATTGTTACCTAAGCGGTTCCAAAAAGGTATTTGAAGACACCTCCTGACCACCACCAGCTGTCCAAGTTTTAAAACCTGCTAAATGGGATGATCAGGTTGCGAGCAGGAATCATGGTGAAATTACATGTTATTACTATACTATAATTAAGCTGTTGGGTATCACACATAGTACTACCATAATCATCATAAATAATCATAGTATGATATGCAAAACATAATCATTGTGTTACCATGTATTTTCATGCTATTCAATAGAGGCTGTTGGGGCTGCTGGGGCTGCTGGGGCTGCTGGGGCTGTTAGGTCTCCTATCGCTGTTCTGGGGATGTTCAGGAGGTATCGCTTGTGCCTAGAAGCGAAAGGAATGTGGCAAGCGCAATTCATATGTCAGGGACATTGGCCCAAAAATCCGGAATTCACAGCTGCTGTTTTTTCCATGAGAACAGGACATGATCAAACAAACACTGATTTTCACAGAATATGTAAGCTGTGGATTACCAAAAGCTATCAGTTCTATGGTAATGATCACAAATGATCACATATCTAACATGAACACATCCCTGACTGCTACTGAGCAAATTCTTTATGTATAGTGGTTTCTTGAAGGGAATATCTAAATCATAGGTTGTTTCAATGCATCAAGGTCTTTTACTGTATGCGTTTCCTTGCCACTTTGAGGAAAGAAACCGATTGGTGTTGCAGTTCAAACTGCAACCAAGACACGCAAAGCACCTCTGGGGTGTTGCCAGCATAGCTAATTGGAAGCCAAGACCACCAGAATGAGATGGAAACACACACACACATATGTAATCACATGTACATTATGAATACCTGCATAAAGTGCGGTGAATCTCCAGATCAAAAACTCCAGTTGTGGCACTTCACCTTGAAGCTAGTCTTACTTCCAAGATGTCTCTAAAAACGAGCCCCAACCTCTCCCCACCGCGGGGATTTGAAAACTGTTGGCATGTGCCCACTGCCATTTCTTTTCGGATGTTGAACACCTTCCAACTTTATTCATTTTCACGCCGAAAAAAAAACATGTTGACCGATGCCACGCTGGGTGCTCATTTTGAGACGCTACTCCGCCCCTTTTTTTCTCGGGCCTTGTAGATGCGGGTGGCCGATGCATGTGACGCTCAGGCTCTAGAGGTGAAGCAAGGGCGAGGTTGATGCCACCAATGGCGCCTGAAATGGCAAGACCTGAAGCGAAGGCATCCCGTGCTGTGACCGATGGGTTGTTAGAATGATGAACAGACGAATGTGGTAACGATGATGATGATGATGATGATGATGATTAATTGATAAATAATTAATGATGATGATTATATAATATTATATAATATTATATAATATTATATAATATTATATAATATTATATAATATTATATAATGATGGTTAGATGTTTGTTGGGATTATAGGCTAAGCATGTTGAATGATCCTGGATGGAAAGCAAGTGCCTTCTGAGTCTTGCAGACCTGAGTAACTGCTGAATAATGGTGATGGCCAGGAGGTAAATTTTGGCCAATAAGACATTCAGTTGCGGCCCTTAAGAGTTGAATAAACGCGATGAAATAACTCCTGCAACTGAGGTCATAAATCACTCAAATGAGGTTTTGTTCGCCAGTTGACTGGCTATAGGGCCAGTAACTGTTGGTTGATGGAGATAATAAGATAATGAATATCCTTTTTCAACTTATAACTTATGTATAACAATATATAACCGGGATTCGTAGACGTCCCTAGCCCCAAAGATGTCAAACGGGGATGGTATTTTGATGATGTTTTTTTGGGGGTACTCAATGGATCTCAATGGTACTTTTCTTTTGACTGGTTGGTGGTATAGTTTCAACCCTCTCAAAAATATGACTTCGTCAGTTGGGATGATGAAATTCCCAAGATATGGAAAAAATAAAACATGTTCCAAACCACCAACCAGTTGAGAACAACAGAGTTCTTCCGAAGTTCTTCCCCTTCTTCCCAACAGCTCTCTCGCCTGCAACGTTCACAACTCCTCCAATCGATGCAACACCCACCGCTGCAGTGACTTCTGCAGCGGTGGTAAAGACACCAGGAATGGACATCATTGCGGCTCCCATTGTCGTGTGGGGATTGAGCGGCCGGGGCGGGCACTAGGGCAAGTGATGCCGATCCGGCACTGGTCAATGGACTGGACCCCACCTGTATGGAACGAGAGCTTAAGCCAAAGCCACTGTGAGTCCCCAGTCTGTGAGTTTTGCCAAAAAAAACTTTGTGAAACATATATGGAAGTATCAATGTCCCCGCACTTGATAGTGGCTTGATTGCATCTGGGATGTTCAATTGATGGAAATGCGGTGCAAACTTCAAAGACCCAGCTGTGTCATTCTCACAGGAAATACATCGGTGTCAATGCCAGACAGGTCTGCCCTGCTTCCTCAAATTGTGAATATACAACATGTTCTGAGTTTGATGCCATCGCAAATCATATCCCAGTAGCGATTCATCCCAAGTCATATCCTACAAAGTGGTTCCCCCGGTAACATGTTTGTTTGTTTATGTTAACCCCGATCTAACGATAGTTACAAGTACAAGTCCTATAAACCCAACAGTGAAATATCAGGGAAATAAACCAACTGTTCATTGCAAATGAAAAAAACGTATATCAAACATGGGGATTGAATGAGATAGCGGAAATACAATGGGATATCTACATGGGATATCTACACTAGCGGAAATCAGTGGAATACGCTCCGGTCATCAAGCATTGCTAGCTGGAAAATCCTTCAGTTCGCTGATTTTCAGGGATTTCCCCAGCGTCCATGTTTGATGACACCGGAGGGTACCCTCTGGTAATTTAACGTACGTAGCTATTGAAAATGGCCATTAATAGTGGATTTCCCCATGAAACATGGTGATTTTCCATAGCTATGTTAGTTTACCAGAGGGTATATATAGGTATATTAGAATACTGTAGAATATTCCATTATATGATGACAATATAAAATGATATAAAATGTATCCCACCAACTACTGTATGTCATCCCTCAGGGTCCCTCACTATAATCCCAATTAATCTATACTAGATGGTTGGGAAACTCTAAGTAGCTCCGTGGCTCCCCATTGAATAGGGAATATGAATACCCCTAGCTCTTTAGCTCCCTAACCAGTGGATAGTAATATACTGTATATACCATTAATGTGGGAAACCCAATGCCATGAACGTAGATACCATGACTGGGGATGGTCGACATCCCCATGATTCAAATGACCGGTGAAAGAACCTGAAGAACCGCACCTGAATCCCTGGTAGGTCGTTGTAACCGCCCTCCAGGGGAACCTGAGAAAAGGTCAAAAGCTTGGAACAATGGCTACAATCTACGGGAAAGAGTCGTGGACATGATGTGATTTTATCGGTTGATCATGTTTATAATGTTTATAATTTATAATCATCACCTATAATTACTGGTTGGTGGTATAGTTTCAACCCTCTGAAAAATCATGGACTTCGTCAGTTGGGATGATGAAATTCCCAAGATATGTAGAAAATCATAAAATTCCATGGTTCCAGTCACCACCAACCAGTGGAGAGTCGGTACCCGACTCTCCAGGAACGACTCACCAAAATTTTGGACATTGGAAACCCCGGAGAGGCTTTCCATATCTGTGCTGAAGGGACGAAGGCATGAGCCAATGAAAATCAATGAAAATGGCTAGATGCTCGAGGTCCAATACCATGTCATGGGAAAGTTTTGAGGTCAATTGAAGTTTCTTCGCTGAGGAAATGGAACTAAAGTGTAGTCATGCAGGAAAATCCAGTCGTTCACATTGACATGTGTTGGCACCTTGGAGTTGTCATGGCTGCAGCAGTCTTGGCACTGCAGGGGAAAAAGTTGTCGTAGCAAGGAATCCATGCCACATCACCTGGGCGGCAGAACCGCGATTTGCGCCGAACTCGCCCATCCGTAGGGTAGGTGTCCTACATTGGGGTACCCCCGAATCATCCAAGTCATGGATGACCATTTTGAAATTGAAACCTAATCCCCCATTTTAAGAAACCCCGGTATGTAAATGTAGATCCAATTGATCCAATCATCTGGAATTCTCATGTTTGACATGTTTGATGAATACCACTGGGGGTGGTTCAATCCAGTTCCAAACGTTCCAATCACCAGAAACTGAAAAGATCGACATGGTCCAGTGATGGGATGGCAATAGGTCGATTCCATCACCCAGCCTCTGATAACAGATAGCTATGGTAAATCAACGATCCAGCTGGGCCATTTTCCACAGGCGAATTATTGCTTTACTAGAGGCGAATGGTTGGGACGGTCCGTACGGTCCAGCTTGTGATTTTGCGTAAGTTAAGTACTGCAGAACATCCACCATTTGCGGGGATATCAAAAGACTATAGATTAATTCTTTTTGGGTTTTCCCAATACCTTTTTGTATATCTATGTTAGTTTACCTCAGGGTAAGTTGTAATTCTTATCGATCAATTCAGCCGTTGTTTTATTGCCAAAGTGACCTTGCGGCACAGCCCCGTCTCAACCACGTCTCGAGCAGGAGTTGTCGGGCATGGAAGGTGCGGGCTGGCCGATGAAATGGTACGCGTCACCAGCAAACCAATGACTATTCTGGGATCAAATCTACTGTTTCAGTATCGCTTGATCTCGATCTTGAGTGTTGGGTTGATTTGACTAGCCCAAGAGGTGTCACTTTTGCTGACAAACCGTTTGCATATGTACTTTGAACCATTCTTTCAACAATTATTTCAAGATATTTCAAGTCTGTTTTGATATCAGGCATGTATACGTAGTCATACTCAAACCTGTCTCTCCAGTATCCACATGTATCCACTGCATTCATATGACTAATGTCCTGGTCTTGACTGCAGAACACAACATTTTAAGACTCATGTGACTTGCTCATCTGATCTCTCGTTCACTCTTGAGCATTCGCAGCACACGCAGCGTCTGACACTCCCCCAAACTGCAACCTCAGGGGCTGAAAATGGTATGCCTTTGCAGGGTCATTATCCAAATGTATGATATGTCTTATATGTACATGGCAAAGACACTTAGCATTCTGGGGTATGTTCCCCACTCTGGGGTTTAAATGGTCCCCTCAACGGAGGAGGTCGTTGCATGGCCTGTTTGTGGCGAACTTGGGGACACGTTCCGCCCATGAATCATGCTTGGAACTGCTATCAATCAATCATTGCCACCCTCAGATACCTGAACAACACTCTTATTGTTCTATGACCAGTTCAAATAATTTCATATATTTTATATAATATGTTTTAGAGGATTCATAAAACAAGATAAACACCCAAGGCTGCTACTTCTTTCCATCTTTCCAAACAACCCAGCCCAGCACATGGCTTTGAACATATCGGCAGTTTGCTACCAAAAATCCAGTGGTTACCTTGCCATTTTGCATCCAACCAACCCCATGGCCCGATGGCACCAAACCCTCTGAATGCCATTGAGCTCATGCGCCAACTTGTAGACCACCACTGTGAGCTCCTGTTCTTCAGCACATTTATATAGATACATTTAGTTGGATGCATGACGTAGACATAGTAGCTGAAACATGTCAAAACATGTTGAAACTTGTTGAAACTACTGATTAATCATCAGAAAACGCTGTTTTGCAACTGCCAAGGCAACATGTGCTGGCCTGTTTCTGTCATTTGAACAAATACCATTGGGACATGTTCCCCCCAAGGTCCGCAAGAATAGCATCAATGATTGAAATGGGTCACCTTTGAGGTGGTTATCCCATCATCAGCCACCCCCACTTGGGATCATTTTGGACATGAAAATCATCGACAAACATCGGCCCCCGGATAGGTTGTGGTGGCCACAAAACCTCCGGTCGTCCTTGCCATCCACAATGATCTTGATCTGTGTAAACTCGTCCATGGGACCATACTCCACATCTCCAAACCTCGACACAACACATTGCCCGGACCAGACACAATTGTGTTTTGCGAAAGGCCTTGGCATCTTCTCGTTCACTCGCATGATGTAACTATAACCACTTGTATTTATAATTGCTATAATTGCGTATAATACAGTATTCTATAGAGCTGATATCTAGCAATTGTAATGTAGATGCAGAATGGACATGAATTTCAAACCTGACAGTATGGAAGCAATTTTCGGCTCTACAAGTAGGGCCGTGACCTTCTGTTCTTTTCTTTTCATGGCCTACAGTAATCTTCAACAAATCTCCAAAACCTGCTCAGTGGCTACAAAGATCGCCCAATATCTCCTGATACGAATATCATAGTGATGGGCTTATTTGAACATAAGGATACCAGGTACCCGGTACCGTATCCTTATACCCCATAATCTGATGCTTATATAATCATTAATTTCCAATTCGCCAAATTTTGGCTCTCCCATTTTTTGGGCAAACCTAACTTCAAAGAAGTGAGACCACCCAGAAACATCGAAACACTTCAGGGTCCGCGCTTAGGATGGACCAAACTCAGCAAACACTTGGGATGTTCACGAAGCATCTGATCAAGGACCTGCAGGGCCCACAGAAAAAATCGTCAAATTCTTTTTCGGTGGCCGTTTCAGTTGGGAAAAGGATGATACAACAATGGATTTTGGTGGTGTATGTGTATGTGTATATACATATATTAATATAATATATTTACATATTATGAGCTCCCGTCAAAATCCTTTACATCGGAGGGGGGGCCCTATCGCTTTCCAGTGTTTTGTGGAAATCAGCATATTAGAGATCCAACATGAAGCCAACATCCATTCCTAAAGAGGCACGAAAATGGATCGAGGAGTTGTTTTGTTGGTTTCAGGTGCTTCGGCAACACTTCATGTTCCTTTCATTTTGCATTCATTTGTATGCATCTTCGTTCATGTTCCTTTCATTTGCATGCATCTTACCTTCATTTTGCAGTCATTTCCTTTCATCGTCCTTTCATGTTCCTTTCATATGTGTTCATTTCCATTCATTTTCCTTTCATATTCCTTTCATTTTGAAGATTCCAATGTGCATTCATGTCCTTTCATCTTCCTATACATGCACACACACACACACACGCACATGTGTATATATATATATATATATTATATACATAATTTACATGAATGTACAAGTTTGGCCACTTTGGCACAAAGCAAGCTGGGGAATTATTGGGGTCAATAGGAAGCCTTTTCACGACAAGCGAGCTATGTTTGGGACTGGCCGTGAATCAACAAAGCATTGGTATAGCCAACAAACAAAACCCACAATTCCTAGCATTACATTCATTGGACCCATGTTCAACCCTCAAACCTGGGATTCTTGGTGCTTTCTGAAGTATTCACCTTAAGAATTCAAACATATATATATACATATAAATGTTCCACAGCATAGATCCAGCAGACCCTAAATGGAAGATCCAACACGGGGGTCTTCCATTGGCTTCAAACAGCTCTATTACCTACGGGCTTGACCTATGCCTATGTCTGTGATTCCTGTTGCGGAATAATCCCCTGCTGGGGAATAGAAAAAGGGCGTGGATGGCGATATCCGGCATGTGTGTTGTGAAGAGAAGACGTTCTTTAGCTTCAAACAAGGATCATACCAAAGCATATATGCCATAGATTTATCTGGCTGGTGGTTTCAACCCCTCTGAACAATATGAAAGTCAGTTGGGATGATGAAATTCCCAATGTATGGAAAAATAAAAAATGTTCCCCACCTCCAACCAGCTTATATTAATGTTCAATCATGTTCATACAGTAATGAAATCTCCATGTGTTATTGTTTTTTTTTATATTGGTTTGATGGCTGTTTCGGATGTCCAGTGGATTGAAGCCATCCTCAGGTGCAGCACCACCCCAATTCTCCTTCGCTAAACCACCAGGTTCGGCAGGGAAATCACCATTTACTAACTTGCTTTATGTTAAAATACACATGTTTGATGGTCTCAATCCCCATCTTTCCTAGTTTAATCTGGACTTATTCTTAAAACTGAAATACTGGTACTTGACTAGTTAAACAAATCATACCTGTTTTCTTTCTTTATCATCACCTTAGATTATATATGTTCCCCACAGAATTGCAAATTTCATTGGAGTGAATCATAATGGCATGTTCATGCATTTTCTTCAACCAAATTCCAAAGTTCCTCACATAAAATTATTGTAGAGTGGCAAATCTCACTGGAATCCGCTGTGTATCTGGAGAAACTCGATTGATTCACCGATCTGAAATAGTGTGCCATGATGTGCCATGGCCGGGGATGATTCCCCGAATCGCCCAATCCCATCCTTCCAGTGAGTCGCGACGTGAGGTCCTTATAACTAGTCCAAATAATCCCAGTTATAAATATATACCACCATTTTCCCATTATATCACCATCTTTATTGATGAAACATGGTCAGCTTTCTCGCTCAAATTACCATGTTTGATCATGTTTGCAAATCACCATCTTTGATATCATGTTCGCAAATCATTATCTTTGATTATTATTATTATATATATATATATCATTGCAGGGTAAGCACCAGTTTTATGGGTAAAATCACCATGATCTGATTTTTGCTGCTTCAAAATCACCCTGAAAAATCTCCGAAGTCGCCTTGCCAAGGCCACCAGCCGAGACCTTCACGTCGCGCATGGGGATGGTGTGCTCAATCGCCGCGCAGAGTACCTGGCGGAAATCCATGGGATCTTCATGGGATTTAAGAGGATTTAATGGAATGTTGATGGGATTTAATAAATGCTAATGGGATTTCATGGGAGTTACCCCTAGGGCCCCTCTGGGTTTTTTTCACCAGAAGATGTGGGAAATACACGGTCTGTCGGAAAATGATCTACTTAACGAAGGACCAAGGCAAGAGTCTTCAGGGGTCCAGTGATGAGGAAACAAGCTTGAACTCAATTAGTTGGTTTGAGAGAAACATTACCCTCTGGTTATGTCAAAATAGCTATTGAAAATGGCCATAGAAATAGTGGATTTACCCATCGAAAATGGTGGATCTTTCCATAGTTCTGTTAGTTTACCAGAGGGTATAATGTTTTTTTTTCGGGGTCTTCACGAACTTGTGATGGACTCAGGAATCGTAAGGACTTCGTAACAACCCCTGTTTTAAGTAGGACCGTAGGATTAGTCCAATTGTAGTTGGGGTCATAATCCACTGTGATGACTCCTGGGGCGAACCACCAAAACTAACTCCTCAAGGGAGCAAAAGCTTGGGGGAAGGTGCCCATGGATGGGTAAGCTTGTTGATACATATATATATATATATATAAGTAATATAAATTGGATTTATATGGGTTCATTGTGATTGGACAGGGTTATTTTAAACCAACTTGTAACTGCCGGGTTTGCGATTGCTTCGGGAACATGTTAGGATTTTGATGGATTTTAGTGGAACAACTTGGTCAAAATGGGAGGTTTGAGTTTACAAGCCAAAGATAAATTCGAAGCAACACCAGCAAATGGAGAATTGTTTGGCAAAAACTGGGTAAAACAAACATTCGAACAACATGTGATTTCACTGATTTCACCATCAGAATCTAAAATGCCAAACAAGGTCCTGGGGTCCTGGCCACCCCTTAAACGAAATTTATGTTGGATCTGAGTGAACCAACCCCACCGTGTTTCACCACGATCATGGCCACCTCACATGGCAATGGGACCTTTAAGGCCCCTTTTTGGATAGGAACATCATCTACAAAATATGGGAACATAAAGGAAAACATGTTTATATAAATATATTTGATATGAATATAAATATGTTTATAATTTATATATGGTTAATATGAATACATTTGTTTCGGCCATTGCCAGGAAAAAACCTCAGCAGTTAGAGTAAAAACAACGTGCCTTCAGGAACTGCCAAAGGTTAAAAGTCCAAGCTTTGGAATCACCAGACATCATTCCTGAATTATATCAGTTATATCATATCACCTCATTTGATTGATGGTTTGAGCCGTTAAAACCCCTATAACTGATGGTCAACATTTTTACGCGTATATTGACTTATGTTCCCACTCCATGATCATAGAACATCCCTAAAGTAATGGTCGCTTCATCACATAGTCAAGTCCTATCTGTGGATAATGTTGATATATAATCAACATTTATCAAATTATAAACTGTTTGTTCCCAGCATCATCTCCTGCAAATGATGATTAAATATGATTAAATCTCAATATCATCTAATATCTAAGATCCAATCGGATATCATCGCAACATATTCCATCATATCAGAAAAGGATTGTCAAATTATAAGATCCAAACAAATCCACAAGATCCACCCATATTCCAATTTTGTCATCATCATAATCCCATTTGACCATCATCTGATGGTCAAATGGGGTGCTATAATATGCTATACAGTCAGTGCCAGAATTATAGAACGGAGCCAGGAGGACAAAAGTACGGTAAAATACCGTACCTTTGTCCTCCTCCGGGTTCCGATTCGGAGCGGAGTCGGGAAATTTAATTATAGAACG
>Ga0126342_10014828_pt1 | contig 13717 bp, 13 predicted proteins | sample Cyp1metagenome_FD_92528 | JGI IMG/M metagenome (GOLD analysis project Ga0126342, IMG submission 92528) | Coral microbial communities from Lord Howe Island, Old Settlement Bay, Australia - Cyphastrea 1 metagenome | ecosystem: Host-associated > Invertebrates > Cnidaria > Coral ...
AGGGCACACTGGGCGTGGATGGTCGTGGTTGAGGTCCGACAGAGAACACTGTGGATCGCGGGTCGCAGTTGGACGAGGAGGACGACGAGGAGGAGGAGAGGAGATGAGGAGAGGAGAGGAGGAGCAGGCAACTGACATAAAATCTAACAACCTTCACCTGGCAGGTGGGGAAAAACTGAATTGAGATGATGAAACCCCTAAAAGTAAAACATGGGGTCTCTTGATTTTCCAAGTGGATATGGCCACTCGTATGACAATTCCATGTGAATTTTGCGGGTGTCAAGCCCAGGTATGTATAGATTCTGTAGATATGTAGTAGGTCCATGGCTATGGTTATGGCTCAAACATATTCAATCCGAGGGTAACAAAGGGTAACAAAGGGTACCTATGGACTTGCAGTAGGTTTATGGATATTGCTCTCTTTTGAAGGAGGTTTCTGACCGGTAGATTTCTGGAGGTGGAAAACTTTGAGCAACAGCCATCAAGCCTCCCAAAAACTGCAGGCATGGTCACTTGGACATTACAAATATCACAGGGGAAGACGGTCTGAAAATTCGGTGCATCACAATGGGATTGCCATCCTTTTTGTCCACTCACATTTTGGGACAGACCCAATCTGGAGAACCCTCGTCATATTGGCTTAGCTTCGATAAAAAACACCGAGTCCTAAGCAATTCCTGGACTCTGCATGAGCATGTTCTGAGCTGGTCAGGCTACTTCATCCCTTGATCACATCTAGGGACCCTTGAAATTTCAGCCAGTTCAAACATCAGAATCAGCAATTGAGAGAACCAGTCTTTGAGGAGTTTACCAACAACATATCCATTAATGTTATTAAATGATATTAAATGTGTATTAATGGATTAATGTGTTTACCATTAAATATGTTTAATGGATTATTAATGTGTTTAATGGGGTCAAAAGTTTAGGACCTCTTCAGACATAGATCTTGGTCATTCTCCAGATTTCTCCATCGCACGGACGATCCAATTTTGAGAGCCCTAAGATTTGCGGCAATAGATTCAACGATCCATCATTATTCCAATTCCAATTTTACCCCATATTTTTCCAATTCCTAGACCTCTGGTAAACGTTTACATAGCTAATTGAACATGGCCATCTATAGTGAGTTTTCCCATTAAAAATTGTGATTTTTCCATAGTTATGTTCGTTTACCAAGTTTACCAAAGGGTCATTTTTTCCCAGCATCGATCCATACCACAGCTCTGCCAGCCACCGCCCCAGTCCCAAGAATGGCGTCCGACATCACTGCGGTGGGACCCCAAAGATGAGTTTACGTTGCTTTATCAGTTGGTTTGTCAGTTCAACAACTGGGATTTATAACAAATATATATATAACAGATATATATATATATATAGATATATAAAAGATAGATCTATAATCTTATATTAATCTTCTGCAGTAGATTCATTATAGATTCTATATCATGAATGGTCTTCAAAATACCAACATCAAGAGGGCAACCCAGCGCTCTCTCCCTTGCACCGCTGCGCACTCCATGGTGAATTTGGCCATCATGGACTGGCACGTTCGCTGGGAGCTGAGGTGTTGTTAAAGTGCGGGTACCAAAAAAACATGGGATGGTTTAAATGGAAATGATGATCATGGAAAAATATTCTCATTAACATTATCATTAACATATGAGGTTTGGGTGCTGAAGAGGTTATAATGATCATGGAAAATAATGGAACATATTTCATTATAATGATATATAATGGAATATCCTCTGAAACTAGAATCGATTTTTGGTACCCCCTATTTTAGGAAACCTCCACATACTGTGGATGGTTGCGAAATCCTGCATCAGTTGATGGGCGAAATCCTATGATATGTCATAATCCTAGTGTAGTCCCAGCGTTGAGTCAAGTTATCAATAGTTACCCTCCAGTAAACTAACGTAACTATGGAAAATCACCATGTTTACTGGATAAATCATGATAAATCCACTATAAATGGCCATGTTCAATAGCTATGTTAACCAGAGGGTACCAACTGCTGGGATTTCTTCCATCCCCAGTATTGCTTGAGATCATGCAGGTCCCAGGAAAACGTACGACATGATCTTGCGTGAAATAAGGTACCCTCTGGTTATGGCTGACATAGCCATGGTTTGTTGATGGCCTAGAAATAGATGGTTTACCGAACTTAAAAATGGGTGGATCTTTCCATGGCAAACTGTTAGTCATAACCAGAGGGTACCTCAAACTGTCTTGGTGTTTTTCCATCAGTTTCCATCAAAAATTGGGGTGGAGAAACCCAAGATGGTCCCCCTCGGATAGAGACCCTCCGGTCATCAAATGTGGCAATGAAAAATCACCAATTTATCGATGATTTCCCCGTGAAAATCTCCGTTGAAGGATTTTCAAATTATTCATCCCTTGATTCACAGAGGGTCTCCCAGAAAATCCTCAAATCGTGGCCACTTCGCTTCCGCGCCTGCAACCAGCTCTCAGGCATCAGGTAACTGGCCTTCTTTTTGCACCTCGGCTGGGGCTGGGGATCATCCCAGTTCTGAAACCAACTCGGCATCCTGCTACCTGCCCAAGGCCCGCTTTTTTGAGTCACAGCCGAGGCAACCGAGGCAAAAGCATGTTAAGCTACTAAATCAATCAACTTAGCTATCATAAATTACCCTCTGGTAAATTAACATAGACCCTGGCAGATAGGGGTTGGAAGATTAGTTTCCATTAAAACTAGGCTATTTTCAGGGTCTATGTATGTCTATGTTAATTTACCAGGTATCATAAATCAACTAGTATCGACTGTATCGACTATAAATCACCACAAAAATTGTTGCTTGACTCATCAATCCTTAGGTCACAGCTACAGATTACGCGGGATGCACCGCGGGATGCACCGGGTGCCCCCGGCTGTCGAGCTTCGGAGTCGGTGCTCGAAACGCTGAAGGGACAGGGGCTTCCTGTGGCGTCTTGGGACTGTGGATGGTTGCAAAATATCAAAATCCGAAAAACCAGGTACCCATAGGATCATATAGGATCCATGTATGCCAATATATGTAAAAATAGAAAATATCCATGTATGCCAATATATGGAAAAATGAAAAATAAAAAATGTTCCAAACCACCAACCAGATTAGTATGAGAGCCTGAGATTTAGCTGGTGTAGACGGGTACATAGCCAACAATGCTCAGACATGCTCAGACCAAGAGAGATCGAAGCAAGTAAAAGGGATACTACCTGCTTCGGGTAAACTTGGGTATGGTCTGTTAGTAATTAGGTTTACCACATTAGGACATTTAGCAGTGTTGTACTTGGTGTGACCATGACTTTGTACCAAGTCACAGCCTTTTTCAAATCAACAGGAACCAAATGCCAAAGGATTCTAAAGTGAAAGGCACACTCGCGCAGACCCCTCGTGCAGACCTTGCTCAAAGGAGCAAGGTGCATCCAGAAATTTCAGCCTTGTCCAGTCATCGTAACCTCGCAAGTGCATCTCGGACCGTGTCCACATTAATCCACGTGGAACAAGCGTTGATACTCCGCAGGCGTTCCGTTCGCCCCTGGCGTGTGCGAGCTGTTCTCCGCGTTGAACATTTTCCGTTCGCCTCACACAGCATGTGATCGACAAGTGGAGTCGGCTGACAGGGGAATGTTCAGCTTCAACAGCTGCCACGCAAACGGAGAAAGTAAACAACTTCAACTTGAAATCAACTCAAACTGGTGGGACCCACATAATATGAAAATTGAGTATCCCAAAATCTGATGGTTGATAAATTAGATGTGTCTCATAATTTTTACCATTATACTGTTAATGTAAAGTGGCCAATGTTCCTGTTTGGCTTGCTCAAAGAACTCAGGAAATTCTCAGAAACAGCACAGCGGAGCTATAATACGTATTTGATATATAGTACTATAATAATATATTATAATATACCATAATACTAATTTGATCGTACTTGTAATATAGTGTCTCTCGAAACTTCACAGCTTTCGATCATTAAAACAAACATCTAATTTCTGCGAAGACTCATCTCCCAGCCGTTGTTGGGAATTCCAGCCCTTACTTTGCGGGGCGTCTTCTAATCTATAGATAGTCCTGTTGAACATAGATTGAAAATGATGGTTTTCCATTACCACTGCTCCGAAGTTCCGGATAGTCCCAACGCTGATTTCTTGGATGTTTTGATGGTTTTCCATAAGGATTGGGCCAAAAGGTCGTTGTAAAATCTCCAGGAAATCATGGCGAATTGCTACATCCTGAAAAATTCTTCGGCAGGATATGACGTATTTCTAAAGGCACCAAAACGGGCAATCTCAACCCCGGATGAATAACCTGTTAACCTCCTGGGAAATGATCACTATTTGTGGGAAAACAAAGTAATCAACCAGGCTTTGATTCATCCGTTGTTGGTCCTGACAGGAACCGTATCTATAAAAGCCAAACAGGAACAAGACAAAGGCTTAAGTGGCAGATGTGGAAAGCCCCAGTTTACATCAGTTTACCACATTACCAACCATTCAAAGAAAAAATACTGCAAAAAAAAACAAACCAGATGTTGGTAGATCAACCACAATCTGCAGACCAGGGTTGCTCCCCCCGTGCTCCGATCAACGTCCGAGACTTGGGGGTGGAGCAACCCTGAAGAATCTATTCTAAGATTCACTTAAAAAATTGCTCATTAACCATACCATATGTGTATATATATATATCAGTATATATTCCATCTCATGAAATACTAGTTGGCTGATAGTTTTCCCTTCTATGGATTAGTTCATGAACCCGGACCCAAACAACCTAGTAGAACTCCCATTTCGCAACCAATCAACGAGGCTATTTCCAAGCTTCCTCTTCCCAACCCACCAGAGTGCCCTGCCTGGCACCGTGCTATTCCCGCTCGCCCGTTCAAGGAGCCACCTAGGACGCCAAAAGATGATCTAATTTGGGATGATTTAGGGTGCACCATGGAAACCATTGGAAACCCATTTAATTTGGGGATGCGAAACTCCCTTACCATCTTCAGTGAGGCAACCTCTGGGCTGGTAAAATCCTCCATGTCCTCATCATGTGATGCATGATATCCCCATTCATAAGGTGGTACCTTCTGATAAACTAACAGTTTGCTGTTGAAAATGGCCATAGAAATAGTTGATTTACCCATTAAATTTTGCGATTTTCCACCGCTATGTTAGTTTCCCAGAGGGTAAACCATATTATAAACAGGGCTAAACCAAGCCAACATGACCCTTAGTCTGGATGTTTTTTACAACGACCCCCCCCAAATGGTAGGTTTATGACAATTGGCTTTACCCAATTTACCACCAAAAAAAACAGGTACAGTATCCCCCATGTATCCCCCTTTTTCGTGATGTAAATCAGACGTAAACCAATGGAAAATCTCCCTCTGGTTACCCTCTGGTAAACATACGAAAAACTATGGAAAGATCCACCATGTTTAATGGGAAAATCCACTATTTCTATGGTCATTTTCAATAGCGATGTAACAAATTACCAGGCCGGGTATCCCATTTCTAGTTCATCCCATCATCCCATTGAAACCGCGGGGAGGATTCCGAGGTGCTGATCGAAGTAGTTGACCATCCAGCTGCGATCTCCGTGATACCTCAGATTCACCTGCATCATGCGAAGCACGTGAAGCATCTTGACAAACTCATGGGGGGTAGCCAACATGGAAATGTTGACATATTTTTTTTTAGCGACCTCAAAATAGATGCCGGAAAGTTGGATGGACATATGATCTGGCTGGTGGTTGACCTACCCCTCTGAAAAATATGAGTTCGTCAGTTGGGAGTATTCTTCAATCTATGGAAAAATTAAAAATTTTGAAACCACCAACCAGTGGAAATATGATGGAAATATATAGGTAAATATTATGGGTAAATATCATCGAACTCTCCTGGAACACTGAAACCGGCATCTTCTTGGGATCAGCAATAATCATCTGCTGTGATCTAACTGATGATCTAACAACGAAAATGGTGAGCCAACTCTAATGAGGCTATTGAGACGATACTGAGTGGTAGAAAGAAAGGTATAAAAAGTGAGATTCACATAAAATGAGATGGTGATTTTTCATTCGACTTATTCCTTCCTCTTCATTCTGGATGTCTGTTTGAAAATGCAAAGCGGATGCATCCCAAGATCCCAAGCAACCAACCAGCCAGCAAAGCCAAAGAAAGAACAGGAACCGCAACCCTTACCCAGCCTGGTAAACTAACAGTTTGCGACATTGAAAATGGCCATAGAAATAGTGGATTTTCCCAGCTAGAAAATGGTGGATTTTCCATAGTTATGTGGCTGTTTACCAGAGGGTACCAAACACTTTCCTGGTACTTTACCGTGAACCAAACATATCCAGGATGGGGGAAACTTCACCACTTGTTCCTCGATGGGTTCCAGCTGGGGGCCATAGAATGGATACGGATCGATTAGCTTGAACGAGCCACTATCGCATTTGATTTCTATCTCAAAAACATAGGACATGTTATATATATATATTCACTGCATGTAGCATGTATATTATATTATATATAATCACAGTATACTACAGCATATCACAGCATATACTAGAAACACCTAATCAGATTTGGATGCAGATTTTCCTGCCAGTCATTCTCCTGTCCACCATTTTTCTAACAGGGCTCACTAGGGCGAGTTTCTCTCGATTTTCCGGGAATTATCATCCCAAAGTCGTCACTTCAAGGGTCTGTCACCATCATTTGAGCAGCTGCTTTCAGCCCGCAACGGGATTCCCAATTCATCGAGATGATGATAGCCCCCAATACAGAAAGGGAAGCATAATCATTCATAGTATATTGCATATAATGATAACCTTTAAGCCAATATTAATCATTAATACCATTTAATAATTGTTGATAAGCCCTTTCTATTATAATCATCAACCAACAGGGGTGTCGTGCAGCCGCCTCCTCATTAAAGGACGTGGCGAAGAACAGACTGTTGCCATCCTGAAACCAGGGCCAGAGTGGCTGTGTCATCAATACGCATGTAGGGGTGCATTAAAAACAACAAGTGGGTTGATAGTGTAGTTGAGCAAAATTTGGAAGTGGAGTATTTACCCTCTGGTAAACGTTTACATAGCTATGGAAAGATCCACCATTTTCTAGCTGGGAAAATCAACTATTATATAATGGCCATGTTCAATAGCTATTTTGACATAACCAGGCCGGGTAAGCACATTCAAATCATATGCGATCCCTTAAGCGATGGCTGCCACATGGCTGAAGAGAAATGGTCATTTTCGCGGGAATGTTTGGCTTACCGAACAACAAAATATTCACCGTAGCGAACAACGGGCTGGGTGTTTAATCAAGTAGATTTGGTAGTTAATCCACAAAGAAATGTAGTTTGGTGAACAAAGAAAGTGCCTAAAGTCAACTATGGAGCGTTCTTTACTCACAAGGCTTTCTACACAGAAGTGAGCATCAAAGAGTGCCAATCTGACTTGGAGGATCATCATGTCATCCCAGGATCGAACCGTGGTTTTTCGAAACCTGGTGCACCTGGTTCCTGTTTTTCGTCAGTATAGAAATGGCTTTTGAGTATGGTTACCCTCTGGCTTTATTTAACATAGCGAACTGGAAGCCATGGCCCATGGCCCATAGAAACAGATGATTTTCCCAGCTATAAACCTCCATTGATGGTTGGGATTTTCCAGTTCGCTATGTAACAAATGACCAGATGGGAATCCTACATGTTACAACACCAAACGGGAGGACCCAGGCTGATTCCAGTGATGTTGAAACCTGACGGATGTTGATGGGGATCATCCGAAACCTGAAACCTGCCGGGTGATGATCTGATATAAAACCAACATGAATCATTAATACATGTCTCTGAAACCGTGGAATTAATAAATGAGATAAACATGGCATTCCAACGGACCTTCCGATGGAATATGCGAATATGGTTCATGTCCATGGCATGTTCCTTCCAATGAAGACCAAGTGTTGGGGTTCTAAGAGTTGAAAGGGAATCCTGGAGGCTATCAGCTGCTGACCATGGAGAATTAACGAGCCATTTGAACTCATGTTCGAACCATATCCGCTATTTCATCACCAAAAAGATCAACACATCCAAAACTGATGGTGACATATCTACGGACCCATCTTGGTAGAACCCCTTGTGGCTGGAGCCCTCACCTGGTGATTCTCAAGACATTATGTGCCAACTGTATGAACGTGCATCATATTCGGAAGAAGCGGCTGTCAAGGCTTTCCGGGCATGCGGTGGAAGATGTGGATTCATTTTTTCATCCCAAAACCTCTTTGCCGATGTCAACGAAAGTTTTCAATCGCAACACGGCCTTGCTTCGGTCCATGATCTTCGTGCAAGACCAGCTCCAAACTTCGCCCAGTAGAAGCATAGATGTGTTTTAACAAAAATAAGTTATCATGAAAGGTGATGCCCATACTGAAGTAAGTTGGTGTGCAACTAGTAGGGTTTATGGGGAATCTTGTTGGAGCCAAAAATAAAAACAACCATTGCAAACCATTATAAAGCATTCTATGCCCATATAAATGATGCTTAAATCCCAATAAAATAACTACTCTGTGTCACAGGAAGCGGCCCACTAGTTAGCTAAGTTGGTTTGTGGGCAGGTTAATTTTTCTAGGGCTATGATTATCTACAACATCTAGAACGTTGGTTTATAAACCAACAAACATAACTACAAGGTGAGGCCCCCCAGTTCGAAGTGAGTTTATAAACCCAGCTAGTAGTTTGCTATTTATTTCCCCCCATAAACCCAAAGGTTTGGCGCAAGTTGTGTGCGGAAAAACTGCTCGCGATTTCGTTGACGGTTTCACCGGATTTCCCTCACCCTCTATGGGAACTTCCAATGGCTCCACCTGCTTCGTCAGCTGCCAATTATTCACGCAGGCGCCAGTTGTCAGATCTGCCAGACCAGCGCTGCAGTCAGTGGCACAGCCGGCACCTGCTGCATGGCGAAGGGGCCCCTCAAAAAGAAGGGGGGAACCATGGGGAAGCAATATGAATATCAGGAGGATATGGGAATGTCTATAATATCTAGACATATACATATTTATAAATAATATCCATATATATCTAGATATCTATATTTACTATATATCTATAATTTAATATAATTTATAGATATCTAGATATATAGTAAATATATCCAATAAATCATAGTGTTCTAGATTTTCAACTAATCCCCCATCACGGTGAACCCCCCAAGAATGTTTCACCAACAATTCGCGTTTCGTTTCATGGACCAGGTCGTAGAATCTGGATGATTGCGGAGCAAACCAGTGGCCAGTGGCCAGTGGCCGTAAATTGCCAAGAGAAATGGATGTTTTATCGGCAAATTCCACCCAAATTGGAGGTACCTACCATATCTAGTTGGTGGTTGCTGCTAACCCCTCTGAAAAATATGAGTTCGTCAGTTGGGATTAAATTATTCCCAACTGAATGGAAAAAAACATGTTCCAAACCACCAATCAGATATATAAGGCCTATTTTTTTAGGCCTAAATTTCAGGGGATATACCGTTGATATATGGCCAAAAATATGGTACTTTAACGTCCCTCCATTGATTCAACCTCGGACTAAACCCAGGCTCGGGCCAAGTTGGGGTCGATGTTCCCATGGCATGATGTACGGCTGTTACGGTGTGGCTGTCAGCACAAAAGCCAGCAACCAACAGAACATGAGCCTGAAACAATGATTAATATATACAATCATATATATATATTATACAATCATTCATGTATATCAGTATATAAGAATATATATTTATTAGATTATAAACGTATTATAACATGTCATAACATATGCTTTCTGTGTCCATCTTCACAGCTTAACGTAATCCCACAAGTTGCTTCGTTTTTGTGCCAAATCCCGGGACCTTGAGGGGTTCCTAACCCATAGGATCCATGGCACACCATTAATATAGCAGCATACCCACCATGGATCCTATGGCTCATCAAATGTGAAGGCAATATGTGAACATTGTTTCTGTATGTATATATATATATGTTTGCCCGTGGATATGTATATCTATCATTACTTATCATTATCTATCTGTATATATATATATATATCAGATACTTGATGATGTGCATGATTGCATGATACATCCCCTCCGGATAAATCATGGCCACGAAGATTTTCTACTGCCAGCTGAATGATCTCCGGAGGGTACCCTCTCGTTCTTTAACATATGGACCATGGCACATGTTTTATTTTAATGTTATAAAGATAAAATGTTTATTTTAATATTCTATCTTTAAACATAAAATTATAAGTTTATAGACGATTTATATCGGTGTATGAATGATTTACCTACTAAACATTGTGATTTTCCACAGCTATGTTAAATCACCAGTCTATTTGATGCGAAAGGATCACCAGCTTTCAGCTCCCAGCACCTGTGAAGGACCAGTGTCCAGTCCTGCCGCTTGTGTTGAGCCAGCATGGGGCGTGGTATACCCTTTGGTACTCAAACATAAGAAAGGAATATGTATGTATGTATGTATGTATATATATATGTGTGTATGTATATATATATATATATGCATGTATATATACATATGCATGTATACATATGTATGTATGTATGTATGGATGGATGGATGGATGGATGCATGTATGCATGTATGCATGTATGCATGTATGCATGTATGTGTGTATGTGTGCATGCATGTAGGTATGTATGTATATATTATAGATATATACATATCCACCATTTAGTTTGATGACTTTCCCGTTAGAACACCAGCTATCTCGGATGTTCTGCCAGGTTTGATGGCCGTTTCGGGTACACCAGGAGAATCATGACAGACCATGGGAGAGCTTGGTGTCACACGCTCAATAGCGTGGGCTCAACTGGCTCAACTTGTGGCAAGTTTAGTAAACTCAAGGATTTGCTCATTTCAGTACAACATCTGTTTTTTTGTATCTAATATGAACATACATTATATATAAACATAAAACCTAGCCAAATAAGGGTTCAATTCAATCGACATGTTATGACATTTTAATGGAGACGATCTTCAGATGATCTGGAAAATTTTGGATGGTATGGAAATACAAACCATTCATTGAGAACAGATGATGTTTGAGTTGGCTTGACCATCAAGATGGCTGAAAGTTACCCCAACCAAGCTCTTTCAATTGCAACATTGTTGTATGGTTGTATGGTGGGACTACTTGATGCTTGCTGAGAAAAAAAAAAGATGAAAAAAAGTACCCTCTGGTAAACTCACATAGATATGGAAAATCACCATCTTGAATCTTTAATTGGTAAATCCTAAGGAAATGGGCCGTCTATACCATATTTTAAATTACCGGAGGGAACCGAGAAAGGTCTATGTCAGGGCGGTGTCACCTTTGGTGTCAAGGTGTCAACCTGACCATGCTGTCCGTGCAAACATCGGAGACTCTTGATCCGAAACACCGGGATAACACGTACTGACAGAATCATCCTGTCTATATATATATGTATATGTATATATATATTATTGTCGATATTCTCTATAATATAATAATATATAATTATTCTGGATGAGTTATCACTATGCACCAACCTCAAACTCGCGGCCAATTTTGTGACAATGAAAACCTTCCAACAAGTGACGTGACATCGGCCATTGCCGACGACGAATTTACCCGAAAGATCCTGAAAAATGGCGTGTGGTATCCTTAAACTAACCTAGACTGCAGCAACTAATCTACGTACTACCCAATCTACCCAGATCTATTGTTTGGAAGCCAACTGTCATAGTGCTTGCCACGTGTTCAAGAACAATATGGATATATGCATGGTATTATGTAATATTACATATAGATCATATCATTGGTACCAATCAAGTCATATCCAAATATCAAACTTCCCTGGTGTGACCCAATCAATCGACGCCTGGAAGCCAAATTGATCCCCCGTGTTGGAGTATAGATATGGCAGAGTATAACCATGTACCTTGATGGAGTTTGTCTGAACAAAAAACGGGAAAACGATGCAAAACTCCAACATTCCACGTTTAATGATGTTTAATTTTCACTATATAATTTTCATTAATTTTCCCTGTTCAAAATGGCTATCACAACTGGTATCCCCAGTCGGTTATGGGGAAAGGTCACCACTGCTCGGCCAGTGTCGCTGTCCCGTTGCCCGGGTCGTAGTCATAGGAACCACTGGGGCAGCTACTGCCTGGCGGTTGCCACACCGCTATAAACCAACTATCAGATCCCTTATAAGTTAGACTGGTGGGATCTGGTGGGGGTGTCCGCTATTTAAATTTATTTGGTGGTTTCAAGGTTTCCATACATATTATCAACAACTTCAACTGCCCATCTTGATCTGAGATGATCTGAGACTCTCAGTCATGTGCTTGATCAAGAACATTTGTCAATAGGAGATAATAGGAGATATCACCTCCCAGGCATCAAATGCCAGCAGTCAAACATCAGCTCTTTGCGGCTACGATTCATCTAGTAGATAGGTAAAAAATCGTCTGCTAGGCTGACTTTATGGTGGGATATATCTACAGTTGGTCGAAAGTACCTAACCCAACTGAAGGTTTTACGGGCATACCGCATCAGATGGTTGCTTGATTGGGTTGTAAGCCCTTCTAAGTGGAAGGTGTTGCAGTAGATCGGGTTGTTGCTGTGTAGCACATTAACAGAGCTTGTGAACCATTTACAGGAGGATTCCTGGTATGACCCTCCAAGTGAGTGGTAAATCAGCCTACGCACAATATGCAAGCCATATAATATAACCTCTGGTAATCAGGCATATCTAGCCATGTTTGACTACCAGAGGGTAGAACTGGGGATATCATTTATAGCTAGGTTAAAAAAAAAAATCACCAACTATTGAATCATTTATAGCATACCAACTATGGATATCATTTATAACATACCAACTATGGAAAATCACCATTTTATAGCTAGGTAAATCAACGAACTAAATGGCAATTTTCAATAGTTTACATAGTTTACCAGAGGGTATGGCCCATCAAATCCATTCCAATCCCATGAACTTTCCATTAAATCACCATCATCCATGTTAATATGTTTTCATCACCATCCTAATTATCACCATTATTAAATCATGGTGATATTCCAATCCTAATTATTATCATTGTCATCATTATCAAATCACCACAGGGTATACCCTCTGGTAAACATACAAAAAACTATGGAAAATCACTATGTTTAATGGGTAAATCCACTATAAATGGCCATTTTCAATAGCAAACTGTATGTTTACCACAGGGTATAACTGGGGATATCTGATCCCAACCAGGAGCCTGTCAAAGCTCCAACGTCTTTCCATAGCTGTAGCCGCAAGTGTGGATCTACCTCTAGCGATGCGGCCGGCCTTCGAGACAGTCATGAAACCAGGGACTGAAAGTAGGTGACATGTCCATTCCGATTCATGAAATACAAGGAAATACATGTATCGATAGATGGATTTAAGGAAACATCTAGAGGAAATTATGTTTCTTACAATTTTTTACATTGAATTAGAGGTTTCCTGTAAATTGTCACATCACCCAATCATAGGAATGTAATGGTACATTAGATGGAGGTCAGGATAAAATCTCTATGTAAATCCGCCCACACCGCTTTGGCGGTGAAGGCGTGCTTATTGGGGGGCAACAGCAACACCAAATGCTCAATGACATTTGTTAATATAGCAGTCGCTATATCAGCTTTAGCTGGGGGGG
>Ga0126342_10014829_pt1 | contig 13714 bp, 19 predicted proteins | sample Cyp1metagenome_FD_92528 | JGI IMG/M metagenome (GOLD analysis project Ga0126342, IMG submission 92528) | Coral microbial communities from Lord Howe Island, Old Settlement Bay, Australia - Cyphastrea 1 metagenome | ecosystem: Host-associated > Invertebrates > Cnidaria > Coral ...
ACACACCCACAATATATAAATATCTCTGAAAAACCGCTCTCGTTGCGGCGAAACCTTGGAACATCATTGAAGAGAAATATATCCATGTGCAAAAACGCACGGCCTCTTAGAGGCGCCCACACCTTTGTTGTTTATCCCATCCCTCTAGATCCGTAGTGGACCGAAGATGGGTACCTTGGAAGTCTTTGGATCCAGCGGCGGCATGATATTCCATGATGGGGCGCATTCCATACCAATGGTATAATATTATGCCATAATATAGTATTCCATACCATGTATGTATATAATATATATATATATATATACATACACTCAGATATAGATTGTTATGGTTGGTCAGAACAATCAAGTGGCCATGGCCGACCCATGAACCTGCGCGGTGGCAGTTGGCCTACGACGAAGCTTACAAGACCCGCGTGGCGACGCTGTTGGAGCGTGTGTCAGAGGAGTGGGGGATAATCTGGGATCCCATATAATAACCACATAGAACCAACATTAGCCATATTATAATATAACTATGCCTATCTATGTATAACAATATATAGCCATACTTAGATCATATTATATATATAATTTACTGTATATAATCATATATAACCCAGATCATGGGGATTTTGTTTTGATATAATGGAAATATATATATATATACATATATATATATATTTAATGGGAATATACTAAGAATATGATGTTTGATATGTTTGGGAGTGTTCAAAAATGGGCTGTGCCCATAAAATAACATTTTTTCTGGGAAGGATACGGAGAAACCATGGGATTTTGGGGTACTTTGTTTTTCCTCAAAAATCGTGTGTTCACCCAAAGATCTGTGCGTTATTTCCATCCCAACCTTCGTATGGGTCAAATCGTTGGGGTAGTTTTCTCCAGTTCCCATTCCAGCAATGGGGATATGGATGAGGATGAGGATGAGAATGGTGATGATGATGATGATGATCATGATGATGATCCGAAATCGACTTCATGCTTGTGTTCAATTTCCTATGATGTTGATTCGTTGATTCAAGTTGTCACATTTTCTCAGCAGGGAGGTGTTGAACCAGGTTTTACCAGGTTTCCAGCAGGATCCGTGCCACAAGGTTTCTGACTGTTGAACCCAATCAGCCAAGGTTGAACGTCATTGGACGATCGCGTGATTTAGCGTTTAATGGCGACCATATAGTACCCTCTGGTAAACATACAAAAAAAAACGATGGAACATCACCATGCTTTATAGCTGAGTAAATCCACTATTTCGACTGGGCCATGGCTTCCAGTTCGCAAACTGTTAGTTGACCAGAGGGTACCATGATGAAATCATGGGGCCATGATACATCATCCCAACACTCATCCAGTGCCACATGATTTGATGTCCAGCGCTGCTAGTCACTTGTCTTACTTGCTGTAGTTGCTTTGGGCACTTTGTTTGGCTTTGTTGAGTTTTGTCTAGTTGGTCACTTGGTCACTTAGGCACTTAGTCACTCAGATACTCAGTTGTATAGTTGCAAGCTGTCTTAGTTCGTTAGTTGGTCAGGTAATGGTAGCTGATTAATCCCCACTGTGAACGGTTTAATCCCAATTTTGAATCATGAGCTCCTCTTTGCTGAAATCCCAATCTAAGGTTACTCGGCTAGTTACTTTTTTTTTATCACAGCTCCATTGCATTTTCGGGGCTAAATCCCACATCTTGTTCATATAGTTTCATCATTTCAGATGAGTAAGACAGTAAAACACCGGATCATCCCCAAGAGTTCATCACTTTGAAAACCCATGTGATTTCAGAAATTTCCCATGGTTTTTCCACATTCCCAAAATCGCCCTTGATCTCAGGAGCAGGCGAAGGACACGGTGGATCAGCTGGAAGAGTTTGGACTGGCCGTGAAGGCTGAACCCATCGAGGGTGAACGCTCCAACGAGCAGGACGAAAACTCGGTGGAAAACCATGGGAATTCATGGGGTTTCACCGAGATTTACCCTCTGGTAAACATACAAAAAGCTATTCAAAATGGCCCAGTTATAGTTGATTTACCCATAAAAAATTGTGATTTTCCCATATGTTAGTTTACCAGAGGGTAAGCAATTTTTCATGGGATTTATATGGGATTAAAATATGGACCATCGACAAACAGCAATTTTCTCTAGGGGATATGATGTGGGCAAATCTGGAGCAACTTTGTGGTTCACCTTAGGAATCAGAAGGATATGGTTGGGCTATTAGCTGCTCTGTTTGCATCCGCATTGTCCAATAAAGAATGGGAGCATTGGCACTGGGGAGCTACGAATTCAGTTTCCTTCCCAACCAAATGATACACCAGCAATCTACCTTGGGCCTGGAAATGGCTAAACGTTCTTCGTTTTTCGCCCTAGTCGTACCGCCCGTTGATCAAACAAGGTTTGCTGGAATTCCCCTTTAGTTCGATTAACATTTCCCAGCTATAAAGCTCCATGGATAGTTCGTGGATTTTCAGGCTAGCCACGTTTGAGCACACCTGAGGGTAATGATTTTGTTTTTGGTATTATGAGGGTCCCTTGGGGAGGATAGGCTTTGGGTCAAAGCTCAAGATTATTGCCACAGGCGCAGCACTTTGGATGACGACGGTTGCCAAGACAGTGGCAGAATCCCCTCATCCTGATGTCTGCAAATCCAAAATCATCCAAAATCACATCAAAAACGGTTTTGCGCATCAAGAATAGCTCCTTTGAAATCCAACATGATTGCTTATTTTCATTTCAGGTTGATTTTCTTGGGCAGAACACATGGGAGATATCTCATTTCTCCATGGTACACTTCTGTGAATCAGTGCAGGAGACGCCAATCCAGCACTTTAGGCTGGGAGATCGTTGGTGGTAATGGTATGCCACTGGGCCACACTTTTCCCGAAACAGTTGGATGGTATATAATTATCCTGGCATTTGCCAGTAATTAATCAACAAAAATCAGCTTGGGTATTTCTAGAAACCAGGCATCGCAATGTCCAAAATGAGTTAACAATCTTCGGTACAGTATCGCAATTGTTTCAGGTTTATCAAATGTTGAGGGGCAGGACATGTTGGATCCATTTAAGGAGAGCAGGCTCTCACCAATGACCCCCTTGGAGTTGTATCGGGATGGTTCCAAATCTACCATATTCACAAGGGATGAATATCCATGAACTATCAGTTATTGGATGTGAAAACCATGGTGTTTTTCGCCCCCCGGGGCTTTGACAATTTGATCCATAGCCCTATAATGCCCTACAGATATGTCGAGGTTTCTTACCGAAGCAGGGGTTGCTAGATCTGGATCCATGCTTGGAAAAAACTAATATCTTGGGAGAGCGCTTCAGTCTGAATAGAAGCTGAAGATTTGAAGCCTAAGTTTGAATCGTTGGTATATGAATCCCATTAACATCCATTAACTAACTATAGACATAAATCGTTGGTATGTAAATATTATAAATCCCATTAACTATAGACAGAATATCCCAATATCCCAGAACGCTATACTTCACCCAGTTTCTGTTCTAGAAATCTCACATCCTGACGCGGAGTCCACCAGGCGCATTCAGCGCGAGCTGGGCGAGGCCGGGAGTGAGCTTCAGAAACCTTACTTTGGTGAGTCCCTTGTGATCCATCTTATGTTTTATTTATATTAAATTATATCATATTATATGTATACACAGTATATCATATTATATAGTTTAAACTATGTATGTTCTTATATTAGTATATTGTATTATATTATGTTATATTGTCATATTGTATTGTATCTCATTGATCAGATGGTCAAATAATTCCTCTTAACTTCCCCTGAGTCAATGGCACGTATGAGATACTACAACTGTATATTTAATATATATATATATATATATATGTGTTTAATGCTGTATGTATATATGTATATGTATGTATATACGAATATATGTATATGTATGTATGATTATATGTATATGTATGTATGATTATATGTATATGTATGTATATGTATGTATATGTATGTATATGTATGTATATGTATGTATATGTATGTATATGTATGTATATGTATGTATATGTATGTATATGTATGTATATGTATGTATATTTGATTATATGTATATGTATGTATATGTATGTATATTTGATTCTATGTATATGTATGTATATGTATGTATATTGGATTATGTGTATATGTATGTATATGTATGTATATGTATATGTATTTGTATATGTATATATGTGATATGCATGTATATGTATATGTATTTGTATATGTATATATGTGGTATGCATGTAAAAATTTGTTATGTTTTTTTTTTTTTTTTTAATACATCATTAAATATAGTTATATATTTATATATATACATACAATATACATGAACACCCTCGTGTGTGTGTGTTGAATGTTGGCCATGCTAGTTGTCATGTGCGGAATGGAAGAGTCAGGCGGTTTTAACACAACTTGGACATCGATGGCAAAACTGCCTGCCACCACCATCACCATCACCACCACCATCGCCATCATCATCATCATCATCATCATGATCATGATCATGATCATCATCATCATCATCATCAAATACATTCATCATTATTCAAGATCTCCATAGTCAAACCTACCCGCCCGGAAATTAATATAGACCCTGGCAGATAGGGTTTAGAACATGAGTTTCCACTTTAAAAAAAACATGGATATATATTTTCATGGTCTCCATAATCAACATTAAGTATTCTTGTATTATAGGGATCTCCCTGGGATATGATCCTTATCTGGTTGGTGGTTTGGAACATGGCTTGTATTTTTCCCATCATATTGGGAATGTCATCATCCCAACTGACGAACTCATATTTTTTCAGAGGGGTTGGTCAACCACCAACCAGCTTTAGATCATTATTAATGACCGTTATCAATGACCATTATTATACCACCAACCAGGGGTAGGTCAACCACCAACCAGGTATCATTTTTATTTTCATGGTCTCCATAATCAACATTAAGTATTCTTGTATTATAGGGATCTTCCTGGGATATGATCCTTATCTGGTTGGTGGTTTGTATTATAGGGATCTCCCTTATCTCTTTATTTTATATCTATGGTTTTCCATGTTTTCCCTGTCCATAATATGATCCTTATCATGTTGATTACCCTCTGGTAAACTAACATAACTATGGAAAATCACCATTTTTTATGGGAAAACTCACCATAAATGGCCATTTTCAATAGCTATGTTAGTTTACCAGGGGGTATTGTCACAAGATGTCACAATCAAACCTCCCTCGATGTGTGGCAAGGCGTCCGAAACCTTGCGTCGCATCTCCCAAGAGATCCGACCCGATGACATCAACAAGGCGCGCGCGCAACGCGCGCGACCCGTCTTTTTCGCGGGGAAAAGGGGGATTGAAGCCATCAACTTGGCCATGTTCACCGTGGAAAATCATGGCAAAATATCTGGAGAATCACCTAAACATATGGAGTTTTTGTCTTTTTTTAATGGGAATATCATAGGAGAAGATAGAACAAATGATGACATACCGTGACATGCCATTATTTTTTGGCGGGTAGCCTATTTTCAGAGACGCTCACGATTGAAATACCCAATGATGAGGCCTCCAAGATTCCATCCTGGCACATGTTGGACTTGGGAAACTGGTTTTGTGATTAATTCGTGTCTTTTCTTCATTGAAATGACTTTGACATGTTATGACATCACATCTCTTTTCCCCCCACCATTCAGCCCATTCGCGCCGCAGGGTGATGACTCAGAGTTTGACAGGTGCCCCATATGTCGTTAACAGTTGAGCAGCCGCCAAAGCCCTGTTGGATCCTGTTGATTGATGATTATCTCTGTGTTCTGTTGAGGGATTAAACCATCAGTTATAGAATTACAGATCTAAACCATCAGAATAATCCATTATAATTTCAAATACCATCAGTTATAAATCCATCAGTCAGTTATGACTAAAGAAAATCTGATAATTTGTAATTCTATAACTGATGGTTGGTCATAGAAACAACCATAGTCATTACTATATAGTTAACGACTGATGGATGGTCGATGAGTTCGGGGATTACACTGACGGTCCATCATGGGAATCTGCAGAATCAGCAAAACCAACCAGTTGAGTAAAACGAGAGGCCTTTGAACACTGCGGAGAAAATAACTACTATATGATATATACATATAATCATATGTATATATATATACTGTAACCGGGTTAACTGTTGGATATATGTTGAGTATATAAATATCATATATATATAATTATATATATATATATGCATCATGATATATCTAGAGTTGGAGGAAGGTTCAAAAATTATAAACGAAGAACTTCGTTAAACCGGCGGGCACCGGTGGAAATGACTTGACACAGTTTCTTGGTGTCCAATCAGAACTTGGAAGGGTTTCACCAATAGTAGCAGTCTGGCTGTCAAGATCCAGTTTGTGGATTAAACATGATTAACTGGTTGGTGGTTTGGAACATTTGGATTCTTTTCCCCAATAGTTGGGATGATGATCCAATCTGACTTTCATATTTTTCAGGGGGGTTGAAACCACCAACCAGATAATATTGTAAGAGTGTTATTTTTTGCGTTCTTTATCTTCACTCCTGGGAAAATGATGTTCCCAATTGCCAATTGACCTGTGTATTTTGGGAATTTGGGATGGGTTGAAACCTACCAGCTAGCTTGGCCTTTGGCCGCGAAGGAGATTTTGGCTATGTTTGGTCAAGTTGAAGTTGAAGTATTTGAAACCCCACAAAGTCAGGTTTGAATCATGTTTAGGAAGTACGAGTTGCTTGGCTACTCGTACCAAATCTGTTGCTTCCTTGAGACCCTGCAAATCCTGTCTGTATAATTCCCCCTTTCGAAAACAAGCCAACTTCATTATGCAAAGAAACGAACAGTCACGGATGCGCCTCACCCTTTGGAACCGTGTTGAAGTTCCAGGACATCCAAACAGAACGTTGGCTTTTCAACATGCCATAAATCAATGGGTTAGTTAGTTGGAGGGGAAGTCTGCAGGAAACCCTAGTTCTTGGCCCCAAATTTATCATTGATGACAATGGGGGTTCTTGTCGATGTTCCCTTACTTCCGGGAATCAAACTTTCAGAACATGTTTAGGACATGTTACCTTTTACATGTTTGTTTCTGGAAAACATCAGCAGTTCCAAAGGACATGTGCTTGTTCCATTCCAGTTTCATCACGCCATGACAACGGCGCCGCTACGGTCCTTACTGTCCCGCGGCGCAACGCGAGGTATGTGGAGATGGTGCGACATCTTCGGAGTGAGCTGCGAGCCGCGGCCAAAGGACTGGAGGAGCACAAGCAGCGTAGCTGGGATGCAGATGGTCCTGGGGGATGTGTTCTTTTTGTTCAAAATTTCACTGGCGGCTATTGTTCAATTCAACAATATGTAGATATATATATATATGTTATAAGTTATAAGTGTCCACAATTGATACTTGATATAATTAATCTGGACAAATATTATATTTACTTAGATGTAGATGTGATTTAAGATATCTTTAGTTGTCACGTTGATTTTGGTGACCTTTTTTTTAGATGCAGATTTTGCCATCAACAAAGCCGGCAGATCAGCCGGGAGCTGATCATCAGGGTGAAGCACCGAGCCGACCCCTACACTGACATAAGAAATGGCATGGGCCATGAAGTACCCTCTGGTAAATTAACATAGACCCTGAAAATAGCCTAGTTTTAATGGAAATTAATCTTCCAACCCCTATCTGCCAGGTTCTATGTTAATTTAGCAGAGGGTAATCATCTCTGCAAACCCTGTTGTAGTTTGGACCACTGGGGATTGCTATCTCCAGCACATTTTCCCAGCGGTTCCATGTTACACGGTTTTAATATGGTTTAATCCCCAAATCCAGCAGAAACAAATGTAATCTAAGGGTTAAATAAATGATAAAAGTATATCAAGGCCTACCCTAAATGGGCCGCAAAATGAACACACCTAATACTGAAAGCATGGTTTCTTAGTCTGAGGAAGCATCACATATCAGGTTAGAGTTGGCAGTTTATCAATAGCAATCCATGTTCCTGATACCTGTTACCCAAGCTGGTTGGTGGTTTGGAACATGGCTTTTATTTTTCCCATCATATTGGGAATGTCATCATCCCAACTGACGAACTCATATTTTTCAGAGGGATTGAAACCACCAACCAGTACCTGTTACCCAAGGATATTGGCAAAATCATAGTTCTGTTTCTGGAATCCAAAAGAATCGATCGTATTTAATCCACCAAAAAGCTCCAAAAGCCAGCGAGGTAAAGCCACTGAGTCGACAGAGGCCAACGATAGAAACGGAGCCCAGGGGTCTCAGTTTGTTCTGAACAATGGTGGATTTACCCTCTGGTTATTTAACATAGCCATGGAAAAATGGTCCATTTATAGATGGTTTACCTCTTAAAAATTGTGATTTTCCATGGCTATGTTAAATAACCAGAGGGTACCTTGAATGTATGGCCATTAAAGTATTCATCAAGTATCCATTGCAAATCGATCACATATCACAAAATCTCGATTTGATGAATATATCCAGCTTTAGAAACTTTAGAATCCATGAAGCATGGGGAACACATATAATATTTTTTTTTTCCTCAACCATGAGGTATTTTTGGGCAGACCAGAAATTCTGATTCAGGTGGACCGGTCATGACCGGTCCACGGAGCCATTATGGTATAGTATCTATTATGTTGGTGATTATAGTTCGTTATGTATCATTAATATGCATTAATCATTGGGTATGGATAATAGTTCGGAATTATGAAGTACCACTGTTTGTCGTAGAGTCCAGTTTAACCTTTGTTCCCACTACATCCATGAGTCTATACCATCAAGATTTTATCTCAATGAATATGTGGAATGCATTTTGTGGTATTCGAACAATCCACAATCAACGTTCATCGAGTTGATTTCATTTAAATACAAAGCGTTTTTTTTACGTGTATGGTAACCTAACATCGGGCACCAATGGACACAGAACGTTTCTCATGCTTTCTGTGTTACCATTATTTAGTAATCCATTTCGTCAATCATTTTGAGTCATACCCATACATAAATTTACATAAATAGTATATATAGAGAGCTATAATTAGCTATTATATATATTATATATATATATTATTTATATATATATGATATTATATATATATATATATTGTAACGGTGTATAGTGATAGATATACACATATCAGACAGTGCTTAAATCATGTTCAGATGATGAATTGATATCCTTGTCTTATGGGAAAACATGTGGCATCATTTCCGATCGTCCCCCCAATGGGGTTGCCGTTCGGATGCGCATCCCAGTAGTTAAGCCATGAGCCATGCAATCCCCAGCTGGAACACACATGCATCATATAAGTTATCACTTGTTTTAACAAATGATTTATCGCCATTCTTCTTTTAACAGTTTAATATGTGTATCTTTTGGGGGGTGCTATATATTATATTGCTGTTTGTTTTCCATGTACAAATGACTCAGTTCGCTGCAAAGCTTCTCTGAACACCGGCCGGACCGGGTCCCGGGTCAGGTGTCCAACGGCGTTCGCGCCAACGGCGTCCCCGTCCCGCGGTGAGGCAGTCGAAACAGTCGAAACGCGGAGTTTTTTCAGCGGCCGCGCGGCCGTGGAGGTAAAATAATCTTCCAGATCTTCAGTGGCGTTTCTAGTGGAAGGAAACATCAATAAATGGGGATGGGTCAAGCACCATAGTTGAGGATTCTTGTATGGTTAGTGGATGTTTACTTCCTCAAGAAATACAATAAACGGTATCCATTTGTTTCCATTAATCATCGTCAAATATAATGGATGTTCATTGGGGGAATAAACATCCATTAACCATAGTTGAGGATTATTCATGTTTTGTTTACTGCGGGGCTTTTACTGCAACTTTGAGGAAATCAACATCGAATGGTACCAGCTACCAAATGGATACCAAATGGATGCCAGGTTTCTTGACTCCCACACGGGGTTGATTCGGTTGGTTGAGATGACGACACGTGTTTTTTGTTTGGATGAAAAAAACACCAATCAGATTGGATAAATGTTTATCATATGTTTATCAATTATATATATACCTATCTAATCTGGGCATATCCGGGCCCCATTTTTTTCTGGAGATATACTTGGGATATACAAACCAATTGTTTTTTTTGTTTTTGTGTGTGTGTGTTTGAAATGGTTAGTGTACCACCAATGAAAATGGCCCAGAAAATGATCATGATGATCTACCCGTGGATAGAATGTGTTTCCCTAATTTCAGACACGCCTAGATGGGTATGGGTCAATCTGGGTATCAAATCACATGTAAGTGATTGACACTGGGGATTTCTGTTGCACAAGCATGCTGGTAGCAGTTTGATATGATCCAGGATATGCACCAGAGGTAGCATGAGAAACTGGCAGCCAATTATGTGTTGTGCACCCATGCAACAATGTGATGGACATCTCTTGGTTGTTATCCTCCCCAACCTTGGATAGGTACTTTAATCCTTTAGTTTTTTTTTGGCTGTACCATCTGGTTATTTAACATAGCCATGGAACATCCATTATAAATGGAGGTTTCTAGCTGGGAAAATCATCTTTAAATGGGCCATTGTCCATAGCTATGTTAAATACCCAGAGGGTAATTGCAAAATAACCATAACTAGCAGATTGACTATGTTACGGCTAATGTGAAAAACAAACAACAACACTAGAAGGAATCCAAAGAGGGGAAACCATGTCAACTCCGCAGTCACTGGCAATTGTGACATTCTCAACACTTTGCATGTCTCTGCAAATCTATTATCAATGTACTGTATATATATATATATATATATGTGTACACATGATATATATATATATAATGTATAAATACATATATATATATATATAATGTATAGATACATATAGATATATATAGATAGATGTAAATTAATATGTATATATATATATATGTATATTTATATACATGTACTTATTCAGATACATGTATTTATTTATTTACATGTATTTATTTATATACAGTATGTAATATTACACAATATGTAATGTGCATTAGTGTACCATATACATATATACATACACGGTCATTCACATGTATTCTGTATACTGTACTTGTATTGAAGCATCAACACCTACTTACCGGCTGATCTCTTTGATCTCGTCTGAAAACAATTCTTTGTTTCGAAGAAGTGTCACAGAAGATCGGGACATTTCCAGAAGATGTCCCATTCGCCGTCGAAACAGCGCGGAATTTCCAAAATGGTGAGTTCTTCCCAGGTCAAAATTGAGGAATGCAGAGGGTCGATGGCAGGTTAAAAAATAGTGCAGTATCGAGATACTGCGGGTACCCTTACCCGATTTAGTTAGTTAAATATATATATATATTTGTATTTTACAGGACACTGTATTGTTGATGATTTTTTCCAGACCTGGGTAGGTCAAACATGGGTTACCAATGGGCCCACAAACACATGTTGGGAGTCTCTAAGTGTGACACATACCCAGAGGGGTAAAATGCAATTTTTTTCGGCATGATGTGACAGCCAGTCCAGAGGTCAGATGTTGAGTGGAACTTGCTGTTGCGAGATATTTTAATTTGCGCAGATCGGTGTGCCGCAGTGGGAGTTTCACAACCGGACAGCATCCGCCCCGGCGTTGTGCTGTCTGGCTTAAGACGACTCGGCTGATCCGATCTCAAAAGACTCGGACCACAGTCAAGCGAATCCAAAATGACAGGGACCCGTGGATGAGTACTCCAGCTGTGCATTGCATTCGGACAACGTCATAGCAATATGTTCTAGTATGTTCTAGTAGATCATCATATCATGGTATATAATATATATATATTATGTATAGACATTGTATGACATGATATTACAACAGTTCAAAATCGTAATCGATGCCAACTTCGGGTTAATCACCTTCTGGGCTGAATTATGAAACCATTATAATTCCAGATGAAACCATTTTTAGGGAATAATCACCTGATTTTTCTCACACAGGGTTTATAACTTTGGGATAATTTGGGCTTGACACGTCACATCTGCCGACAGCAATGGTCCCCATCATTTTTTTTCATTGACATTGTCAATATATTTCTAGAAGCAGTGATAAACCCATCATCCACCCAAACATGGCTCAATCCGCTTACGGTTACAGCATGTTACAGCCCCATGGCACTGTGCCAGGTGGTTGAAACATGTTGAAACCTGGGTTCACCCCCTGACGCAACACGCAACATGGGGAGATTCGAATCACTGGATCGATGATTTTGTTGCGAATACCTACCCCCTGGTTATGACTAACATAGCCATGGAGAATGGCCCATGAAAATAGATAGTTTACCTATTAAAAATGGGGATTTTCCATGGCTATGTTAAATAACCAGATGGTACCATGAAAGTCCATGAATATGATTTGACTCGCAGTGATTTCTGTACTCTTGCCAACCTGGCTTTAGGTGCCCGTTTCCTTTTTTTGGGGTTCTGAATCCCCAATGTTGGTGGGTCACGGTCGACAGGAGCAGTTTGCCATAGTTTGCCACTCTTGAACATCCTAAAGATTTCATTGCTAGGTTCGGGGTTGAACATGGATCTAGACAAAATTTATGAGGATTCAGCCAACTTGACCCATTCACAACGGTTGTTGATTGGAATTCACAGCAATTTCCTGTTTGAATGGACCTATATAGAACAGTACAAGACTCAGCCAGTCCACGAAATCAAACTTACTTGGATCACTTACTGAGATTTGGGGATGCTGGTATTGAGGCTGGATGCTGACTTAAAGGCTCCATTTTCGAGCTGTACACTAAGAACCTCAGAACATGGCTTCATCTGATCCCTAAAAGCAGGGTGGTTGGTTATGACGGCTGCTTGGTGTTGGCTTATCGGCTCAAATCAAAAAGTTTCTTTAGACTTTATTAGACATATGTCATTGGTTCATCTTCATGGCCTGTTGTGATGGTAATGATTTTTTGCAAACTATTGAGGCTGCAAAGCAGTGCTTTCAAGATCTTTTAAAGATCCAAAAAACAAGTCGCTTCGTCCAAGATTTCCACAACAGCAAAACATGCAAAACCTGCAGCTACCTACAAAAAGGGAACCGGTGCAGCAGGTTTTTTTTTCATCATCTCCTTGTCACCTATTAAATCACCTCCCGATTCGGAAGCACCCGAGCCTAGTGGTGGGCTTGAGCCGGCGGCCGCTCGACCGATCCGCTTCGGCAACATGCAGCATTTGAAGGCTTGTCCTTGGGACAAGAACACTCCCTGGAGGTGCGGTGCCGAATTACGATGACCCATGGTGACCCAATGCTATCGCCCTCCATGGTGGTCTATTGACTATATAAAAATATAAATCCCTACTGTATGACTGGGATGATTTGTTTCGTATGACATGCCAACTGGCTGCTTCCTGGGGTGCACGCTGTGACACGCCATATTTTGGGGCTGAAGATTGTGCCATTAGAAGGATCTACTTCCACTACGCATGTACACATACCCATAGCTGGTGGATTTTATTGCATAGCAGCACCCGAAAAGATGCCGAGAAGTTTTTTTCCAGCATGTCATATGGATGATATTGATTATAATGTTGGATGGACAATAGTAAAGCGCATGCAATAGCTACAAATAATTTTCAGAATCTGATTTTTCAGCCCCTATTGATTTTAAATTAGGCCTTATTGATTTTAAATTACAAACATCAACCTTGGTCCAGAGCATCTGCAATAAATGTGGT
>Ga0126342_10014830_pt1 | contig 13713 bp, 8 predicted proteins | sample Cyp1metagenome_FD_92528 | JGI IMG/M metagenome (GOLD analysis project Ga0126342, IMG submission 92528) | Coral microbial communities from Lord Howe Island, Old Settlement Bay, Australia - Cyphastrea 1 metagenome | ecosystem: Host-associated > Invertebrates > Cnidaria > Coral ...
TTTCCATGTGTTCATGTGGTGCTGGCGTTGTACCTTAAACAATCCAGATCCGCAAAGGTTCTTGGAAGAACTCGAAGCGTTGCTGTGACCAACACAGGAATCAAAACATGTCAGGTTGAATATGTTGAGAATTCTCATAAACCCCAAAACTTGTAGTTTCGTCTAGGCGAAATGCTTGTTTTTGAGAATATGCACCAGAATAAGGGGTTAACGGCCTTAAAAACCACATCAAAACATGTCAGGTCGAATTAGTTTGGGAATTCTCAAAAACTTCAAAAATGGTAGTTTCGTCTAGGCGAAATGCCTGTTTTTGAAAATCTGCACCAGAATAAGGGGTTTACGGCCTTAAAAATCACATCAAACAAATCCTATTGGCACGAGCACATCAAGAATCATCCATGATACACCGTTGATCACAAAAAACCCACGGCCTTCTAAAGGCCGTGCTCCTAGTTATATATGTATAATTATTCGAAATTATAGTCTAGCTCTATTTTGGTTGCAATATTTCATATATGGATAAGTGAACACATATGGTCACAATAACTAAAGAAAACAGGCAAAGGGATGATATCCCCAGTGCTAATCACAGTTTACTGTGGCGTCGTGCCGGGTTGTTGAACATGTTGTTTTGTTACTAACAGTTATAAGTTATATCTGTTCAATATACATATTTTGTAAAAACCAACTATTGCTATGCTTGATGCGGTCAATTCATGAACAATCCCTGTTTTTTCTTTCCCGGTCCTGGTGTTCCGTTGTACTTGTACACGAAGAGCTCGTAGTAGCCGGCGAAGGCCACAATCTGGGTCCATCCACCGCTGGGCACCTGGCGAATTGATCTATAAATGGTGGGTTGTCCATCTCTATGTCTATATAATATAGAGGCTATAAAACACCATTGATAGGATCTATAGTAGGATCTATATTTCATGGTGGGTTCACACCAGTATTTTTGTTGAGGGGAATTTTTAACATGTCACATCCCCAAGTTTGCAGGTCCAATTCCTGTAATTGTTAATTGGTTGATGCGTTCCACTAGTATCGATTGTATCATATCCACCCCTATGCTGGTTATGCAATGAATTCAACCCATGACAATGTATAATCGCGAAAGTGGCATCATCCAGAAATATCCGCAAAGAAGAATCAATGACGAATCCGTAATAATCCACAAGCCAGATCAATCTTCATATAACAATCCTGATGCCTGATCGTCAGGGTGACATCCTCATATTTGCAGAGTTGTCCATCTCCATTGTTTTGCTTCATGTCTAGATGTATAGTACCATCTCAAACATAGCTGAAAATGGAACACCTTCAATTTTCCAGGAGAAAATCAGCTTCAAATAGATATCTTCAAAATTCTTGAAAATTTTGCAGCGGTTTCTCGGTTTCCCGACCAGGATCTAGGCTCATCCAGGATATAGAACCCGAACCCAGCCCCTCTAGGATTATTGGCGCTGGCGGGGTTGATCAGTGCTGGCCTGTGTTTCTTCCCCCCATCATCCCAAATGATGCAGTTGATGATACATCAGAAATTGGTTATCAGAAATAATTTTCCCCAAGTCAGAAATGTTCACAACTATAGCTGGTTGGTGGTTTCAACCCCTCTGAAAAATATTAGTTAGTTGGGATGATTATTCCCAATATATGGAAGAATAAAAAATGTTCCAAACCACCAACCAAACAGGATACGAAACATTTCATTATCGGATGACAGTTACATCGGATGACAGTTACATCCCACCATCCCATCCCAGATCCACCTTGGTGATGGCAGCCAAGCCGTTGGGCACGTCACTGAACTTCAAACCCATGGATGGGGAGAGGTATCCTGCAACGTCAAGGTGGGTGATGTGGGTGGTGTAGCAACCTCTAAGAAAACCTGCAAAAAAAGTGGTAAATGATGTGTTCTATCAAGTTGGTGGTTTCTAAACATATGTTTGTGGTATTGAACTTTAACATGTTGATTAATCACATGTTTGAATACCAACATGTTTTCTACATGCATGATTGTTGATTACATTGTTTTTTCCTATCGACTCCTCTAGACTTGACCGAAAGGCAGGGAGCAACAAAACCATGGATGGGCTGAGACATCAAATGGGAGGCCCATCGAGATGACTTTGGGATGTGGGATTCACCCAAGGAAAATATACAAAGTTGGGTCCCCCGAACGATAGCTCCGTTGATTTAAAACTAGCCGAATAATCTGGTAGATATACCATCTGGTTATGACTAACATAGACATGGAAAAATCACCATGATTATTAATAGGTAAACCATCTATAAATGGGCCATTTTCCATGGCTATGTTAGTCATAGCCAGAGGGTAATAACTCTGGTTGAAGGGGTTTCTTAGCCAACTTGTAACTGGCCCACCTTGTAGTAAACCATCCCCACTGGGATGATGTTTACATGGCAGTCATGGTTGGTTGATGGGATGATTACTACTTGGGTTTTACCACATTAACACTAATATAAAAAACAAGAGATGGTGATAATCCAACAGAAAAAAACGTGCACGAGAAACACCTATTTTTGAATTGATTTGTGATTTGTTTCCATCCTGAAACAAGCAGGTCTCTTATTTGAAGATCTATAAAGAACATGATTTAAATTCAGACCTACCCATCATGGAATAATGTCGTATAGATTTCTCACATTCATGTGTCAAGAAAGCATACTCTAGCCATTCAGTCAGTGGGGTCAATCCTTGTGTAGTGTGGGTAAAACAATGTCATAAACCACCCATTTGGGAATGGTTTATACCACCTATAAAAATTGTGATTTGGGGGATGGTTTGTTGTTTTACCACATTAACTATCACACTTATCAAAGGGCCAAAGGTGGCAAATCAAAGCGTCTTGTCTCAATGAACTACTGGGTGTGTCATCCCAGAAGCGTAACTGGTTCATAACCCTGGTTACTAAGCCCCTCCGAGATGGTTATCCCATTATAACTGGATTATACCCTCTGGTAAACTAACGTAAGTATGGAAAATCACCATTTTTAATGGGTGAATGCACTATAAATGGCCATTTTCAATAGCTATGTTAGTTTACCAGAGGGTATCCACTTATGGTATGATCCTCCAAGCAATGTTCTGTTTTATCGATCACAGGGTTTCAGCAATCTCTCTGCACTTCCAATGTCCTGGCCATTTGAAGTACTCAGGGACGATGTAGCCTCAATGGAAGCACAAAGTTGAGCTACGCCAGCCAAAAAAATCAAATACCCTCCGGTAATTTAAAATAGTTTTTGGACAATAATCCGAATTTAATAGGTAAATCAGCTAGACATTGAAACACAGCATCGTCAAAGGTGAGACAAAAAAACGCACCATCGGTACAAGAAACCATGGAGGGTACCATAGAGCATCTGAATCTTGGTCAAGCTTTTTGAAGCCAGAATCACATGGGTTGGAACATCTATGTGAATTAAGGCCAGGAAATAATAGACTCCGACCCCATCGGAACCCTACTTACTTTCAACTTATCTTTGAAACACATTGAAATGAGCATTTACCTTAACTCTGGCCCCGGTGTGGGCAAATGATGGTAATGTATTGTAACATTATATATATATGTGCATCATGATCATCATGCCCTAGACATGGATGCTCTCAGGTTACCATCTAATTATAATTGATACGCAAATCATCAGGAATTGAATACACAGGGCTGCCTCTGGGGTTGGGTCCAAAGATCTCGAATAGCAGTTTAGCAGTAGAGTGTTCCCCGGTTGGGGTCAAATAATCCAGGGGGAAGGAACAACAAAAAAACAAGTACCAATATATCAATATCATTTTCTTCTCTACCCATAAGGACACCTTTTTGTTTGGATGGATAGTATTAGTATATTCCTCCATTAGGCATATCCCCATGTTTTCGTTCTTAAATATGTGGTTCTTATATCCCCATACAACAACCATAATTAACCTTTATTAATTACACTACCACCGAGCAGGCCACGATCCAGGCAACCCATGGTAGCATACATGGCCACACGGCCGTGCTTGATCTCTGTCTCCCTGCGTCGCTTGAAGTTCTCAGCATCACCTTATAAGACTCAAAGGCTCAATCTGGGCGAGGCGGATTGGGTGGAGAAAAACCCATGTTGTTTTCTGGGCTAGATCATCCGGCTGGATATAGGTTTATGTTTGATAGATTTTGATAGTAGATGCATCTATAGTATTCTATAGTTAGATATTTTTGTTGACCAACTTATGTCTGCGGGGACTACTTGAAATCGCGTCAGTGCGGGGGGTGCGGGGGCCCATGGCTCCGTCCAGCCTTCCAGCAACCCCTCTCCCGCGCCGAGGAGCCATCACGGGTGTAGCCCACTGGATCCTGGCTACCATGTGCCACGAATATTCATATAATTATGGTAAGCAGCATACCAAAAAAGAAGGGGAAAAAACGTAGTTTACTACTATTTTGAACAATAGATAACAATAGTTTGATATGATTTTACAACTCTCTGCGTCTTTGTGGGGGGTCACCCACAAATGTGGAAAATGTGGGAGCGTGTGGGAGTACCCCCAAGTCCTCCGGACAAACCATCGGTCAGACTCCTTCGGTTTCGTCCGCAATGCTGACCAAAAACTAGTGCATATATGGCTACGTATCAAATCCCGGTGAAAATGGTAGTTTTCAGAAAAAAAAACATGTCTACATTCTTGAAAATCATAAGTTCTTGATGGTCATATCTGGTCATATCTGGTCATATCCATAGATGAACAGTGCCTTGATCATGTTCTATAAGAAATCTGACCGGTGACCGCTGCAATGGCGCCAGGAGCACCCAAAAGCCCACAGGCGCTTGGACACCCAGCTCGTCCTGTCGAGTCGATTGGGTCGGTTTGGGGACAGAAATCAGGGAGCCGAAAATGAGGCCTCGAAAAAGAGATCAATAGTGACTATCTAAGTGACTATCTCTCAAAATAGCTAAGTATCTAAGTAGCTATCTAGAGAACTATCTAAAGAACGATCAATATATATATATATATATATATATATTATATATATATATATATATATCTATCGAAAGAACTATCTAAAGATCAGTCTAATGAGCTATCTGAATATGTCTAAAGAAGTATCTAAAGAACTATCTTCAAATTACCTATCTACCTATCTACCCATCTACCTATCTACTTACCTACCTAGCTATCTATCTATCTATCTGTCTGTCTGTCTGTCTGTCTGTCTGTCTCTCTGTCTCTCTGTCTCTCTCTCTCTATCTATCTATCCATCCATCCATCCATTCATCGATCTATCTATCTTATCTTATCTTATCCTATCCTATCCTGTCCTGTCCTGTCCTGTCCTGTCCTATCTATCTATCTATCTATCTATCTTATCCATCCATCCCATGATCATGGGTGGGGGGAGGAGTGGGCACCTAGAACTTGTTTCAAATTCAAAGTATCGAATATGCTATCATGATTTATTATGGTTTCCCTAGTGTGTATGTCTCGCAGGTTGGGGGTCAAAAGGAATAATATTGATTACATCATATAAGATCTAAGAATCTAAGATATGCGATTCTTCGGAAAGATGCGGCAAACTAGCAGCACGGATACATCCAATGGGTCAAGGCGGTGCAGGTGCCGCTGTCAGCAAGACATCAGAGTCACACGGCAGAGAAACACATCAGGCAGACAGGACTGCCTTGATAGTCTTGCCCTTCTTGGCGACATCCAGAGTTTTCCATAGCAATAGAAACACCAAGCAAGTCGACACTGCCTTTGACCTGTAGAGACGATCACAAGCAAGTACCCGATCGAGAAAATTGGTTTGCGGAACGAATCTTCCTTCACATATTCCACACCTGGAGAGAGAAGAACAGAGAGCGGATTGTTGGCCTCGCCCTTTGAAGTGGGATTTCCACGCTCAGCCTCCAAGGGGTCAGCAGCCAAGTTGATTTTCGGCGCACTCGTGGGTCGACATTCCGCTTGCGCAAGAATACGAGATGGTGAATGCGAAGAAGTCAGAAGCTTTTGATCACTTTTGCGTTTTGGCTTGAGCCTATGGGGATGCTATGTCGGTTAATTAACGTATTTATTGTGGTGTGAAGTCATGGTATTCGACCAACCTGCCATCGAATGAATAAAGCAAGTTCAGACTCAAGACCCGTCATAATGTGGGAAAAAGAATGGACAAGGCTGTTTTCTGGGTAGGCTGCAACAGTGGAGAGGGGGCGTTAGTTGCCGTGCAGGTGCAAAAGGAAGAGTTGATTTGGATATGTTATTCCGGGAAAGTCCTGAAGTAGTATAATACACAAAATCAAAAAGTATGTAAACAAAAACCGAAAAGTCGAAAAGTTGAAAAGACTGAAAAGCCGAAAAGTCGAGAGGACTTTTTGACTTTCTGAACGAAAAGTTGGAAGAACGAAAAGGTAGAAGAACGAAAAGGAACAACTGTAAGAGGTGAAACAACTGAAAATAGTAGGAAAAAATCGAAAAGCCTGAAAAGTCAAAAGACTGTTTGACTTTTTGAATTTAAAACCGCACCATCATCCTTTTGGAGCAAACAAGCGCTGGATCTTACTAGCTTAGCAAGATTTGAGACCCCAAACTAACAAGCTTTAAACACACGTTTTTTGCTCATGGTTTCAACCCATCCTAGAAGAATGCAAACACACGGGATCATCAGAGCATCAAACTATGAAAGAACAAACCGCTAAAATTATCAAACATTCATCAAAGTGGGCTTTTAGCGGCTGCAGCACCGGCCGTTCTCTTTGCTGATCTTCAGAACGGCTAGTGAAGATTCCTTCCATTTGCATCGAATGAGATTTGTCAGATTGAGGGGGTCAGATTATTTTCTTCAACAACTTGTTGAACTGTAGGTGGAGGATGGTGCAGCCACAGTTTTGGCTTGATGTGGCCAAGGTTCCCTATCAGTCCTACCTTTTTTGTTTTTTTAATATTACTAGTGCATAATAATGATAATGTAACAGGTGTAATGGCATGTAATAGCAAATGTATCCATCAAACAACGAGAACAATCACCATTCACCAGTCTACCCAGAAACCACAGTGCCTCAGTGCCTCATGGCCAAACTTCGACCATTCACCAAGCATAGTGTCCTCAAAGGCCCGCAGGGGCGAGTCCGTGTAGTTGGCCCAGTCACCCCAGGCGCTGCCGGTCAAGCCGTCCTGTCCGACAGGGGCCAGGTCTCTTTGCCTTCAGAAGTTGACATGGTTTGATTGGAAAATGTGGTCTTGTAAGGTGAATACCTATTTATTTTGAGCCCCCAAACAAATTGAAGGTGGACATATCGGATGTACAATCCAACCCGGATAACCACAACCCAGTGATGAACTTCATGGGAATGTCATCTATGGCAAGTGGCAAGTTTCTGGCAGAGTCGAGATGTTCCATCTAAGTTGTATATTCAAACGTGTTAGGTTTCAAAATGTTGGAATTTATGTCGGTGTTTTACATCGGTGACATCTTTACATCTTTCACAGCAAAATATGGGATCTATATAGGTAGATTTAAGCCAAAAAAATGATAACAGACACAGTTGGTCCCGAGGGCATCACATACTTTCAGAAGATCTAGCAGGGAACCTCTGGTCAACGTTCTTTATAAAGAGGCTTTCCACTTCCATATTGTTATCTGAATTCTATCACTCTTGGTGTGTTTTAATTATTTTTTCTATTACTGGTTTCGATCTTATTGTATCCTCAACCCTAAATGAATGGTAAAGCTACATTATTTCTTGTAGGTTCTAGTTGAGTAGAACTATGTTATGTATTGTTTGGGTACATGCACATTCTGAATGGTTTTTGGAGCCTCTCATCTCTATTCAACTCGCCTGGAAGAACATTCCGATGATGGCGAACATGGCCAGGCGGCCGTTGGCCAACCTCGTGTCGAGCGACTGAAACGATGGTCACCCCAAAAAAATGATATAATATGGCGATCTAATAGGAATTTGATGGGAATTAAAAGGAATATATCATATATCTATCTATCTGTCTGTCTGTCTATCTATTTATCGATCTTTCGATCTATCGATCTACCTACCTATCTACCTATCTGCCTATCTGCCTATCTATCTATCTATCTAACTACCTATCTGCCTATCTGCCTATTAGCCAATCTATCTATTTATCTATCCATCTATCTATCTATCGATCTATCTATCTATCGATCTATCTACCTATCTACCTATCTGCCTATCTGCCTATCTGCCTATCTATCTATCTAATCTATCTGTCTATCTATCCATCTATCTATCTATCCATCGATCCATCGATCCATCGATCCATCGATCCATCGATCCATCGATCCATGGATCCATCGATCCATCGATCCATCGATCCATCGATCCATGGATCCATCTATCCATCTATCTGTCTATCTATCTATCTATCCATCTATCCATCTATCCACCTATCCATCTATCTATCTGTCCATCTATCTATCCATCTATCTATCTATGTATCTATCTATCTATCTATCTATTTATCTATCTATCTATCTATCTATCCATCTATCTAAGTCTATCTATCTAAGTCTATCTATCTATCTATCTATCGATCTATCTATCTATCTATCCATCTATCTATCTATCTTATCTACATTTCTATCTATCTATCTTATCTATATTTCTATCTATATTTCTATCCATCTTTCTATTTTTTATCTGTATATCTTGATATCTATAAATCTATCTATCTATCTATCTATCTATCTAATCCTATCTATCTATCTAATCCTATCTATCTATCTATCTATCTATCTTATCTTATCTTATCTTATCTTATCTATCTATCTATCTCTCTCTCTCTCTCTATCCGTCCGTCCGTCCGTCCGTCCGTCTGTCTGTCTTGTCTATCTGTCTGTCAGTCTGTCTATCTGTCTGTATCTCTGTATCTGTGTCTGTCTATCTATTTATCTATCTATATGTCTATGTATATATGTATATATATATTATGGGTTATATCGGATTTAATAGAACACCCTAGGGGTAAACACACAAAAAGATGTATAAAACCAATGGTTTCCCGTGGGGAAAATGATCTGCAAATGGTGGGTTGCTTAATTTCACAATCTCATTAGCTAATAACTAATAACACATATTAACACCATAATTTGTATTATGCCTGCATTCAACCACCATATAATACAATGTATATATATATATATATATATGTATTTATTTATTAATATATATATATATACATACACCAGATGGTTGCATTGATTAAATGACATTTGCGTGAACTGTGACTATTTGGTAGCCAGCAAGAAGTTCCGTGTCATCTGCAAAGATGGAATCGCGGGAACTGCACAGCCCGAGAACAAACGAAAACTAGAAAAGAAAAAGAACTGGCCCTTCGGCACTTCCCTGGCCTACACCAGTGTTCAGGCAAAAGGTTCACTCACCCCACGGGCTCCACAAACTCTAGCTTCCATACCCGTGTAGAGCCGTTGCAACATGCGTACGATAGGCCCAGGAATACCCGGCTTCTGCTGTAGCACATATTGCTATTGCATACCAACATATATCAACACCATATCAAACCAACATCCATATTTAAACCATATACAGTAATTACCAAACTACATGATATAATATAACTATACAGTATACACTATATGTTAAATCAATGAAATCATCTCGAACCATGCAAACAAACGCATTTGCTCCTGATTCTGCCGGAAAAAAAACCTCCGGCCCCGCCGAGTCGCTCAGCGTTCAGCTTCTTCTTGCGGACCTCGGGGTCGGCGATGCCGGCGTTCATGAAACCAATGGACCTGACGTCTTGCGGTGCAATGGGATGGGATGGTCACCATCAAACAACTCGGATCTAAACAACACTTGGGATGATGGGATATGATGGGAAAATTGGTTTAGAACTAGCTTTGCCATGGTATATGGTTGATATATGTTGATATATGTTGATATATGTTGATATGTGTTGATATATGTTGATATGTGTTGATATATGTTGATATGTAGTTATTATAGGAGGGCCCCTTCCTGGAAAGTCAACAAGGTGCATAGTACTAACTGGTATTAGAGGGAAACAAAATAGGAAAGGAATCTGCTATTAACTATTCTGTTGTTGGGAAACTCTTGGTAGCTCCAACTGGCTCCCAAACACTGCACGGGGGGGCTCGACCCAGACTCCACAGAATGATCATGGAGTTGGGCATGGAAACCATGAGAAAAACCCAGATGCACTGCTGAACACCCAGAAAAATGAGAGAATGTCATACCTCGCAGTTTGGCGCACCTGTAGTTATGTGTGGACTTTTGGCATGTTCTGTCTGTGTGACTGTGACCATTGCTCAGTTCTCGGTGGGGCAAAAAATCGTTCTCCCTACCTTGAGACCATCATAGATCATTGTGAGACTCATCTGAACCCAAAAAACTAACGTAGTTCTTCAAACATAAGTCACACATAAAATATGTCATACCGACCATCATGGCCTCGCTTTTTTGAGGAGTGTCCAGTAAACCACCTGCCCATCCGAGCCTCAGTCCCAAGAATCCAGCCCCGTAGTTGCCAGGCTCATCGTTCACCTGCTCGTTGTACACCTTAGACCCCCAAATGTCACGAGAGAGAGCAGAGCCAAATTTTGGGGGCACGAACAAATGATGTTATATATAGTTTTGGTCATAGCAATACTCTCTGTGTGAACAATATTTACAACATATAGGTATTTATGATATGTATGTACCATATATATATATATATATAGTTTTTTGTTTTTGTTTTTAAAACAAACAAACAATATATAATATAAAATATAAATTTATAATCAATAATAAGTATTATATATATATATGTAATATATATATATATATTATATGTACAGTATGTATATATATATATGTATGTATGTATGTATGTATGTATGTATGTAATTATAAGTAAATACATGATAGATGATTGCTACAAATACAAATGCAAATACTGTATGCAAACACACATAAACATACATAAACATACATAAACCTGTTCTCTTGTGCTGCCAAAAACAATCAAACTACATGATGCAATCATTTTCTTTCGGACATGGGAATGGACCCAGCGTCCTTAATGTTGACCCTGAGACCCATATATTGATAAGGAACTTACGTGAAAGCACTGCACATAATACAGATCATCCCCAAAAAAAAGAACAGACACATAATACAATCAATCATATTCATGAAAAACATGTTCATAACAATGGCAATAAACAAAACAAACATAAACATGATAATGAACCGTAGATGCAAACACAACATACCGGTGGTCATTTAACCACTGGGAATCCTCATATTGGCCATGATAAAACTCACGTTTTCAGTATGACCGTCCCCCAATAAGGATTGATCTGATCCAACGAATTTGGCCATGGCATTTCTTGCACACCCTCTGGTAATTCATGGTAATTCAACATTGATATGTAAATTGCCATTTTCAATAGCTATGTTAAATTACCAGATGGTAACCCATTTAGTTCAAGGATTTTACCATGGTCTACCTCTGATTTCCCTGGCTTCCATGGCAGATTCAAAGCCACGTTGAGCTCCACGATACCCGCGAAGCCCACGATCTGCAGCCATCCCAAGGAAGGCACCTGCGATGGCCCGTTTTGCTGCCCCAACTGTTCAGTCGGTTATATAACTATAGCAACGCCCACTAAGTTAAGATCAAAGCTCGTGAAATCCCAATCATTATTCTGATGTTTATATTTATAACTTTTGATCTTTTTGGAAGTTACTATAGATTAACTGTTGGGTTGATGGTGATTACAACTATAGTTGACGGAGTTTATAAATCAACAAACATCACTGGGGGGTACCACCTGTTATGGTGGAATTTTGAGAAATTAGTGATGCCAATACGTGCCACACGCGGTTGCTGGAATCATGGGACATGTGCTGTTGTTTACAACTACATGTGGGTTTTTGCAGACATATCTTTTACCGTCCCACAACACATCATCGACTGTCACAGCACATGAAGTTATCTTAGACGATACGTCAGGGTTAGTGGGATGTTAACGTTCATGTACAAGTTCATACATCATCGATCATCGACTTTCACATCATGAAGTTATCTTAGACGATACGTCAGGGTTACGTGTGGGTGGGGTGCGGTGGGGGTGGGATGTTAACGTTCACGTGCATGTTCATACATCATTGACGCGGGACAGGTCAGGGGTGGGAGGTGGGGGTGGGGAGGGTCAAAGATACGTCTGCATTTTTTACATGGTCGCTTCTGCATCTTTCTTCTTTTTTATCCGTGGTTTTCATGTTGTCCGAAGGGTTGAGACACCAATAAATTATTCTTTCATTTTCTATTTGATTCATTGAAAAATGTGGAGATATTATTAACTCGAGACAACACCCTTTCGGTGTGATGTCCACTGGAAGACTTCATGAGGACTTCAAGTCTTCTCATTTTGTTGAAGGTGGCAGCAGTTTCACTGCCGCCTCTCCTTGGAGCATAGCGTTCGGTCGATGTGGCCGAGCTTGAAGACATCTTGTATGTTATCATGTAGAAGATCGATGCTGTGGTGCAAGTGCTGTTGACGGCACGTGATGTATCACACCAGTGACTTTGAACCTCCCAAGATGAGAAGTGTCTCGGAGACTTTTTTCGTTTGCACAGTCAGCACAGACAGTGGCAGAGTCAAATCGACTTGCTAAGCGGCCAGCGGAGCCCTTTTTGACGAAACCTCGTGCTCGCTCATCCTTTGCCAATGCCAGGCCCTCGTCGAAGGTCATTGACTCTGGCAACCAAAAGAGATCCATTTCAAAGAATGCTGGATCATCACGATGCACCTTGAGGTGACATCCAGCCCAAAAAATATAATCCACCTCAACTCGTCAAAACCCTGCAGGTGTTGCAATCTCCATGAGATGTCTCTGGCAACGGCCACAAGTTATGATGGCAACCCGCAATTTTGATAAAATTGTGGGTCGGTGTTTCAGACCTGCCGGGATGTTTTTCTTATAAATAAGGTGATATAATGAAACACAAGTAAGGACAACAATTTGAACTGGGCAACTGTATGGTGTATCCAATCGTAAATGACTGGTGATCAAACCTCGATTGACTGGAGATCCTGGATCCCTTTTCGTCCGGTGAACACCCCAAAACATGCCCGTGTTGTCTTAGGTTTTTCCAATGCTTTCAGCCAACGTCTCATAAATTGGTCCCGAGTTTGAGGACGTTGCCATACATACATACATATATATATATATATACCAGGAGCTTCAAAGACCCAAAAAAATGTAGGCCCAGTGAAAAAAAACTAGTTTTTTCAAGAAAAACCGGGTTTTTGTAAAGAACCCATATTCTGGTTTTTGTTGGATTTGCACAAACTTGACCAAATCGGGTGGACCTGTATCAAATTTCTCCTCGTTACATGTAGCAATGTCATACTGACAACTTGTGAAATCTGTCAGACAGAACGCGCGATCGAAACCGAAGCAAGCGTTATCAGACACGATGCGCGCATTCTCCACCAGCCGCAGTTGCCCCCTATGCTGCGAACTTTCCCTTCAGCGGGACTGGAGGTAGTCAAAAAGTCACAATGGATATGCATGGCATTTCAAGAATCAGCTTTTCAGATATGAACCCAGTAAATTGACAATAGCTCCGGTAATCTGTGTTGTTTTCTTTTTGTCTGGATCGGGCAATTACCGGTTCGATCTTGCAAAACCACAAGCGGAGCCTTAAAA
>Ga0126342_10014831_pt1 | contig 13713 bp, 9 predicted proteins | sample Cyp1metagenome_FD_92528 | JGI IMG/M metagenome (GOLD analysis project Ga0126342, IMG submission 92528) | Coral microbial communities from Lord Howe Island, Old Settlement Bay, Australia - Cyphastrea 1 metagenome | ecosystem: Host-associated > Invertebrates > Cnidaria > Coral ...
TATATATATATATATAAGTTTCTTGCTTAAAATCATCTTAAATCACCATTTTTCTTGGTTTTTCATATGCCCCCCATCCGACCCCCGGTGCCGCCAAGGGTGCCGCTTCCTTCACCTTGGCCGAGGCCGTGCTGCGTCCCGTCACCGGGTTCGCGTCGCGCGCTGACTTCACCGAGGAACGACCGCTGGGCGGCCTGGGACGATGGGGAAAAGATGAAGTTTCTGTACTTTTTTAGATGTGATATGGTGTTGATATTACTTTTTTTTATATGTTGTATATATCATGTTTTCTTAATATGGTTTATATATATTATATTATATGTATATATGTTGTTTTATTGAGTGTTCAGTGTTTTAAGGTGTGTTTTGAGTGTGGTTAGATTGTTGTTAGATGTTAGTAAAGCAATAGGATCCACCATCCCCAATTTCACAATTTTTGATAGGTATGAACCATCAAAATATTTACAGCTTATGACATTTGTTTGCTAATTTTGCGATGTCTTTACCTGTTCTTATTTGATTTATCAAGTACCCTCTGGTAAACAAACATAGCTATTGAAAATGGCCATTTATAGTGAGTTTTCCAATTCAAAATGGTGATTTTCCTAGTTATGTTAGTTTACCAGAGGGTATATAAGTATCTATGCTTCAAACTGGAACGATTTTCGGATTTGCTTTTCCATCTATTCGGATGGGTATGGGTCTTCAAAACGGATGGTTTCAGAAGCTTCAGATCCGATAAAACAACCATTTGTGGGTCAAGAATGGCATCCCAATGCCTTAACAAATTTGAGATCGATCAACAGCATGTTTTCGAATTCCAGGTGATTTGTTTCACATGTTTACGAATTTAAATTCAGAATCGTGCATTTTTCATGCATTGACAATTTCCCCCCAAAATTATCGGCAGCGCAATGAAATACGATGAATCCCTTTCCCCCGAAGATTTTCACCACCCGGTAGCAACCATGATGAATAGAAATTTAGGACCATAGGAACTTCCACATTTTTGTTGGACCATAAAAAAGGGGATGAATGATTGATGAATGATGAACAATCCACCATGTCCATTGACCCATGGTATCTATATCTTCCATGATTGACCATCATTTTCCCTAGTTTTTGATTGCAGGTTAGATCCCTTTCCCAATAAATGAAAAATCCCCAAAAAAAGACTTCAACGAGGATGCTCGGGGGTGCGTCATCCTGTTATTCTTGGCTCTAGTCCATTGACAAAAACCAAGACTTTGTGAAAATCAAATATCCTCTGAGAATTCATAGCTATTGAAAATGGCCATTTATAGTGAATTTTCCCATTAAACATGGTGATTTTCCATAGTTGTGTAAACGTTTACCAGAGAGTAGTAGGGAAATGCCGAGGACTTCCTTGGCGGAATTGCCGTTCGGGCCCATCTCAAAACATGTTCAAAAACCGTTCGCTATCTGTTCGGAAAGGCACTATTTTGTTGCCTTTTTCTGTCCATGTTAGTGACAAGAAAGATGCGTTCATGACGAGGAAAACCCGTTCTGCACAAGAAAAAGGTGTTTGGACAGGTCAATGGATTTGCACGACAAATTCCTTGGTTTTTAGGCTACCAGGTAGTTGTATATCCCCATCCTATCCCCATATCCGCCTAAAATAGTGGCTTATATCATCTTATATCCCCGATTTCCCATATAAATATGATAAATGTAATTGACCCCAATACTTCCGACCAAGCTGCGCGCTGTCCTTGCTCTCTTCCTTCAAAGCGCGGCCCGTGTCGGCTCCGTGGGCGATCTTTACCGAGGAAGCGTGGACCGTGTCCTGGGGGGTGACTCTTCGGTGACCCCCTTGGGAGGTGCTATTGATCCGATTTATCCACTATAAACCCTGGTTTGTTGCCGCTATTTGCACCAAGTTAGCAATCTAGAATTATCATGATCTAGGTATCGTCGCACCTTGTTTTTTTATTGTTTAACGAACATGAGAACATAGTACAACATAATATAACATAGAATAACACAGGTATAACATAGTATAACATAGTGGGAGATATAATCAACTATCATATGGTGTGAGGAACTACGATGATTAAACATAGCCAATGCGGGGAATTAAAATGAGGGGATTATAATCAGGATAATAAAGGTATCTAATTTTTACATCCAACAATCTACAATGGGAGGTAATGGCAAAAGAGTTCTACCTTGACCAAACCAGCCATTTTTGCAAGGTGATTGTGTTGACCCATAAAGATGAATGGCAATGGCAATAGATCGATACCATGAAAGATTAGGAGCGTTTGAGCCATGACAAAAAATGATGTCCAGTAAGTTAGCTATCGTAAATGCGGGTCCCACTTTGTATGAAGTCCTGTTTGCAAGTGGTTGCAGATCCCACTATAGTTATGGCCCGAAATACCACTTCTAAGTCAATAAGTCACCCCAGTTATGGTCAGCTACAACCCTATAGAAAACTAAAACGTAAGCATCAAAATCAGCATCAAAATCACTGGCATTTCGGGCTTCACCTTTTTCCCGTGGCTTTTCCCATGTTTCCCATGGTCCCATGGGACTTTCACTCCGCCGGGCCCTGCCGGTTTCGTCCTGCGCCTCCTGTCGCTTGGCGGCCGCTTTCTGTGCCGCCAAGGTGAAGGCGTCCGTGGGCGCGCTCTCCTTGGTTGAATGATTAGAGTTGAATTGTGATGTTTTGATGAGTTGTTGACGGATTTGATGGAATGAATATGGAATGATTTTGGTCTTCTGGGTGACTACCCCATCGAACAAACGTTATGTTTGTTGGTGTCTATAAGCCTTATCTATTAACAAAGAAACAGCACCATAAAGACAGCAATTCAACTATATCATGTTTAAATAAACTTCGGCAACATTTTGGAGCACCACATTGTGGGACGTGCAGCGTGCAAGTACTTTACTTCTTGTGATCCACACCCTGTCACAGTCATCCTGACAAGCAAAGGGTAAGCAAAGGCAATGGACAATTCCCTTCAATACGTAGACGATCTACAAATGTGGGGTGTTCTATTGCCATTGTGCTTTACAGGAGGCATCTCGACTGAAAGCGGTGACAGTAAACATTGCTGTCCTGCGACATGGTCAGGTCTGAACCCACAGGATGAATTGGAGGTTCCAACACTTATGCCACGGTCAAAGTACATGGGATTAATGGGTTATTGTCATAACACCATGAATGAGATTCCCCGATTGATCGCTACATGACATGTCATGATTTAACATGTCATAATGTGATGACTCTCCACAATCTAACTTTTGACCATGAAACAATTTTTCAAACGCTGATGTTTTTCATGCTTGACTCACCATCGACGTCTTGATTCGCCTGATTTTATCGGGCACCCATAAATGGTATCCCCTGGCGAAGCATCTGATTTTCGCTCTGATTGCCATAACTTCAAGGGGCACCACCCCACCCCCACCCATCAGCCCAAAAAAACTGGCCCAGCATCATCGGCACTTCCCCATGGGCAGGTTGTACCGCAGGTGGTGTTCTGCGCATACTTCGCCATGGCGCAAGTCCAGCGATGGAACGAGTCGAGACTCGTCGACGGTGGCGTGTCGCGTTGTGTCGCGTCGCGTCTGAGCCAAGTTGGAGATATGGAGCAAACAACCATGGACTTATGCTATGATATGATTGGGATATGATTAGGGATGTAGTAGAGCAAACTTAATATATATATATAATAATATAATATATATGTATATAATATATATATATATATAATATATGTATAATATATATAATATATATATACATATATAATTATGTGTGTATATAATTATGTGTATATATAATTATGTGTATATATACATACAATATAATTGATGGATATTAACAGTGCATTCTATGGGCAATAACATGATGGAGGATATAATTGGGGATATCATTAATGAAGATATGATTACTTGGGAATATACACAACCATCTGTCTTTAATGGGGATATGATTGAGGATGTAATTGGGGATATACTGGGCGTTGTTTTTTTCTTGGGGACAATCATTGAGATGGACATCTTTGACTTTGTGGGATGGGACATATACCACATATACCTGGTTGGTGGTTTCAACCCCTCTGAAAAATATTAGTCAGTTGGTATATGGAAAAATAAAAGCCATGTTCCAAACCAACCAGATACTATACCCAATGAAAGCCCATGAGAGTCCTCGAAGCCCGGATCGCTATTCATGATCAGACTTTAGGTTCTTCTTTTTTTCCTGGGCCTGGGCAAACCTTTGTGGCTAGAGAGCAAAAAATGTTCCAACTATTTCATGCACGGATGATTTGGCTGATCCAAAAAAAACATCCACCAAATAAGCAAGTCGAAGAATGTCACAACCTTTCGCCCTTGAATTGTCCCAGGCTTCCAGCCCCACCAGACCTCCGAAGTGCAGAGCCATCCCATGCAGCGGCTGGGATGGGCTGAATAGCCATGAAGGGACTGCAAGAAATCAGTACATCCAATCCCAGAATCTATAGGGGGCATGTAGTTGGGTAGGACGGGATTGGAACGATCAAACAAATCTTCAGATCTTAAGTATCTATCAATTCCACGTGATCATCCGCCGCCTCTCACGATCCTTTCCTGCAAGTCATGGAAGCTTGAAAACCACAAGGAGATAGTGACTGGACTACTTAAGAACTGGTGCAGCTGGTTGTATACCAATCCTACCATGAGCAAGTTTCATACTTGGATGCTAACGACATCTAACCACTGAATGTAGCTATTCCAAATAATCATCCAGGTACAAATAATTATCTGGCTGAATAATCTGAATAGAAAACTAGCCACAAAAGGGGATGATTCCCCGAGTCCAATTCCCATCATTCCGGTGACGTCTCAGGCGACTTTGACCGCCATCGTCCAGATTTACCATCTGGTTATGACTAACATAGCCATGGATAATCCCTTACAAATGGAGGTTTTTATGGGAAAATCATCTATAAATGGGCCATCTATACCATGGCTATGTTAAATCACCAGAGGGTATGTTGAGTAACACTTCTATTACTGTAAAGTATCTCATTCCTGGCCCAGCGTGCGTTTATCAATTTCTGAATGGTTTCCAGCTATATTGATGGCAAGGAAAAGCGTTATCCAATCTGACCCATACCGAATACATATTTAGCATAGCGAAAACCATCTACAACCAGAGAATTTGCCAGCACCCCACATGAGATTTCAACAAAGTACGCGTTGTCACGAAATATTATAGGGGCCCCACGGATACTAAAGAAAAACCAAAAACAAAACTTAAGTGTTTCCAGGATGTTCATATCGAGTTAGGATTTTCATGATGCCCCCAGTAAGGTTGATTGTGTACCCAGCATTTTTAGATGATGGTTCCAACTTGTCTATCTATTTGGGTCTTGCCATTTTGCCATAGGCTGTCTGATCTTGGTCCCATATGGCATGCGGGTAAAAAGGGTCGTTCTGTGTGGATCGTCCCAGTTGCACTTCGGTCATCAAACATGGCAATGGAAAAACCATGAAAATCCCGAGGCTGCTGGGAAAATCATCGAACTAAATCATTTCAATGAAGGATGTTCCAGCCACGTTTGATGACCGGAGGCTAGGAACTGATTAGCAAGTAGGGAATTTTAACCCAGTTGCACACGGGATCCACATGATCCTCGAAGCGAACGCAAAAGAAGTGGGGGAAAAGTGTCATGATTGATATCAGCGGTTTATGGTCCATGGTCATCACACGCTAATCTTCGGCACCTCTATCGGATTTATGTCATAGTTGAAGTTGAAGTGAGATTCTTCTTACGAATGATCTATGGCGAGCATGATGAAACATGGCCACTGAAGAAAACCATCAAAAACCTAACAAGTCACTTCTGAATTGTCCAGGTATGAACTCTGCGAGAGGGCGCAAACCACAAACCACCTGTAAATAATCAACAAGGAAACCATTGGTTTTACCATGAAAAAAAGGAGGTTGTGCAGATGTTCGAACAAAAAACAATTCTGGGGCATTCCAATGCATTCAAGCTGTGTTCAAAACAAATCTGTCATTCCATTGATGAAAATCCTGGGTAACATAAATTTGACGGATCGATCATCTCTACAAGGAACCAACAGAGGTGTCCTGGGCCCAGCAACTGCTGGCTTTCTCTCCATTTTCACCACAATTTCGCTGGTTTCGGAGTCCCCAGTGGTCTGCTGACTCCCCAAACGTCCGGAGTTGAAGGAATGTACCAATCAGCTTGTCGAAAGAAAACTGGTACACACGTGCAGTTGAACCTAATTGAACTATAGAAGAAGCCAGATGTTTAAACCCCTGATAAATCTCAATATCTATCAAGGATTAGACTATTATACATTTTTTGAAAACTGCATTTGCCAGCATCATCAGTGAAGTGACACTCTTGTGGGGACCGCCTTTTCTTGGTCCATTCCAGCCTGCCCCAAGGCGAAAATCCGAAAATCCTCAAAGGTGTCCCAGCGAGACCCATGGCAGCCCCATGGCCATTCATGGTTTACGATGGAACCTACAGCAATCCCCAAGTAGAAAAGTGTGAAACCTGGAAATGATGGAACATGATCCTGAGATTATCTACAAATCCTGAGATAAAAATGAGATTTCTAGCTTTTTGGGGACCCCCATCGGGACAAAGGGATCAAGCACACGTGTTGCATTCTGGGACTTCATATCAGTTTCAATCTATTGCTTGTGAGTGTTCTGCGCGGAAAAGAGACACGCTTAGAGAACTCAACTCTTGATATGGGGTATTCTTCAAATGGGGGATCCCCAAAACCATAGGTTCCAATACTAAAGGTCTAATTTTGGATGATGTGGGGTATCCATATTTTAGGAAACCTCCATACATAGATTGGTAACAAGTATAGGTAGCCAGATGTCATTTTGCAGACTGCAGGGCCAATGATCTAAGTAACAAAGGGATGTGCATCCCCAAACATGACAAGACAAAAGCAACACTGATTGGTGTGTTCAACCCATCTCCAAAAAAGATAAGTCAGTTGCAATCACCGCAATCACCATCTCAATAATTAGTTGTGAATAGTTGTGAATGTGCATATATATATAGCAACACCCATAAAATCCCAATGTGTAGCCACAAATGGTACAAGCTTGTGCCACCCCAGTTATAAGCTTATATACCCCATTAAGATCCATTAAGTATAAATATATCATAATATATCTACCATATACCATAGTCAAACTGTGGGCAGATATTCAGGGAAAGACTCGGAGAGACACTCTCAATCTAGCACTGCGCTCATCACAACTGCGCGGGGACATGACATCGCCTGCAAGGGGCGAAAGCAATGTAAATCAAGGTAATATTAAAGTAAAAAGTAGTTCATTTACCAAGTAAAGGCTGGGTCAAATATGAGTAAAGGCTGGGCAAGTTGGTTCTACTATTTGAAATATGTTGCCCCAAGGAAAGAGGCAAATGATATCTGCTTGGTGGTGCAATCACCATCTTGAAAAATATGAGTTCGTCAATGGGGTTGGGATTATCCCATATATGAAATGGAAAATAAAAGCCATGTTTGCAACCACCAACCAGATATAGTAAATCATGGCAAATCAACCGTCTTCCCCTGGTGGCTGGTAATCTATCGGCAGGACGATCCCTTCGAAAAAGAAATCGAGGTTTAATGATCCAAGAAAATCATAGCCTAACCCACAAGAGTTTGGAAGGCTACTCTCAGGTACCCCAGGTACCCTCCGGTAATGACTAACAGTTTGCTAAATTTAACATGCGCCATGGCTAGTCCGTTGATTTACCTCAAACTAGTGATGTTCTATCGTTTTTTGTATGTTTACCAGAGGCTTTTTATTCAAAAATGCCGGAAATTTTCCGCAAGATTTTGATGGGATTGTCCCTGTTGGTAGAGGACTTTTCCCCAGTTCGGAATCGCTAAGTTGGTACACATAACTAGAATAACAATAGTGTATGATACTTATTTATAATTATAATCATAACATTTCATAACCAACTTATAGCTGGGGGGCACCATCCTGAGCACGAATGAATCCAAGATCCACGGTGCTGTTTGGATGTTTGGAGATGTTTGGTACAAAACAACGAGCTTCGAGGAGTTTTTGTGCAAGAAAATCTATGAGCAAAATCGAAGGTACATGCATGATTCAGAAATTACGAAGTACTCTATGCCCCTGTCTCAAATCTACACAAAACACAAGTTTATCATTTTATGCATCATATGAATCATATGTCATATACCCATGATCTTGGGTAAATAGGCCATGGCTAAGTCATCCCTGAACTGTAAATGGGGAGTAGTTCAGTCGCTACGACAGTAGCCGCTATATTGAATTGCTCAGTAAGCTACAGACCGTAATCACTTCGACTTAGTCTGGTTGGTGGTATACCTACCCCTCTGAAAAATGATGGAGAGAAAGTCAGTTGGGATGATGACATTCCCAATATATGGGAAAATATATGGGAAAATAAAATTCATGTTCCAAAGCACCAACCAGTAGCAATTTCCTATAATTTACTAACCAACCAACCGTTGGCGACATCAAAACCATGGGACAAGCCCCCTTTTTGGAGACCTAGGGATCCGATCCGCTCGGCGCACCTAGGGATCTGCGATGACCACATAGCCCGGCGGTTGGAGATCCACCAAACGTTTCTTTGGGCCCTGGCCATGGAGATGAGACTAAACATCGACATAGACTAAGGATGGTATATCACCAACTTTAGCAAAAAAAAATGGTGATTTTATTGGAGGATTGTTTGTGGTGATAATGGTATAACTAAAAACTATTAGTTGGTGATAGACCTAGAATGAATTGGGATGCTACACCATGAGCCCATCACACCCAAAAAAATCTGGCCATTCGGAGATACCCCAGGCATCTTACTGATCCCATTTTTTTCAAAACGAATCACCAAGGTCAACCACCGGGGTTGGCGCCACCAGGTTATCCAACTGCTCCACCAATCCCACAGCTTGGGATCCATGGCTTGAATTTAAGCCACGGCTGTGGAATTTTGTTAGATAATGTTAATTGATATTCAACTATAATGTAAATTTCCAGAAGCTGTGGTGTCACAAAATGATTGTATAATATTGCATAATCATATCTCATGATCTTACCACTTGCTATCCCATCATCAACCTGCGCTGCCGCTCCGCGGTTTTCGCTTCTGAGTCTCACTGGCGCAGCCAATGCTCCGACCCGCGATAATCCCATGATTTCTCCGATCCTCCAGAACCAGATGACACCATCTGGGCAAGGGCAACGCAACCATCGCCATTGGGCACAACGGAAAATAACATCCAAATGGTTCTGGGTCAAGTTTATGACAGATGTTAGTCCATTTTTTGACTACCCATCTAATTTTGAGGGTCCAACCCATACCCAAAGCTGAAGCTTCTGCTAAATCTACAATGGCAACACAGCACCGAGCAGCCCGTATTTGATGTTTGAGTCGCCTGGTTGGCAGGTCCAACCAATGGATTTGGGGACAGCCTCGCAGCCTCCAGACCGTTTGGCACCGTGCTGGATGAAACACTGAGAAGATTTGGCATCTCTGGGCTCAAAATATGGAACACCCGCCATTTGTAGATCTTCCGAACAACCATGAACTCCCATAAACATAATATGTGTATACTCATAAATTGCCTTGTCCCAAAATTATGTTCTCACAACGTTACTTACTCATGTCATTGATAATGGTTGTTATGTTCTTATAACATCTTATAACGTTATTTACATTGATGCATGTGTGAGCTCTTAAACATTTTAAACTTCCAAACCCCCAGCAACAAACTCATTGTATAGAAATCCAGACTTCCGTAATTAAACATGGCTATTAGCTGGGAAATCCTCTTTAATTGTGGTGGTTTCTAGCTGGAAAAAACATCGGTGATTTTCCAGCCAAAATCACCAAAATTAGACCATTTGAGTATAAAAAAGCCCGTAGTTTGGGGATCTCCCATTCAAGAAACCTCCATTTGGGGATTCTCAACTTGGTGGAGAAACAGCCGCTTCCAAACGATCAATGAGGAACGTCGCTGGCACTGCACAACCCTTGGCCACGCGTATTCCACGCGTCGCGTCAGGGCAAGGCATTGCCCAGAGGCGTATTTTGACAATACTTGGATGCTGTCTGAGGAAGTTAGGATAGGTTACGACCTCTGCAATCCCAGTTTCAAGAGGTTGTAACCCACTTGCTGATCATATGTACATGTTTTTTCCCTTTTTTTGGACAACATCCAAGTAGTGCATATAAATTCAAACAATTGCTATTCGATCGTGCCTTCACTGCATGTTTTCCGTGCATACGCCGTGCTTCGCGGTCCATGTTTTCCGGAAACGCCACATTGGACCATCAGAGTTGCAGGTGGCCAATACTTTTTCACTTCCCGAAAATTTAAAATACCACTCACACGGACCCTGGAATGTGTTAGATTTGTGTGGATTTATTCACTGTGGAGTCAACTTTGGAATCAACTTTCCCTTTTTTCAGGGAGTTTATGGTGAGAGAGATGGGAGTGCTGAATTTATGCTGCATCGTTTGACGATTTCTGACTTCCCAAATTGCAGAGGTCTGGAAAGTGGATAATGATCCCACACAGCTCTTTCATAGATTATATCAGTGAACATATATAATTTTTGTGACTAATGTGTACTGTTTACTAATTAAGGTTTGGTAATTACCGGTGTCGATTGAGTATGTCAAAAAGATATGTATGAGCAAATGACATGAGGCACCAGACCTCCCGAAAAGACTTATGAGGTGTGATTGTATGTCCAGGGATACAAGTATGTACGCATATATATATATATGACATTATATGACAACCCCCAAAAAAAGGATAGACAAGTAAAATCCCTATCAAATGGTAATAAATTTTCGTTCGATCTTTTTTGGGATAATATATATATATATATACATATCAACCCCAAAATAGATTGAAAACTTGAACGCCCAGAAATATTTTAGATTAATATCATCTATATTGTGTATATATATATATATATATATATCCTGCAAAACACGTTTTATAAATAAAAAATCGGGGTTACTATGTTATATATATATGATGTATTAAGATAACATGTATTAAGCTCCAATGATCTGACAGATGTGGCTTGTTTCATCGCTATAGCTGTGAAAACCTCCGTTCGAACACAATCCAATGATCTATATGGGATGAATAAGCATCTTTATGGGTACATAACATAACTATATATGATAAATTTTGATAACATGTATTACTCTCCAATGATCCTCTCAGTTTCTCTCTGATCAGAGCTCATCATTGCACCGGCGCCGTTTCTTCGACGTGCCCTCGTCCGACTCTGACTGTTCAGCGCCCGAGGCAGCAAGGCGCTTCCGGGCCTTTCCTGGGTGAGGTGGGGGTCCAAGGGGGCTGCAGGCTCGGTCCTAGACCAATTAGGGCTATGGCTAAACTCCTGGTTGATTAGCTAGCAAATTGGGTTTTACCATTATTCATAACTAAGGTTTAAGGGTTTCAACCATGGCAAGCATATCTAAACCCTGCTTGGTCGTTTTTTGATCCCTTGCCAAGTTTCAGTCTTGGTGAGATAAAGAGTGTTTCTCCATCGAATCCAATGTATGGCTACAATCCACGCAGAAAACCCAACCCAAAACTGTGATTTGGATGCCATTTTGTGGCCCGCGTCAGCCAATCTCGAAGACCATCACATATTGGGTATTGGGTACGGTATGCCTCAAAGTTGTTTATCAACAACATGTTTATCAATTTATCAACGCTTGCTATCAAAACGATAAAATTGATAGTAATTGCAATTGCAAATATGTTTTATTGCTTGCAACATATTGCTATGAACACATATTTGTTCTATTGCTTGCGGTTAAAACTGCACTTCGCACGTCCCGCGTGTTAAAACACAGTCACTCAAATCATGCATTTTTGGCTCATCAGTCCCTGTTATGTATGCATAAAATTGCAGGTTGAATCCCAATTTTGCTTGGCAAATTCCTCACTTCTGGGGATACCAAATTATACGATTAAGGTTAAATTTCCAATGCATTGCCAATTGAATCTCCATTAAAAAAATGGACAAACACACTAGATATTTGGATCCCAGTGGCTTCCAGGAGGTCTGACTACAGGAGTTAGCCGACCTTCTCAGGTTGTTTGGTAGGATCCATTACAAGCCACAAAAAAAAAGTATCCCAAGATCGTCAGCTTCTCGGATTCTCCCAATTTGATATGCTCCCACTGGATATCTCTTATTCAAGATGGAGGTTTCCGAAAATGTGGGGGGTACCCTAAATCATCTTGAATCATCCAGCCACTTTGGATGTCGCAGCCATATGGAAACCTCCATAGAATAGAATCCAACTTCACTTGATCAAGAGTATGTGATCAGTAGCGAATCCTTGGGGGGTCCATAATCATCAAACTTGGAAAAAACAGTTTCTAACCGGTTTCTCCACATATTTCTTGGGGGGTACATCATCATCATCATCCAACTATAACATAAAACCGGTTTCTCCAAAACGGTTTTACCAAGACTCTCTGCGCCTTCTTCACTGGTTCCATGGACAGGTCCCGCGGGTTCGCATCCTCGTGAACCAGCAAAAAACGGCTGCAAGTTGGTGGCTTAACCCATCTAACCCCATTTTTTAGAAGAAACATCATGAAGCAACCACTAGTTATTGGGATATCTCCATTGATTAATGGTTAATAATGGTTAACAATGGTTAAGAATGGTTAACAATGTAAAAATCCTAAGCCAACTCAAACTGCTGTCCTTCAACTACTTTCACCCAGTTTTTCATCGCAACTTCCCTAAATTCATTACCTCCACGTGCAGCGATCCCAAAAAAGAACACGGCTCCAGCAACCGAGCGGCGTTCTTCGCCTGTTCCAGCTCCGGATCTGTCACTCCCAGCAGCTCAAGAATGGGGGGCAGGAAGCGGCGCCAGGTACCTGCAGTGCGCCCAAGGGGAACTGATGCGGCCGGGGCTCAAATTTATACAACAAACACAGGGATATAATATATATATAATATAATATAATGTTGCATCGACAATAGTAAAGTGGGGTCCCCCCTAATTTGTGTTTTCTTTTTTTAGGGGGTCTGCTTTGCAATAGTATATCGAAAATCCCAACTCTTCCCCAAGGCTTCTGTAAGGTTTCGACAAATCCTCTCTTTTCTTATACCTAGGCTCTGATGGGATCTTCATTGGATTCTGATTGAGAACCTCTGTTTTCTGATAGGCTTTGATTGGATCTTCATTGGATTCTGATTGAGAACCTCTGTTTTCTGATAGGCTTTGATGGGATTCTCATTGACTGAACAAGGTAAAGTTTTGGATTTGGTAAAGGCTTGCTTTGTTTCTGCTTTTGAAAAGCATGCAATCACAATTAAAAACCATTCAACCACAATTAAAAACACTAAGGAAGAAGGGAAAAATATATAGCTAGAGCCAGACAGGTTGTTTATTATTGCAAGTGCTAATTCCAATTTTTAATTGCAAATGCAAGGACCTGAAAGGGGGTACCCTTTGTGGACATGTTTTTTGCAATTTTTTAAAAGGATTTTTAATAAAGAGAACAGTTTTTTGAACAAGGTAAAGTTTTGGATTTGGTAAAGGTTTGCTTTGTTTCTGCTTTTGAAAAGCATGCAATCACAATTAAAAACCATTCAACCACAATTAAAAACACTAAGGAAGAAGGGAAAAA
>Ga0126342_10014832_pt1 | contig 13712 bp, 11 predicted proteins | sample Cyp1metagenome_FD_92528 | JGI IMG/M metagenome (GOLD analysis project Ga0126342, IMG submission 92528) | Coral microbial communities from Lord Howe Island, Old Settlement Bay, Australia - Cyphastrea 1 metagenome | ecosystem: Host-associated > Invertebrates > Cnidaria > Coral ...
ATAAAATCATCTTAGACTGCGCAAAAACGTTTTTGGTGTATCATCTTAGGGGCGCAGCATTTTGACACCACTCCTCTCCCACTACACTACCTTTCGTCCGCCTCCGCCTGCTCTCAAGTTTATTTGACGTTTCACCTTAAACCCCGGACTGGACTTGATGATCAAACCGCCAAGCCAGAGCTACAGGAATGAGAACGGATTACTCATGGCTCGGTGAGGCTGTTTCCTGCAGACTGCGGCGAATTCAGTGCAGTGCTTTATGGACAGTCAGCGTGCGGCCTAAGCTGCTCAAGCGCAAGACCTATTTGGATCATTTGACTCCTGGACTCGCATGGGGTGGAAACTATGCACAAATGAAATGTAAAGGACCTCGAAAAAAATGAGTTTGAGCATGAGCAGTTTGTGAACGTCACATTGTATGTGTACATCCCATCCAGCAGGAATCGATTGACCCACTTAGTGTACATGGCAAGTCTGGCTTCGCATTTCCTTTAGCCATCCGTACCTGTGACAATTTCGCCCCAGATTGTGTTTGGGATGTGTGCAACCACCAAACGAGATTAAAACTTCAGCAGCTTGGCTCCTTTCTGTTTGACTCCTTTTTGCAGAGCCAGATTTTGCCATCCGGCCGCCCGAGGGGTGGGCAGCCTTCATAAGCGGGGCAGACATTGAAATTCAAACACAGCTGACAACTATGAAAGTGGATTCTTCGACCATCGGGCTCTACGTTTGGATGTTTGTACTGCTTGACACATGAAATCCCAACATCCAACCTATTTGGTTATGTCATGTCAATGTTTGTTTCTATTTGATCTATTTGGATTGTTCACCAACTTGATGCAAGAAACCTCCTTTTTCATGTCTGCCCTGCCGGGTCGGCAAATCCGGCCTCAATCTCTTCAGTGCTCGCGAGCTCTGGGTAGCTACCAAGGCGCCATAGGGCCATCGGATCTTAAAGATGGATGTGAAAGTGGATGAAAATAGTGAATCCAAGGGTTGAGTTTTACTAAGTGATCTTCTGGCAAACGAACATGGCAAGACTGCAGGATGATATCCTAAATAGAAACAGCATTAGCAATCTCCAGCGATTCCACATGTATGAGGCAATTCAATATGTAATTATTAATGGTTTTCCCCACCCAAAATTGCACACTTTTTCATCTTTCTACTGCCTGGTATCCCGATAAATTCATAGCTGGTCCATCATTTTTTGAAGCTAAACACCTGTCAAAAGGGGGCTACACCGGGCCACGGGAATAAAGTTGTTTTGTTGTTTTGTGGATCTCTGGTAAGCCTCTCCAGCCTGCATTGTTTCTTGAGGCCATTTTGTTCGGGGCACTCAGTGTGGTTTCTCACCATGGGGGTGGCCGCCGCAGGGGTTTGGGGATACATCCAGCTCCAAGGCCCTACCCCTGCAGCTGGCAGGCAGGCTATTGATCCCAGGGCTGACAAGGGCGCCCATGCTGACCATGTTCAACCCACACGACAGATGCCTGGAAATAGTTGAAGATGTTGGAATTGAAACTGGTTTGAAGATATTGTAAGTAGAATCCCCCACAAGGGTCCGCACGAGCTGTTGGAGTCATGTAGCGTGCAATTGCATGCTAGATTTGCGTAGATTTGCCTGAAATATGCTGAAAGCGAAGATTTGTACTGCAACTGAGTCCAGGAAGCATCGGCATCAGTCACGGTCGATCTTAGACTTGCTTTCCCAGTGCCACATAGCGGCTCAAGGGTCAGGCGGTGGCATTTCACGCCTTCACCTGGTAGTGACTTGGTCTGACTTCAGGCCTACACGCTTAGTGACAGCGCCATGTCCCCAGAAATTCCAAATACTTTTCAGTAGCTAATTATCATGATATCACTTCGTTGCAACTAGGGGTCAGGAATGCAAAACGAGATCTTCAAAGCGGAGCACGATGATATGATAACAAAGTGCCATGGCAGTTGCTCAGCAGCTCAACGGTGTATGTGAGGTACCCCCAGGTGTTCCCGCCCTTTCGTGAGGTGAACAAAAAGTTGAGCTCCGGATTCCCCACGGAAGCAAAGAGATCACTCTGAACCTTCGGACGGTTGGCCACCAGAACTGTGGTGACGGTGGCCATTTGCAAGGATGAGAAAACTGCAGGTCAACCAATGATTGTTTCAAGGTAAGGTTTTCTTTTCAGTTGTCCGCGGGACGTCCATGAATCTAAAAGCCCACAAACCTCTTCTTTGTTGGCTCTGTGCTGGAGCTACTGTGTTCCACAAACTTTGTAGTGTAGTCTTTTTTGTTGAAGTGGGCGTGAGCATACCATATCCGATAAATGGTGTACATCTGTGGTTTTCAGGTCTGAAATTTTCTGATAGCATTCCATGTCGTCTGAGGTATCCCTGTGCATGGCGCTGCCCATTTCCTTTGCCATGACACCACTTGCGCGACCCGAGTTTAAGCTGACCAAGGACCTTTTGTCAGGGCAGGAAACACCACTTGCGCGACCCGAGTTTAAGCTGACCAAGGACCTTCTTTCAGGGCGGGAACCAGCGCAGTTCCAACTGAACGAAGCACAGATCGCACAGTGCCATGCGCCATTGATGCCTGGGATGGAAATGTATCTTTGCTGAATATGGATGTGTCTGAAAATGGTGGTATATTATACTCCCCAAATGGCAATTTGAATAGGGAAAGTGATGATTAGGCACTGGATTTAGGTGATTTTGGTGTACCCTATTTTCAGACAAACCCATGTGATGGAATGGTATTTCAATGTATTTCATACCTTTTACATCCTTTTACATCCTTTCACCCTTTTAACTAAGGTAATTCGGCTCATTTTACCCGATGTTGATCCCTGAAAATGGGAGTTTGACTGAGTTTGCTCATCCCTGATTCACCCTTTAAAAGTGGACGGAATGGTACTTTATCCCGGGAAAAAGGCGCGAGTTGTGAGTTGTGAGAATAAAGGGATAACGGGGAGGTTTCATAACCCTTCCGAACCCTTCCTATCTCTTGGTACATACATCTCTAGTTTTCAATCATTTGTATATAAGTGACCTTCTGGAAGGTGATTCCACTTGCCAGGTTACCAAATGACTGGCCTTGACAAATCCAAAAAAGGATGGCTCAAGCACTAAGTCTCATCCAGTTCCTATCCAGTTCCTTATGACCTGAGGCCTTTAAAAGCCATCAACATCCATCAACTGTCCAATATCCTGAGGTATTTGACTCCCCTGGGGGCTTCGGCCCTGGGTGGCGAATGGGGTTCTTGGCAGCTGACGGATGCCGCAGATGCGCCTTCTACGGCCGCCTGGCGGCTGAATTTTATGTCCACCGAGTGGCGCACCATGCACATCACCTCCGAGGGGAACCTGTCGGCCATCGCAAAGCCAGTAGAGAGCCTTGGACGCTGCGGATGTTTCTGATGTTTCTGGATAGGGATTTTTTGACAATGGGAGATAGCAATGGGAAAGTTAATAATCAAACATTCGGTGTTTCCCAGAATTAGGGATTGAATTCGCAGTTTTTGTATGATTTTAGGTACCCATTATGCGATACCCCCACATCAAAATAAGGGAGTACCCTCTACATCCCTTTAGTAGAGCGGTTCAGTAAACAACCTGTATAGCCCTGTATAGCCATGTGCATCCCAATTCAAAAGGAGAATCATCAACGTTCATGTTTTCACCAAGTTTAATATGCGGGCCATTGCCATGTTATTTGATTACATAGTACAAGTCCAGGGGGACACAGGAACGTTTCACACCTGCCACCTTGTTTGTTCGGATGGCCAAAACATGCCACAACCACATCCCGGTTTCACCCCTGTCAAAGGTCAAAAGGAGTCAAAAGGGTATAAAAGGGTCAGGAGTTGCCTTTGCACCTGCATTTGCAGTAAGATGATGTAAGATGAACGTGTCGCAGTTTTTGAGGATCGATGAGCTGAAGGAGCAGCACAACTTCGTGCCCGAGGACACAGCCTTCGGGATGGAGCATTGGACCTTTGTGGAAGATCTCTTGGCCCCAGGTGTGGCCATGAAATACGATGGCATGACGCCAGACCGAACCAGTGCTGGGCCATGGCTTGGGGGTTGCTCAAGGCAGCAGTGCAATAATAGGATTATTCAGATTTATTGAGATAATTTCAAACCTATTTATCGCATTGATATATATATATATATGGCATATGTATGCATATGTATATACATAGATACCAATAGATATGAGCTTATGTGCCCTGTGTATCACATGATTCCCGTTTGGAGGTTGCCTCTTCATTTGACGGATCCATTCAACTGTTTGTTCTTGTTTTTTCCCTCCAAAAAGGGGGGTGAACTTTATATTGTTCCAAAGATATGATCCAAAGATATGACCATGTTCATATGCACAAAACGGCACACGGTTGGTTCAGGTTTTCCTTGTTATTGGCCAACACAACGGATTTGCTGCGAACAGCGAACAACGGCATGAGATCACTGAAAATGCAGGGCAGGAGAAATCCACATCCCAAAGCAATCCTCCAAAACCTATCAACATATCCTTGGGAACGCAATGGAACCATTTGGGGTCCCTGTTTCCCCATGCTTCGCCCCATGGCTTCACCCAGGAACTACTCCATGGGCAAAGCGCCTGGCAGTTTTCCGGTGACCTATACGGCATCTCCGCAGCTGAAGGACGGGGCCATTCCGGCACCCAGCTGGCAGTACTGGGCCATCATGGATTGCAAGAAGAAACTGGTGCCCTGGTGGCGTTGCTGGATGTGAATGGATGGGGCGATTTTATGCGATTTTTGTGTGGCTCATGTGTCATGTGTTAAATGACATAAGTGATACAATGTAGTGGATCAATATGGATCATGAAATAATTGATATGACGTACATGATATGCATGGATGCAATTAATGCTGTAGTGATAACGGATGATTAAATCTGGCGTATAGGCCGTGTAGGATCACATTTGCCGATCAAGCGCACCATAGCTCCTAAATTTGTGCGTTTGCAGAGTCTTTATAGGATTCTGACCCGTTTCGATTGTCCAAAGATCCTGTTAGGCAAGGTTACCTTTGAATTTTGATGAATTTTGTAGTACCTTAGGTTACCTTTAGTATCTATCCGTTTCATCTCAAGCATTTTTCCCCATTTTTGCCAGTTCCCATCCAGTTCCCAGCCCAGGTAGCAGTGGTGGCCTTGGAGGAAACGGATGGAATGCGGCCAGGGCGCTGCAAGATCTATAACAACAAGGGCCAGAAAGCCACCGAGGCCATTCCCGATGCCCTGATCCCGCGTCTGCAGTTCGTGCGGAAGCCAAGCCTTGCCGCTGCCAGTGCGTCTTCATTTTTTGGAGAAAAGGATGAGAAAATGATGATAAACCATGATAAACCATGGGATTTTGATGGATGTTGCTAAAAGTAGTCTATTTTCAGACAAGCCAGTATGAGATAGTATGAGTGGTTCTTATTGATAGAAGTACGTGCGTCTATCATGGGGTGCCATCTTATTTGCCATCTAATTACATTGTTTAATCTGGGATTCCAGGCTTCTTTCAAAAGCTAATCATACTTATCAACCATTGTTCTCAGTTGAAACATGTAATTACCAACATTTGCCAAGCATTTCTCCGAAGCTTCTCATGTTCCTTTCCTTCGGCGCCCGTCCCAGGTGGACATCAACCAGCATTTGTTGGCCACGGCCGAAGCACCGGCCTTGGGATCCGACATTCCCATGCCGCAGCTGCCAAGGAGAGGCACTTTGGGCAACATGCTGCCGTCGCCAGCCATGAGGGCATGGGGATGGGTCGTATGAAACAAATGGCACCAGGGTTGCTGAAATGTTTTGAAACACAGAAAAATCTGATACCTACATGTTGAGTATTGTTAAGCTATGGACAGATGTATGTGTATATATATATGTGTGTGTGGGCGTGTGTTGTGTGTGTGTGAAGAATCAGGCATATATGGATGTGTGTGTGTGTGCATGTGGGCAGATATGTGCGAGACCTACATGCAGTTAATGCTTTTGTCATGTTTTGTCTTGAAACTTGAAATGTAGATTCTGGACTTTTCTTGATCGGATGTTTCCTTTGTTGAAAGCGGCAGATTCAAGCGAAGCGGTCGTGAAAATGTCGGACGACTCCCGTGGGCTCCTAGGGACAACAATTGTTGAGGTGGGCCAACAAGTTCATAATGTTGATCTGGAAATACGCAATTGCAGCCCAGGTATACCATTCGCTTCGAGAGGGGCGGCTACTACTTGTCCAGCGACCTTCTGAAGAAGGACTTCAGATGGAAACTTGGCTCAAGACACCTTTGGATGCTCATGGGACCGGAAGAACAGCACCACGAATGGCGCATCTCTACGTCAACCCTGCCTTTAGGTACAAATTCCCAGACTAATGTCCAGGTCCTGTGTGTGTGATTAGGTGGTTTACTGATGACTGAGCCGTAAAAACCTGCATTGAATAGAATCTAAAAGAAATGGTAGATTATGTTCCAGTTTGAAATTACACGGTGTTGCACATTGCTATCAATGTTATATAATAATGTTGCTACTATATATATATACGTGTTACATGTTGGATTTCCTTGGCACTTTCATTCTGCCCTTCCTGGCAGCTGCAAGTTGAGGATTCTGAGTGCAGCAGTTCAACTGCGAAGCCTTCAAGACGCGACGCAGGGTTTTACCCCCCTCTTTGTCAAGGACTGGTTGCATGCTCAGGCCGGATTTGTTTTGAGTTTTGTGAGCGTCAGCCAGGTCCAAAGCTATATGAGCATCTATTGCTCCCAAATTTAGTACAGTCCCAGAGGCCATGGTTTCCTTGAGAGTTGAGCAGTTTGACAAAAAGGGCGCACCAATAGAGAATTGAGTTTGTTTCAGAAGTCTGCAATCTCGGCAAGTGATGGCAAGTGCACCTTGACCTTTAAGGATAGGGAAGCTTTTGTTCTTGAAATGTTGCAGGACAAATACTTACTTCTCTCTGTGGTTTTAGCACTTGGTTTGATCTTCCTTGTCATCTTTGGCACCATGTTGGTCAGTTCCTTGAGAACCATGTCCCGTATTTGGGCTGCACCGGGCTGTGCTCTATAGTTCGTGGATGTTCGTGGGATTCTTGATGCCGCCTATGTTGCATGGATAGGAGTGAGGGCAATGCGTTTGTGGATGTTTGTGGGATGGTATGGTGGTTGACAGCTCTTGCAATCGATTCCAAGGTATCTTCTTCCACAGGGACAAGTCGCTGCCGAATTACCAGACTCCTCTGCCGTGAGCGACAGCCAATTGATAGGATGGATCTGACGTTAAGAAATCGCAAGCAAAAAAAGTATCATGTTAGCCGTTGAGTAACAGTATCACCACAAGGATCATTGGGGGATCAGTCATCCCTAGAAGTGCAACCACCAGTACCATGCTTTCCGGTTCGGACCAAGACTTCAGGCGTCCAGGCAATTTTGAACCCATAGAAGATCTAGAATCTATATAGAAGCTCTGAAAGCAGTTGTAATTCTGGCAGATTAAATCGTCAATGTTGCCTTCTTGCAACATTACTTGATTCTAATGCTTCAGGATCTGCAAAGAGTACTTCATCCCAGCACATTACTAGTTCTTTGTAGTTGTGCTGAAATTTGAACAGTTGTGCGGCAAGTCTTGGGTTGTCCCTTGTTCCCCAATTTCTTGCACATTTTTTGACACACCCAATGTGAATACCAATCTAACCCCAAGGTCATCAAATCATATACCTGTTGCTGAAAACTTCACGTTCTATGAGTTGCATGTTGTTTTTGCTGTTCCGCCACTTTGACCGGATAAACGCAGCATTATACTGTACTGTGAAATATTGTAAATTTAGTTGGCTTTTGATGAGGTTTATCGTTGATCAAATCCAATATTGATCCAGAAGTCCCTATGTTAGATGATGTTCAACTGTATCCAAAAACATTGGGAAATCATGGGAAATCCTATAGATGTCCTATGGATTTCCTGTCCTCCGAATGAGCCACGTCCAGGCATGGTGCACTTGCGGCTCCACCTTGGCATCCAAAGGGCTTCAACAGCTGGCGGATGCGGCAGGCCACTTGGATCGTAGGATCGTGGAAAGCTGATGCGACCTGTATCTAGGCACCCAAGATGATTGAAAGACATAGTAATTTAGAGATTTTTAGAGAATCTAGGGATGAGGCTTTAACTGGAGATTTACCCAAGAGTAATCGGGATGTAAGAAGTAGATGCGACTGCTTGGCAGGAATGTATGGTGGATGGCTGGATGTTTCAAAGCGAAACTGATGGTATTGCACCAAGATAATGAGGATACGACCAGGAATAGTGGGTGAGAATGGTGAGAATTATTGGCGCAGGGGACTGGGATAGCCACTAAAATTTTGGGCATAATGTACCCCAGAGGATGGGGATAGTATCCAGAAGGATGGTTGAGGACCAACAAAGTCAACGACGATATGGGCAAACGCCAGGAAGATAAGAACGTGGCCTAAGAAATCGGATGGTCCTGCAACAAACGTGAAGGAAAACGTTGTGAGGAAGGGTTCAGTCTGTGTTTGGAAGCCGTTTCTGAAAGCCAGAATAAATTCAAACCCAAAGGATCAATGGCTTGGGTGCCAAGTGAGAAACTGTTTGTACCCAAAGCAGGCATGATCACAAGTAGGTACCACAAAGTAGGTGCCTTGTTTGCCCAGAGGGCAGTGGATCAGTCGTGGCAGGTTTCTACCAGTTGAAGTTGCCTAGCTGCGAAGGCTGCAATGGATTGGGACGGTGAAACGAGGGTGAAGCCTTCGATTTCAAGGGAAGCTTGAAGATTCAAGTTTGCCTCGAGAGGAGTGAGAATTTTGGTTGGAATCCATCCTGATTTGGACTCCTGTAAACAGTAATTCTATGATTTATAGTGGATTTTCCCATTAAAAATGGTGATTTTCCATAGTTAATCACCATTTTTAATGGGAAAATCACTACCCATTAGTCATTACCAGAGGGTATGATTTCATCATATACTGTGCTCTTCAGGTGCAGATGCAGCTGGTGGGGCCCCAAGGTGGGCTTCGCCCACGGTGGCCCAGTGTCCTTAAAATTGGTAAATGAACATCCCAAACTCCGTAGCAACCATTAAACCTATAAATCACATATTACATGGTTTAACATATATTCAGAGTAATTAAACCTACTATCACATCAAATTAAACCTATCACATCAAATCACAACACACATCTATTCACATATTACATTGCATACATGTAGAACTGTAGAACCATTTGGTTCAGTTCATTCCTGGCAGACCAAAAATGATATTAGTTTCAGTGGTGCGAACTGCAGGTTTGGAAGCCATTTTGAATATCCTGGGGGAGATTTGGAAGACAACCTGCATCAGTATCGTGGGGTCACCCAGTGATATCAGCACGGATTTGTTTCACCACAACTAAGGGTACCATTATCGAAAGTGTCCTCAGAACGCTAGTGTAAGTCCAAATGCATCAGAAGGCTCTTGCTTTGCCACACCATGTGTCATCACATATGATGGCGTTTGAGGTCAAGAACAACGAGTACGAGTCTGAACGGGTCATGATGTGCTTCGCCAGGGCCTCAAGTTTGGAGGCCACAAGCAAGTTGAGCATGCGATTTGCAGGGTTTCCTTTTTGTGTGAATCGCTTGATCGAGGTGACTTTGCACTTCCTGCTATTGTGCCAGCAGCTCAAAGTTTCAGGTCCTTGGGAAAGATGTCTAAGGACAAACAAACACTATTTGAACAGGTTTGGATGGATCGACGCAATCAGCCTTGCAAGCCTGTCTTGGTCCTGTGAGCCACTTTTTTGTAAGCAATTGCCTGCATAAAAGGATTCCACACTTTTGCAGCATTGCAAAAGCAGGCGTTGCCGTCAGCAATGATAGCAGTCGGGTGGCTGAGGGTGACCCTCACCTTCGGATCCTTCGGCCTTGCCTAGGCTTGGCCGAAGAACATGAAGCACTGCGCTCTCAAGCGAGGAAAAGCGTGGAGGAATTTCTGGAGATGGTCCAGCAGAAGCCAGTTCGGGGGCCAGGGCAGCTGGTGAGCGATGAAAACATATGAAAACCGTGGGGTGGTGAAGGAAAAATCGAAATGATGATTCACCTTCGTGACTGCAACCAGAGAGACACTTGCAATATCGATCCATATACTATCCATATATCTCGCAATGGAAATTGACTGGAAGCCTCCAGCTGAACTGGGTGTAGGTCCACTGCAAACTGCGTCGACCTGAATAGATAATTTCTCTGGACTTACCCTCTACTGATTTAAAGGGCCAGCTGAAAACTCCATAGAAAATTGCCTAGTTATATCCATTTCCGAAGTCATCCAATTATAGATCATTATCCTCGAAATGTGCCTAACATCATACCCAAAATTGATATCCAACAGTATCCACTTGTATATCCCAGATCTACTCATGTGTATATATAAGTATATACATAATCACGTATATATAGATATGTGTATATATATAGATATGTGTGTGTGTGCGTGTGTTTTTTGATAATGATAAATGATACATTGTATATATCAATCCCATTTCCATGCGTATTCCCGTGGGTTTTCCCGGGACATTGACACCAGAGAACTGGGGCCTGACGAGGTGGTGAACCTCAAATCCTTCGTGCCTGACCTGGGTCGCTTCCTAGTGAGGCCCACAGACAGGCTGCTGGTAGAAATTGTTTTTTTTTGAAGAAAAAATGATGGAAAATTCATGAAAATTCTAGAAGTAGAATCCAATCTTAAAAGTCGTGAAATAATGGGAGAGTGGAAAATAACTGTTCGTTGCACAAAGATTTACAGGGTTTATTTTCATTGCTCACGGATTGAAACTTTCAAAGCGCGTGAGGTACTATGGAGCTAGGTTTTTCAATCTTGGTCAAGAGATGTAAGAGGGCCCCTCAGAGATTTCATATCGCATCAAGCGACTTGGGGCCAGGTTTCTACTTGCGGATAGCGATGGTCTCAAATGACAAAAGATGTACAGCACGGTGGCAGTTTGTTGTTTGAGGTTGTTGCATCCCAGCGACATACGCCTTTTTCGGATGGAAATGAAAAGGTGTTTTTCCGGAAAATCATTGCTGTTTTTTGGGTTCTGTGTTGACTTTCTGAAGGAATTGGAGGATATTAGTTTTGGTTTATCCCGAGCAATTCCAATGCGTAGAAGCTCAGGCCCTTTGACTTTGAAGGAGAACTTATCCATCATCGCTGTGAGCTGAGGGCTTTGGGACGCAACATGAGTTGCATTCCGGTGGAATCCAGGGAGGTTCTCAAAGCTAAACTTCAACTTTAGTAGTAGCAACATGTAGCAACAAGGTTCATGTTTAGCCCGATCCCAGGAGCCATTTGAAGCATGTATGTATGTTTGTCATGAAATGAATGCAGTTAAAAGGGAGTTCTTGAAGGCTGATCAGGATCTGATTGGAGTCCACCTCCACTTAGGTCTCAGAGCTCTTCTGTCGAAATGTCCGTTGGGTGATGCACTTAGGGCCACTGAACCGAGGATAGCTAGGCGCTAGGCGATGCTAGGCGCATGCAGGGAGGAGACAGCTGAATGAACTCTATCACTAAAACCAGCACTGACCTTCGCATCTGGAAACTGCTAAGGTGATGTTGAACGCAATTTCAATAGGAGTTTTGTCTATGTGTTCCTATTCCATTTTATTTTATTCCCACATATTCCTACGTGTTCACTCGCTTTGAGTCTTGACCTTGTGGCTTGATTCTTCGCCTTTCCAGCTTTCCCCGTTTGAACGTTGCTTTTTTAAACAGAGCATGGCCAGCGTGGCCGGCGTGACCGGCTGGCCAAGGTGCATCCGGACATGTGGCCGGAGTCTGATTCATCGCCGGAGTTGCAGGAGGAGCAGGTGCAAGCGAGCTTCGATGCAAGTCAGTTTGGCATGAAGCCTGGCAGCTCAGAGTGCCGCATCCGCATGCTGTAGATGGGTCCTGTTGCGCAGCGACGTCAGGTGTTTAAGCATTCTACATAATTATATGAATGTAATATGAAATATGTATGCAGAATTAGAACACGATTAATGCACATGTGTGTAAATGTGTCTGTGTGCGCTGGTTGTTGCTTATTTTTTGACAAGAATTTGTCCAAAGCTACTGATTTCTCCATGTTGGGAATTGGGTCAGGTTGCTGGTCTTCCAGAGCTACTACATCCTTCGGTCTCGTGAGCTGGGCTTGGCCCGGGGCACAGATGGGATGAAGATGGATGGGTCAACCCCTGCACCAAAATGGATCAAAAATAGGCCTACAGACGTCTACAGAGATGAAGGTGTGAAAACCGTGGTGATTTTTGTTGGAGGGATCTTGGAGATCACAAGTTAAAAGCAAAACTTGAAGTCATGATACCCACAAATTCCAGAGGATGGAGGCAACACGTGTGAAGAATGGCCGAATCTGCCAGCCACCAGGATTCAATCGCAGCCCTTGAAGCTTGTCAAGGGAAGCCTGCCACGAGCTCAGCAAGACCTTGGCGCGAAATGTCATTCCGAAAACCTCCAGGGCAGAAAGTCATGTAAGGTCCATGAAGGTCCCAAAGAACATAAGGCGCATAAGGCGCATAAGGTGTTGAAGCTGTTGAAGCTGTTGATCATCGATTTCGGAATCATGAGGACTCGGATGCCCTGCAAGCCTTCCAAAGAGATTGTCGAGAGATCAAGGTGACCAGCGATGGCGATGGGATGCCATGATGCCACCACACTTTCCAAAGTCCAGTATGGTGTTTTTTCAGGGATCCCAAAAGGGGAGCAAGGGATTTTAAATGATTTTAACATGTTTTCTGCTCAGTCATCCGGCTTTCACAATGTTCAGACCTTAATCAATATTGGGACAAGTTTGGACCAACGCGACCTGCTTCCAGTTTTTGTGCAGGCCAAATGGGACAGCTGTCTTGCATTCGGTCACCGGATATCTTTTCAAACGCATCAGAAACTGGATGCTGACAGCTTTGAAGAGCAAGAATTCAAGTGACAAGTCGTACTTGCACTGCAACAAGTGCGATGTTGGTTCCTTGAATGCCCCTAGGCAACGACCATTTGCTTTGACACAACGTCAGGACATGGAAAGCTACCAAGAGTTTTTCTTGTGGCTGCAATTGGAAGCCTACTTGGAGAGGCGCTGAGCTGCAATCCTACCTCAATGGGTCGATCAATCACAGCTCACACATCAAAGGGCACAGAAAGATGGCTGTAAAAAATGCCAGACAGATTGGAATTGCCGTCACATCATCTCACACCATCAGTATCCATCAGTGGTCTTGATACATGATGGTGCCAGTATTGGCTCCCAGCTCCAAAAAGTCTCCGCTCACATTCCCGTCGCAAGTTCCAGTCCTTCGGAATGGCTCCGCTTGACGAGACTCCCGCATTTGAGACTTGGTGAGTAAGTGCTGTTTGCTCCAAAGCGTCTTTGTTGTAGGTTTGCTTCAGAATCCCGTCACCACGTATGGTTTGCAAGTGCTACTACCTCTCATCACTCACAGTGAAGGGGCCCCTCTTTTGGCAACTACCTTTGTAGTTCCAGGCGGTAGCGGTTTGCGTACCCTATTGATGTAGAATGATGATGAATCATGATGTATCTTGGTGTGTTCGTTTCCATTGCGGCCAAGGAAAGCACTATGGAGAATGACGTGGGCACTGTGAAGAAATCTCGGGCCGCATCACCCGCCCCCAAGACATCAAAAGCCAACGAAGACAAGGAGGTGGTGAAACCCAGCCCGA
>Ga0126342_10014833_pt1 | contig 13712 bp, 11 predicted proteins | sample Cyp1metagenome_FD_92528 | JGI IMG/M metagenome (GOLD analysis project Ga0126342, IMG submission 92528) | Coral microbial communities from Lord Howe Island, Old Settlement Bay, Australia - Cyphastrea 1 metagenome | ecosystem: Host-associated > Invertebrates > Cnidaria > Coral ...
ATATATATATATGTGTGTGTTTATTTACACGCTAAACATATAATTCATGTGCCACAAAACTGCCACACTGCCACACCTGAACCAACCATAAGTAAGCGGTTCATCATCTTTCAACGCCGAGAATTCCGTCACACATCGTGAACGTACCGGGCTCTAGATCCCTAACGCCTAAACATGTGCATGCTTTGTGAGCGGCTTCTGACACCATGACAATCCGCAAAGAAAAACAAATTGTATCCTCTTGTAATTTTTACATAGCCATGAAAAATCACCATGTTTGAGAGGTAAATCATGGTTATCTGTAGCTATGTCAGCTATGTCAACTTACCAGATGCTGACAACCTCAGCCAATATACCTTAAGCTTTTCCTCACCTTGGAAGATCAGATCTAGGCCATCTAAATCCTGGCGTCAACCACCAAAAAAACATGTCATGTTCCGTAGATCTGTTAATTTTTGATGGCAGACCCCCCCAAAAAAAAAATGTGCAGAACAGGGTTAGGAAGATTCCCGGAATAATTTTGATCTTGAAGGATTTGCAGAACAAAATCAGATCAAGGCACGGAAGTTTTCGCCTTCTGAAGAGTATCACCCAATGGCAGCCGTTCCATCAGGAACAACCCCCCAGCGTTGAGCGCACCAAAGGCCAACATCACGGTGGAACAGGTCCTGGGCCGAACGAACTCGGCGTCATGAGACGAGACCTGACAACATGAGAAAGTCTGGGAAAAGCATCTAGAAATGGGGATATCATATATGAATATCACTACATTTATTTATTTATTTATGATATTTATTTAAGATGAATTGTGATGATATATGGCACACAAGGGGATCATATAACATTATATAACAAACCATGTGAAACTGGATGGTGGTTTCACCAATGGGGATCATCAGCCCCCACAGTCGCATGGCAGATGGTTCAACAGAAAACATGGGAGACAAAGGTTGGCAAACACACCAGAAGCAGCACAGACTTGTTCACCCCACACGTTCCAACCCACAGAATGTGATGTAACAATGGTCAGCCGTAGATTACCTGGTGGTCTTGGGCCTGGTGCTTTGGAATTTCAGACCTCACATGGACTCACTTAGAAAAGGGATTATCACCACGGGCACCCCCACCCCCCACGATTCCAAAGCACCAATCCCAACCACCAGGAAATCATGGGCTGAAAAACTCTTCACTATTGGTTTTTTGGCAGTAGTATATCATATCTTTATCTACTAGTCACCATTGGATATATGTATATGTATACCAGTATATATATATATATATATAATTCAGTATATATATATATATAATTCAGTATATATATAATTATAATCATATATATATGTATATATATTATCTTGCACATATCTATATGTACTTAATATGGCTTAACAAACCAACATTCACCATCTCAAAACGGTGAAAAAATCACCGCCAGGTCTCATGGTAGATTTGCCATGTGCGACCTCGATGAAGTAGCTCACGTTGGTACCTTGGACGTTGCGAACCCGACACCAAACAGAAAACAGCCAAAGCGAGTACGGGTAAACATCGGTTGCTGGGTACAAGGTGGTGCCCCATAGTTAGCTAAGTTGGTTTATAAGTCCCATAACTATGGTTTATGGCAGATATAACTATAGTTGATGGGGTTTATAAACCCACTTATAACTGGGGGGCACCATCCTGTAGAACATGGTAGAACCATCTTTCAGCTCTTGCAAATCTGTTTTTAGATACTGTAGCTACATGATGGATTTCCCATTGTTTTCTCAATGGAAACGCATATCTTTCTCTGCAAATGACTGAAATGTTCCCAGACCAGAAAGCAGCCTCTTTTCCTTTTGGCTGATGAGGTCACTACGTCCCTAACCAGCTCCCAACTGTTGATGGTTTCGCCATGTCTCATCCCCATTTCTTCATTGATTAAGTAGCCGTTGGACAATGTGATGCCCCCAAGTTGTGTTCGTTGATATGCCAACCATTGCAAGCCCCAAAATATAACAATAACTATAGCTATGGCCATGGCTATTACTTTTTCTGCCATAAACCCAACAGTTCGATATCCGATCTAAACCAACAAACGAAGAAACTGGGGCACCACCTTATAACATCCATGCCCGGCACGCCAACGTCCAGGCTGCTGAAGGTCATGTACGCTGCCATATTGCAGCTTTCCGTCAGCAGCAAGGACAAGCAATGCCTTGGGGAAATCAGGGCTTGGGCTGTCAATCAATGGATTGGTTTAAGGGAAAATTTACAGGAAAGCTCCATATTTAATAGGAAAATCTATGGTTTCCTGTGGATTTTCCCTTAAACCAATCCATTGAGTCAAGATCAGATTCGGGTGGACAATTCTGGATCAGCGTCACATAGTTCTAACTACGCATTCAATCTACTAGGGGGTAATCATGGGCACCGAATAACCATGGATATCAATCTTACAATTCAATGTGTTTGGCACATTCTTTCAAACCTCTATATCTAGACTTCAGGGAGTGATGGGTGGAACCCAATGTTTCAGGCATGACTATTCTAGCATATGCGCGTGAAAACAAGAAGACCCAAACAAATGACTACGTCACCATCTCAAAACTCACAATTAAAAGCCAATTACGAACCTGAACTTCAAAGAACAAATCCAAAAAAAGAGAATAAATTAACCCAGCATACAACCCCAATAGCAAAGTTTTCCTTTGACGCCAATCCAAGGTGCCAGTTCAAGAAGCGAGACCAACTAGGACCAGGACCTACCAAAGGAGGAGCGCAACATCAGAAATGAGGTTGTTATAACATGTTATAACATCAAATGAGCGCAACCAAAGATATGAGGACCATTGTTGCCTTTTTTTCCTGAGTTGCCTGCTAAGATCATATGCAGTCCTGCTAAGAACATATATTGTTGGATATGAAACTGCGGCCAGCTGGATTAATACAAACCTGTCACACCGATGTTGCAGCACCATGTGTGTAGCAACATTCTCATCTAGTTCGAGCCAGCATTCGTTATTGGTTGAGACTTGAGACCTTGAACCCTCCTGCAGTGAAGCCCTGCCTGGTTGCTCTGGGTCAGCATCCGGACAAGTTTCCACCTTAGGTCACGCATCGCTTTACCCTTTACCCTTGGAAGATCCACAAACATTGGAGACCTTTACCATCTAAGGTCCTTGGTTGTCTCGACCCCACTGGAAAATAATACAGTCAGTCGGTATTCTCACCCCAAACAGGGGTGAAATAAACATGTCTGAAACCATCGGCCAGTGATGGGAGTTTGTCTTTACTGTTTGTTTTCCATGTTACATTCTACTCGACATGAAATGATAATCCCTGGAATTTTTAGGGAACCCCCATGATGCGGCCCCCAATACTAAAATCAGCCCATGTCGTGTCTGAAAAGTCCCTGTAGTATGGGATATAGAGGGCGATGACGGGAATGCGGCGGTCTCTATCTGACCCTATCTTTGGGGGTCCCTATCTGACCCCATCTTTATCTCCCTTTCAAGCCTCATTGAGCCATCACTGTTGATGGTGAAATCCAACAAATATGGAAACCACAGGTGGCCCCCAACCCAGCCACCATGTTCAGCCCAGCGTAGGCTGCCATGACTGCCCATAGCGCAGATAGAACCACGAAGGAAGCACGCCAAGAACACAATTCTGCAGAGTATCCTCTCGACAGGCAGGGGCCAAGGCCAATGGGCCTGCAACAGACTACATGAATCTGGCTGTTTTTTAAAAAACAAAACCATCTGAAGAAAACGGATTTTGGGATGGTTGCCCATTGTTGCCCTAACATCGCTAACCATCATATTTTAGCCTGTGGAGAATGGGGCTAAACCATCGTCGAGATATAAGTGGCTAGCGATGGCTAGCGGCTGGAGTCCCATCTCCGACACAAGGACCCCCAAAAAAGAGCCCCCCAAAGTGAATACTCACTTACTCTCTCTTTGACTCTGACTCTGACTCTGACTCGCTCTCGTAATTTCGCATAGCTGTGGAAAATCACGCTTCAAATCATCAGAGGGTACTGTAGATCAAAGAAATCCATTCCTAAACATGCCTAGACCAAGTTTCTGGGGGTGCTGTAGTTCCAATACAAAGAAAGTAACTAAGTAGCTGTTCAAGTCAACTCCTTTGGAGCCGTCCCAAAAACCTTGATACCAGTCGTCCCAGTCAAGTGGTGAAGACGTGGGGGGTAGAGTACGCCCATGCCCTCCAATCTCAATCTTGAGAGCCATGGAGTCTTGGTCCTTCTTTTCTCCCCGTTCAAGATTTAGACTAAACTTAAATTCTATATATAGATTCAGTACATTGCCATATCTATGTTCGGGATCTCCACGTGGCTCTTTGGGCCATGGCAGCTGCAAGGAGATCCATTGGCTGTTTCACTGAGGCTAGCTGTTTGAAAAGCTACGCAGCAAGGAATTGACAAACCAATTCCCATCAAATACACACAGGACTGTATTACCCGCCAAAAGCAGCTGAAAAGCTTAAAACTGACAAAATATTAACCATAAAAACGTTGCTACATGTATAATTCTGTGTCTATCTATCTATCTATCTATCTATCTATCTATCTATATATATACACGAATTATTATACGCGTATATTATGTGTGTGATATTTCCGGGCCTGACAATGGACCTTGTTATGAACTTGTCACATTTATGGATGACTCTCTCGGAGAGAAGCCGACAAAACTGCCCCCAGTTTCCCAGAAACTCCTCCCAAAACAGGCGCCAGCAACATTCCGACGGTGGACATCATTTGCAGCGCGCTGACGATCATAAAACGCTCCTCATTTCGGGGGAAATAGTCCTTGGTGGCACAGGTCATCCCTTGGGGATCCTAACCCCACCGGACTCTGAAGCCGGGGCGCTCGAACCATGGCGAAGATCACGGGCTCCACCGACTCGCCAATACCCTGCAGCAGGCGCCCTGCGATAAACCACTCGATGCCTGAGTTGGGCACATGGGGAACCTTGGGTGGATGAGACTGGAACCCATGTTTTCCGAAATATGGAGGGAAAAAATGGGAAAAGCCTGTTCTTTGAAGAATGAGTAGAAACATCAATGGTACACAAAAATGTTGTATTAACGTCCACTTCCAAAGGTAGAAAAGCAAATGTTCGTGCCAAAAACCATCCTGCTTTTGGGTGCCCAATGCTGGCAAGTTGTTGGATTTTGAGACAATGACAATGACAAGTAATTTTGGAAATGACCTCGCCTCCCTAGCCATCATTTCTGATCTAACACTGTGCTTTGCATATTTATCTCTCTGGAATCATCTAGACTCTATCTGACCCCATCTGATTCTATCTGACTTAGAACGATTGGTCCCAAAATCTGGATGGTGTCAAGTGGCTACGTGCGAAGGCACAGCAAAAGCTCGCCATACTCCTAAGCTATTGAAAAAAGAAAAACATACCTATGGGAAATCCCAATCAAAATGGAGGTGTTTGGAGGTTTGAATGGGAAAATCATAGAACTAAATGGAGGTGTTTTCACAAGAAAGTCATGTATAGAATCTATAAATGGGGAATTGTCCAGCTCATCTGATGAGGGGCAAGCTTGAAGCTTCACCTGATGGGCTCTGATTCCCCAGGAGATGTTTTGCCTTCTCTCTCTCCATCGCCCTCTCCAAGAATGCAGTCACAGACTGAAGGTCGTTTTGCCTTGTGACCATGTGTTCTTGAAATGACCTTAAATTGGCTGAACATTTGCACTTCGGGCAAGTCGGCCTAGAGTGCTGTTCAGTGCATCTATTGGAGAAACCTCTCCATTGCAGCGACTTTTGCTCCACAAACAGCTACCTGGGATGGATGCTTCCCATTTGGAGGGTGGATCCTTTTCTTGGTGTCCGTTTGCATTGGGTCTGTTTATTGACCAAGTCTTCATGACGCTTCACCAGCTGATTTGCTAAAGCGCATCAGGCTCAGAAAAGAAAAACAGTTGACATTTTCCGATTCCACCTCCAAAAGTGCAGGTTGAACAAAGTTCTTATAGAATGAATCTATTTCATATAACTTAGGAATTATATGACTTTTGTTTTTCTTTGTTTTTTTTTTGTTAAGATGGCAAAAAGCCATCACGCAGTTTGAGGCTGAGCTGTTGTCAAAAGGCTACCAAATCGAATGATTTCCAATGTAGCACTTTTCCAACTTGTGCCAAGTCAAGCCAGCTAGAATATGTTAGACTAGACTAGCCTTACCTCATTTTTTGCGCCATCAAAAAAGACAACCCGCAAAACGGGCACAAAAACTTGTCCTGTTTTGGATGGGGTTGGATGACGTGGCAATTTGAAATTCAAAGGTGGTGGTGTCACATGGGTAATCACCCCACACAGGATACCACTGGCAACAAGACTGCGTTTGTACTATGTACCTTTCATTGGCTGGCTCAAAAATCTTTGGTAATGAAGGCCTGCAAGACTTTTGACGAAGGGGTCCGCATCGTTCAAGCGCAAATGGCAAAATGCAAAATTCAAAAGGTTCCAGTCCAGTGTTCCATCCATCACTGCACAAGGTTGGGGATGTTGGCAGGATGAAGATTTTATTGACAGATGCTCTAGGTTGAGCAGAAGCTGCTATGTTATATACTCTAGCACCCGTGCAATCCAGAAGGCTTTAGGCCTCTATTCGGATCAGCTAAGAGGTTGATGTCATAGAGATGGTGATGCTACTAGGGGTTTAGCCGTTTATCCTGCGTGGCATGATTGGGGGAGAAAAAACATTGCAGAAATGATCCAAACATTGCAAAAAAAAAACATTGGACCATTGCAGATTGACCCTAAATCTTGGAACATTGCAGAAAAGCAAATCGACCTTTTTTTCTGCCTTGTGGAGGGTGCAGGTGCATAATATATATATATGTACAATTTATGTATGTATGTATATTATATATGTATATAGCAAAACGAGAGAGAGAGAAAGAGAGAGAGAGAGATAGATAGATAGATAGATAGATAGATAGACAAATAGACAAACAAACAAACAAATAGATATTTAAATCCTATATATATATTATAACTATACAATACTATACATATCCATCTCTGTCAGAATTACACATACACATACACATCTATATCTACATGTATATACTGTATATGAACTCAAGCAATGCGACATTCAACGGACAGCTCGCCACAATCAATAAAAACAAGCTGTGACCTTTCAAAATTGGAGGTCATTGTGAAACCCAAAACTTGGATGTCTACAGCTCAACTAGACATGGCACACCATGGCACCTTGGCATTTAGTACCAAAACCTTCGGCTACTATCCTTTTGTGACCCATTTCTCTTGGACAAATGTTGATAGGCCCCTATTGGCAGAAAGCACTTCACGACTTGGTCCTGGTCGAACGGCAAAACGGGGATTATAAAAAAACCTGTGGGTCTTAAGTTTATGTTCGTCTTTGGGATTCACTGAAGATTTGGACATTACAAACGGATACTTGTGCATGGATCTAGTAGTAAACTTGACTGTCCAGATCTTGTGCCATGTTGGGGGAGAACACTTGCGCAAAATCATGCCGTGCTTCAGGATCCAGAAAGGGATCCTAAGCATCTTGGAGTCTGGTGGTAAACCCATTTTCACTTGCAGATTTTTCATGCACCTCAACGGCTCCCGACCTGCCAGTGCCGAGATTCAACAAAATCAAGCAAGCAAAAATGGCTGGTCTCCGCCCGATGCGATCCTCGAATCCGTTGCTCAACGCTTGCGGTGAGGGCCACCAGTTTGTTTGATCATCTTCCGAATGGGTTTCACCATTGGTTTTCCACATCTTTCTGTAAGTTGACCCAAGGGTAACTCATCTAGAGATATATATCTGAGACAAAATCAGGCCACATTGAATTTGCCAAGGAAAAGGGGAAAACACCTGCTAACCATGGGCAAACTTAGATACTATGCCTTCCAAGAAGCTAGTCTGTTTTCAGATTCGAACCAAATCCAAGAAGAATGTCCAGCTTTCATATGATTCATATGTGGTGAAGTTTGAATCTGAAATTGGAAGTTCATTTGAATGATTTTGAATGCGTGTGTTTTTTCAGGTCCCCAAATCTCAAACTTATGTCCAATTTCATTTTGGAGCCAAGACTCGGATAAAGTGGCGGTGAAGATACCGGTCACGGCCTGCTAGAAGGGACCAAGAGGGGGTCATGAAACGCCCAAGATATTGGGGCCCCAAGCAACCAAACATTGGACGTAAACACAAAACAAAGGCGTGGTTCCCAAAATGGGGATACCCCCAAATCATCCATTGTAGTCGGATTTTCCATCATAAACCATCCCACCATTAAGAAGCATGGATCAAAAATTGGGGGGCTGAATGGGACTGGCCGGTAGGGTCCTCTGGTAATGATATATGGCTCGCTGGACCACCACCAGCTTTGGCCAGGTTGATTGCCCAAGGCTTGGTGAGCAACATGACATCTGCTCCACTTGCAGGGCACAGTTCTATAGGCGAAATTATCTTTCAATTTACTTCTCAGATGAGATCAGCGCACAACAGCAGATCGTAGCATCAAATCACAGAAAGAAATACCACACATTGGTTGAATGTTGATGCGCATCAGGTAAAGCGTCTCTCTTGGCATCAACATCAGGAAAAAATACAAGTATCTAAACTTAAACCCCTTGAATTTAAAATGGAACCTGAACAACTGGATCCAAAAGTATCTACACCCCAAAAGTACCTACTGGATTTTTTCTGGATATGGCCCGCTCAGTTACATGATGTTCCAGTAGCTCCCTCAGCCGACCATCCGACTTTGAGCGAGTGACTTTGATGACAAAATTCATTTGGATCGTTGCGCTCATCAGGTCTTGCGTGGCTCCCAAATCCACTTCCATTCGTGGAAGGCTGGGAGAGTACTGGTCCTAAGTCCCATGGTCGAGCTGTCTGTTGGTGCGATGGTGTATGCATTTTGTCAAAACATAGCGTTTTTTTGGGCTGAAAACCACAAGCACCTACTGAAACCATCATCTAACCGCATCATTGTCTGACTTGATGTGACTACATTTTTTGATCTAACCATTTCCGAAACATCGGTCATGAGCCTCCATCAACTCTGCCCCTTTTCTGACCGGTGGCGGTGGTAAAGTAGGTGAAGGTATAGACCAGTCCCATAAAGAGCACCCAACTCTTGGGACAGCCATCTTTCACCAAGGGATGCTGGGGCTCCTTCTTTGGCAACCCGGAGATCAAGAAATTGCTCACTAACCTGAGGCACAGGATTACCAAAGCACAACGATCTGCAGAACGATTCCAATTTATTAGGTTTACATAACTCATAAAAAGTAGGGGTTTTGGTTTACATAACTCATAAAAAGTAGGGGTTTTGGGCATATAGAATTATATAGATAATTGGTTGATATATGTATTTTTTTTTGCGATAGTTAACGTTAGGTACTGCAACGGGGTGAATAAAAATCCACGATCTTAGGGGCATCACATTGTAGCTGAGTATGACTGCATTGATCAGGACAGATACGGCTTTGTCCAAACATGTCTAAACATAGGGCACCCCGGGCCCCAAGCCCCAAACTCTCATCGATGATCATCATTTTCTGCATTACAGTTACGAGTTTGGGGGTACTCAGTAGTTCCGCACACTTTCCCGGCACAGTTTCGTAATTCCCAACCCGAAAGAAACATTTTTGAGGATGGCCCTTGCTTACCGTCATTCACATGTTGTTTTTTTTGTTTTCGGCTAGTGAAGCTGCTAGAATTTGCCAAGAAATACCATCATTTCTGAATGCCATTTTCATGCTTGATTGATAAATCCTCCCATAGCAACTTCAAAAAAGATGGAAAATAAAATCCTGCCAACACAGTCGCATTTTTTCCGTGTCTCATGATGCTTGGTGGTACTGAAATCTCAAGCCTCTCCATTGGTTCCCTGCATTTCCCTGCCAAAGATACAGGGCAAGGCCGCTCAAAGCGCTAATTGCCAAGCCTTTGCCCAAAAGATTCAGGACATGTTGCACAGGCACCTGGTCAGATTCATGGAGTCCGCTGTTTTTTTCACGGAGCGATTGTGATCGAAAACCACAAGAAAATGTCCAGTGTGGATCATCTTCCGTAGAGAATTTCCAGGAAATCACATAAGAAAACGGGAAGAATGTGTTAGTTGGTTTCACCAGATATACCCCCATACTTTCGCTGTTTGAACCCATGTAAAACCATGTCAAGCCATATCCAACCCATTTTGTGGTTATATCTCAGGCACCATGGAAAATGCTCACGTCCCTCTCAAATTCGGCAAAGAGGCATGTGCTTTCCCCAGCTCCCCCTGCATTGATCAGACTTTGAGCCGTTTTCAAAGCTGCGAAGCGGCCCAGAGGTGTGGCGAAAGATTGTGAGAAGTGAAGGGTTGATTTGAATCGTTGACAATATGTCCACATATGTCCATATATTTCCCAGATCTTCCAAAAATGATCTGAGCAAAACATCAGTGGAAGCAAGCCATTTCAGGGATCATTTTCCATATGTTCCTCCTTCATGGCTAGCAAACAGCCCGCAGAATTATCATACAACCTCAGAGTCAGACTAACACACACCCCGCCACACAGGACCCCCAAAAACAGGGACAATTGGGCTGCGTGTTGTTGGAATGGCGTGGGAACATTTTTTTCCACCAACCAAATACATCCAAAGAACGTTGTCCCGCCATGTTGGGATGATTCGCTTTGCCATCTTGTGACATCTTGTGGTGAGGCCTGCCAATGAAGTCAAACATAGTGAAACAAATGACATTTGATAAATGTCATATGAAATTATTTCATTAGTTCATATAAAATCCACAGAGCATTAAACGAATGCAGCAATTGAACTGCACGCAGCATACACAGCTTTCTTGTCGGGTCGCAGCTCAGTTTGTGGGCCACGTCCGTGAAGTAGATCCGGTTCCTTACATTTCCTCTGAACACATCATCCTTTGAGGGGTGTCTACACGTCTCTCTTACCCAGACATGATATTTCATTCCCATATGCAACCAGGAAATATGATGAAATATATTGTGCTTGATTCTTCTGGAACTATCAGGAACCCTTCATAAGTCATCATAAGTCGATGGTTTCATCACTTGAGCTCTTCCCAAGATGAGTTCACCACTGGTTTTTTCCCCACACCACCCAGAGATCTCTGGATCGGTGGCTGTGTGCTCAGGCTACACGCTGCCAGTCAAAGCCTTCGAGTCCTTCGTTGGTTCTTGATTCGCCTCAGCGTCGCCATGTGGGGGTCAGTTCGTCATCCAATCCTTATGGAGTGCGGTCAATCTTTAATGCTACTGAAGGCATGGCCTGACATGGCTATGGCAACGCTTGGAATGCCAGCTGGTCGGGTTGCCATACGAGCCCATGGTGAAGTCTGGATTGCTCGATATGATGGGGAAGAAAAATCCTTGTTGGTTGACATAATAAACAAAATGAGTTCTAACAGCTAAATTTCAAAGGACAAACACTTTCTGGTAACCAGTTAGTGTGTTTTTTTGATCCGCTATTCTAGTCCCCACACGCCTCGGCAGGGGCCTCTTCCAACGTCCAGCTGGGTGGAGAGACAGCCTTGAGTCGTATGGCGATCAGGCTGGCTATGGCGACCTGAAATAGATACCAATAGTCACATGAAAATGACATATATAGATCATGTTAGAGATTTCTATTCTTTCTATGTGTTTCTGGTACTTCCCTTCCCTCCAGTAGTTTTTCTGTTTTTCTAGAACATGATCAATGATCTATCAATGGTGAGTTTTCAATATGTCATATGTTAATTTAATGGAAGGTAAACCATTCAATTTCGGGAGGATTTTGCTTTGAGCTGTATAGGTATTCTGGGGCTTCTGTTGGCACCTGCAGTTAATCCATGGAAGGACCGCCTTGCTCATTTGTTCTCATGAGTCAGGTGTAAAATATGGGTTTGAAAATTTTGATGGGGGTGGGTCAAAGAAAATTATATAAACATATATATATATATATAGACGACTATATATATATATGATATATGTAAATGAGTATAACATATTTTGGGGGATGAGACCCCCAGTCACCAGCTATTTTGGTGGTGTTCGCCAAGGTTTCGACTAATAAGTAATAAATGGTATCAACAATAACAATGACCGTGAGTCGAACCAAATTCATCAAAGTTCCTGTGTCAGGTTTTAGTGGTTTCACCACGACAAATATCATTGGGATCTGCATGGTTTATCATCAAAAGTAGGGTTCCACTGCTGGCTCTGAGTTCGTAGTAATGTACTGCGATCCGAATCCAAGAAGAGAGTTCAGAAGAGCCTGTTTCTACCACCACCCTGGCTTTCAACCATGTTGAACCTTTTTTTATGAAACTGTTGTGGTTTTTCCGGCTTTTCCGCTTTTCCGCAGGATATACAACAATGACACTTTGAATGGGGAAAATGATGGAACATGGTGGATTTCCCAGCCTCGGACATCCCCGACATTTCAGGTCACGTTGGGACCATTCCACACATATACATATGGAACGGTGGTTTCCATAAATGGGGAAACATCCCAATAGCTGGATGGTTTACAATGGAAAAACCATTTAAATGGATGATTTAGGGGTACCCCCATGACTTAGGAAACCGTCCTGAGGTCACACCTCGGCTGGCGCTTCGCAAAACGTCGCCGAGCAGCGTAGCACCAAAAGACCAGGCCACTGCAAATGACGGCAGCAGCCTGAAACTCCATGACGCCACGAACACCTGCGATGCGAGGACCAAAGACCTGCCGTCTTTTTTAATGGGACGCACGAGAGAATTGATGTACCAACTGTGGGATAGAAACATTAATATGTTATATCTTACTATATTGGACAAAACATATAGTATAACAATATAAATCCAATAAAAAAATCAATGAAAAAGGATTGTGTGAATCTCAACTTGGAAAGATGATGGACTCGAACCCCTGAATGGAAAATAGTGGCTTCAGGATGAAGACGGGCCATGAGAAATATCCCTATCCCATCTCATTGTACAAGTTGGTTCCTAGTTTTCCCTTAATGGGTTATAATATGTTATAATAGTCCCCAACAACCAGATAGCAGAACTCTTTAGTCAATAACCAATCAACCAGGGTATGTTAATGGCTCGGATGACAATTTCCAAGCTTTGCCATGTTGGTTTACTGCAGGGCCCGCAACACACACACAATCACACACACACACACTCATCACTCACTCATCACTCACTCACGCATGACAGTATTTTTGTATGTTTTGCCCTCTGGTAATTTAACATACCTATGGAAAGATCCACCATGTTTAATGGAAAAATCCACTATTTCTATGGCCATTTTCAATAATGTTAGCCTCTGATTAGAAGCTTGGTACCCTATTGTGAGAAATTTCTTGCTCCTAATTCAGTAGCATGCTAATTGTTGGGGGGAGCCTCTATTGTGAGATTTTTTTTCCAGATGTGTTTTTTCTCATTTTTTTTCCAAATGCTTTATTGTTTTTTTGGAATGAATTAATTAATTTATTTTTATTTTTAGTTCATCTATTTTTATTTTATTTTTACTTTTTACTTTTCTATTTTTATTTTAATTTTATTTTTATTTAATTACTATTGTTTCATTTTTCCCCACATTGACGTGTGGGGTTTTTGTTTTTAGTTCTGTATCCGCTCCTCCTCCTCCTCGTCCTCCTTCCTTCCTTCCCGTCCTCCCTCCCTCCCTCCATCACTCACTCTCACTCA
>Ga0126342_10014834_pt1 | contig 13712 bp, 11 predicted proteins | sample Cyp1metagenome_FD_92528 | JGI IMG/M metagenome (GOLD analysis project Ga0126342, IMG submission 92528) | Coral microbial communities from Lord Howe Island, Old Settlement Bay, Australia - Cyphastrea 1 metagenome | ecosystem: Host-associated > Invertebrates > Cnidaria > Coral ...
ATGTGAACCCATGTTCATATTGCCGCAGACATTACTGCTGTGGTCAGCGAAGGGTGGAAGTGGGAGGTGAATACCTCTTGAGCCATAGACGTTTGCCGTGGCCGGCATTTGGAAAGCTTTGGTGGCTTGGATTCCGATTGAGCAGAAGCTGAGTGGTGAAAAGGTGTGGCCGCCTTCCATTTGCGATTGGGTGTGGATCCTTAGCATTTGGGCTACTGGTTGTGAACCAATCACTATATATATATATATGACATGCGGATGACAACCCCCACAGGCGCCTGTAACAGGTCCCCTCGGGTCGCGAAGAGCCGCCGCACCGCTTTGGACGTGTCGCTGGTGACTTTCGACGCCGAGGAGTTGGAGACTTTTGATGCCGTCGAAGCGGCGAAGGAGAAGTGGTCCTGGACCAGGGGAGAAGCCAAAATCATAGAGGATTTCACAGATTTCACATGATGATTTAATGATTTAATATGATTTAATATGATTTAATGTGATTTAATATGATTTAATATGATTTAATATGATTTAATATGATTTAATATGATTTAATTACAACTATTATAACATATTATAACTATCCAAAAATGACATTCCCTAGTCTTGAGCTCCAAGTCAAACCACCATTTTGGCCGTTGACCATTTGAGTGATGCGTAATCCCCACAAAAAGGAAGCAACTATGGGTATTGGATGGTATTGGATGATACAGTATTGGTCAAGTATTGGAAACTACTGGACCCACGAAAGGCTGAGAATTTCAACAAGGATGCCCGTGGCCCACAAGTTCCGGATAGATACGAGATGTGCAAAACGAATTAAAATGGTGGACGGTTTGCCCAGATATTCAACTTGTTCTCACTTCAGGACGATGGCAGCTGAAGAAACTTGCACAATTGTTGATGTAATCTGTCAAAATCTCGGTCGGAGAGTATTCAGTACTATCTATGTAATCTATGTATTGAGAGTATTTATGAGTATTATATAGTTATTACATGTTTAGGTCATGTTTATGTCATGTTTTGTTCGCGTTTTTTCCGGCTCGTACCTCGCTCTCCGCTTCCTCGTCTACGCTGGCACTGCCGCTGGCACTGCGACCTGCGCGACTTGATCCACTTCACCAATCCAGGATCACCGCGAATCCACTCGAAGAATTCTTCATAATTGACAGATATTATTTTATGACTAATATTTGTAATCCAGGGATCTCCAGGGGTTGAAGAAAATAATACAGTTACTAGCTTACTAGGGGGTACAAGTTCTTCTTAACACCTATCTTACAATCTTACAAAACATTTCTCACCGCCTGGTGCCCTGCAAGCATATTATGTTCCGGCCTCTGGCAGTTGGAGATTTTAGCCTCTCCTGAAAAAAACATCTTCAGAATATCACAACAACTCAATTGTTGTTCAACTGTCAGTGAACCGAAGTCTTTGACATAGTCCCAAAAACAAAACACACGGCCAGAGAATCAAAAGCTGAAGCTGTTGCAGCTGGAATCCAAATCGGTTGAAATGGGTTGAAGCTCTTGGTCAAACACACAGTCTGTTAATCTCATCTTTCAATTTAGACTGAATGCCAGACTTCCATCTGCCCCACCTCGTCTCGTCTTGCCGACCTTGTACCTTGAAACAGAATGCTAAGCATACACGGCAAACTGCACATCATCAGAAGTCAATTTTTGCGCCAAATGATCATTACATGGCGTTTTGTGTAGCCCACTGCCCACCAGATATTCTGCAAATAATTAGTTAAAACATGTTAAAACCATTTAAAACCTCTAGCAGTAGCCAAGTTTAGCATTCAGGCATGTAGCATCATGTAGCACAGTGGCAGAGCCATGAACAACAACAAAAAGGCGGACAGTAGCTCTTCCATGCCCTTCCCAGCCTTGAAGGCCATCCTCCAGCATTGCCTGTCGCATTTCGCAGGGAAACGTATGGAAACGGAAACGTGTCATCCCACGAAGAGACTTCAGACAATGATGGCCAGCATTGTGGAACACCCATGCGACGTCAAGGCCTGCGGTTGAAGTCCTCTGCCCACGGCTTGGCAGTAGCCAGTTGGCAGCCTTCGCTCTACCTAGCGCCACGTCACAAGTGCCCACGCCACTTTAAGATTTTCACCAGAGGCCTGTCTTACAGTTGTTGGCATGTTGCGCAAAAACATGCAAAAACATAGCTGGCGGTACCAAAACAGGCCGCAGGTAGCTATCCATTAAGGCAGATAGCTTTCCTTGCACCTGGGCAGGATCATGGTTGAGATGAAGGCTGGTGGAAAAGGGATTGCATCCATGCAGTCTGGAGTATGATTGTATGCTGTGTGATTGTGTGATGACTAAATTCGTCTTTCAGCTCATCTGTCCACACTGCATGCCTCTGTGGGGATTGCCGAACTGAGATGTACCATCCGAAACAGCCTCAGAGTGTCAGCGTAGAATGCTTCAAGAGCAAAATGAATGACGTCGTTGGATAGTGGAAAAGTATGGAAGAGTGCAATCCACTTGCACAGAAGGATGCAACAGCTGCAACAGCAAAGCCACACTGGACCCATCGAGTCCCATCTGTATCCAGTTGGCGCACTTCTTGCGAAGACTCTTTCCATCTCTTTCCTGTTACTTGAGTCTCCTATGCCATCAAGAGAAACGACTTCAACTTATCCAAAACTCATGTGCTCTTCTGGTTCCCATGGGTTTATGCCACCATCCCCCACCTGCAACCCAACCAGCTTCCGCTTAACGACTTTTCTGCAGCCAAGAAACAACCAAAGCCTCTTCCTGGAATCAGCGTAGCTGGAAGATATGAGCTGCGAGGCCTCCACGCATTACTCAGCGACTGCAGGTTGAGACATGTTGAAACCGCCCAACGCAAAGTGTGAATGTGAACACTGCAAAGACACGAAGGGGAGGAAATGGTAGGAAGCTTGGTAAAGATTGGTGAGCTGGACGCAAGATGATGCAAGATCATGCAAGATGATGCAAGTCAAACAAGCAGCTGAGAGAGACAATTGCAATATGCTCTGACTTACACTATTTTCCAATTCAGTTCACACACTATTGTCAGACCACTCCCGCTCGCCAACTCTTGATGTCTTTTGTCAACTCAAATCAGAGCCCACCTTCCTGGCATTTCTAGGCCATTCTTGATCCATTACTGCCATTACTGCCGTTACTGCCGTTACTGCTAATGTTGGCACTGTCTCACCCGGCCGCCTGGTTACTTTGAACCGCACGTCGCGAGAAAATCACCGATGCCAGCTCTGCACACTGCTCTCCTGCCATGGGTCAGGGAAGAACAGCACAGAATGGACCCACTCCAAGTGCCCTATACGAAGGGAATTAGAGACACGGAGTTGAAGTTGGAAGTGGTAGGTCAAAGTGAGCCCAGGAAGCGGAATTTAGATGAATTACTAAGCTTTCCAATGGATGTATCATGATGATTCATGATGGTAACATTAATCACCATTAATCACCATTAATCACCATTACAGTAATCACCATTAAATTACCAGATGTATCTATACAAAAAAAGGGATCAGGGTCTGAAACTGTCAGAACCAGCGCAGCCTCCAAGGGCTTCTTCTTGCCACTGCGGCGAGCTGTGGGGCAAGAGTGCAAGCCTGGGGAAGACTTCCAAAACAGAAGCATTTTCCAAAACATTTTCCAAAACATTTTGGATCATTTTGGCCTTGTCTCCAAAACCTAAAAATTTCCAAGCGTTGAATGAGCCTCATCATCCTCATCCAAGAGAAATTCGGGGAAGATAAGAAAGGATAAGAAAGGTGTATTTGCCAGCCAGCACACACCACACCCACCACATCAATTCAACGGTTGCCAGGGGCACAAGAGTTGCAAGCCGCTGGCCACCAGACGTTTCTGCAGCTGAGTCTTGCGTGCCTTTTCAGAAGACATGCGCTGTACCTGTACACTTGTGCGGCATGCAGCTTAGCATGGGATAGCTCCAGCAGCACGTGAGAACTACCTCTTGCTGGGCTTGATTAGATAGTTAGATGATAGATGGATAGAAAGATTGATTGGTCGATAGATGGATGGATGGACAGACAGGCAGCCAGGCAAAGAGGCGGACAGACAAATATTAAATAGGGAGATAGATGGTGGCTATATATATATACAGTAATACAGTAGGCACACAATAATGGCGCAACAGAACCCCAAATTGTGAATCTGCGCCGAGTTTTGTCTGGTCCCTGCCGCCTCAGTCTTGATACATCGTGTCAAGTAGTCCATGTTGCGGATCACGTTCACACTCTGGAGGAAAATGTGCGCGCGCAACTGGACCTGGCACGGCGCAGTCTCGATTTCATCCCGCGCGAGTCCTTTCAACTGGCATACACGGGCATACACCAGCTATTGCAGTTATTGTTTGCTGTTTTCATAGGGTTGGCATGCGCCAAAACATGGGGAACTGAACAAATTACATCAAATTACTACCAGCCACCCAAAGCTGAGAGCTAAACTATGCCCGTCTTTCTCGATGCTCGTTGAACCTCAGCGGAGATGACATGACTTCCAGATTCGAGCATTCCGCATGTGAAACAAACTCTCACTGCAGAAAGAAGGAACCCTATACATCCGTTTGCAATGTATAGATGCTTAGAGCCGAAACAACAATAATGAACGGCTTTGGCATTCACGTTTCTCAGGTTGGAGCTTGCTGAACGTCTTTCAGCAAAGCATCCTTCTGCTGAGACCTAGATGCAGAGAGCCAGAACACAGGCCGACAAAGGTTGGCTAACACACAGAAAAACAAAGGGCGAAAGACTGTCCATCAAACGCTCTCCCTTCCATGTCATAATGTCATCCAAATAATCTAGTCATATCTAGTCTATCCTTTTTTAGGCATCAGTCGCAAATAAAAGCTTCAAAGGAATATATACCTGTCATGGCTTTTCTTGCTACAAATCTGCATTGAGCACCACTTGCGGAATTAAGGAAGTCCAAGTATGCCTTGTTTGGGGCTCCGCACAGTTCCTTCAGGCGCTGTTCAAGGCGACGCCGAACATGTGGCAAGTGCAAGCGAGAGTAGTTCTGCAGCAATACCTGGAATGTTGGATCAGGTGATGGTCTGCCCGTGCCCCAAAACCTAAATTGGAATGTCTGGATGAGATCTATTGAGACCTATTGAGATTCTGTTTTCGTGCCCTGCCTTTCCACTCCGTCTATTTCCCTGTAGCCAATGAGGCTTTCCAAGCAAAGGCACAGCCCTAGAAAGGCTTTTGTGGCAAACACTCACTTGGAGCGGTTGTAGCAACTGTAGCAACTTTCCAGCTTCATCAATTCATCGGTCCTGGGGCACTGAATTAGCGCAGCCGAATGCCAACAGACCAGCAGCCTGGGCAACCAGGCTGCTTGAATATGCAAAACCAACTGAGATGCGAGGATAGAGTGCGGTGATCCTCAGCCACGATCCTGAATTTGTGAATGGGTGTCAATCAATGTCAATCAGCTGCCATTTGCTTCGCTGTGGCTGCATGAGTTGGGTCCACGGCCCAGCCCCACTGGTGCCCAAGCGCTGCACCGCCAGAACCTTGAATGATGCCGCTGAGATGGTTCTCTCGTGACACTTGTTGGTCAGATATGTAAACCACAGTAGGTGTAGTTTTTCAATTGGCTTCCAGGGAAGGGCAGAGTGTATTCCCGTCTACCTGAATGTCAATGCATATCAGGCACGAACCTGTTCAACAATTGGTCACCTAGAGAGAAAAGGTCGTGATGAGGAGGTTGAAGGAGGAAGAAGATTAGGAGAACATCGCAGTATAGGATGTCAGCAATACTTATGAATTTATGATAATTTATGAATATTGAATGAATATGAATGAATATGATGTAATGATATGTAATGTCTATCCCTGAGTCTGAGAAAAAATGACAATTCTTTGGCTGGGCCGACCATATTCGAACAGCCGAACAGCCCTTGCTCCAGGGCTCCAGCCAATCATTCCAACCAACGCAGCCAAGAACAGGCCGAAGATGGTGGTGAACCTTTGATCCAATACTCAGGGATATACTCTGTCAATACTCTGTCAATACTCTGTTACCAGTGCAACATGTGCAACATGCGACCAGGATCAAATCCCTGGCAGGGGCTGTCCAACAGGCAGTGGAACATGTTGTATGCCATGACCAATCAGATTATCACCTGTGAGCCTGTGGGTGTACCTGGACCGGATATGGGGTGCAGCTTCAGTCAGCATCAAAGATTTTCACTGGCATCAAGAAGAATACCTCCACCCATCCACGCGTTCCACAGAAAGAAAATGTCCCACTTCACATTGATATATGTGTCCTTTCTCAATAAATGTTACCTGTTACTGTGCAACTTGGACCCTTTGCTTTGTTTCAAGACCAACTGCAGTTTTTCAGTCTGCATTTGCCATTTCGCAAATGGCAGTCAACTCTTGATGACCACTGACCACTACATACCACTACATGTTGATCAGTTCAGGAAAGGTTTGAACCCTGCAAACTGAGCAAACTGAGCAAACCGAGCAAACCGAGCAAGCTGAGCACCTGGCTCTGCCAGACTGTCCGAAAGGTCCTTGGAGCTGAGCAAAGCTGTGCTATTTAGTCCAAGTCTTGAGCCCTGACGGCTCTTTAGGCACTGAGCACAGTGCTGATGAAATCTGTAGCCAACATCTACCATCCGAAACGTTTCCACATGGGCCGCATGGACGTTTTCAACATGTCGTTCTACTACGTTCTACTGCTACACCAGGCTACACCAAGAATCGCGCCCCTTTTGGATCGTTTTTGTGTGGAAAAAATGTCATGATGGCGGAAAGCGTGAGGCAGATCCACCAAGTCAGCTGGAAGCCAACTGTGTCAAGTCATTGGTCGCAGCTGAGTCCCCCACCACCTCTTCCATGCCACGACCAAGTCCAAAGGTTCCAGATGCAGCTGCTTTGGCTGCCTGGAGTCTGCATGGGCCATGCCACAGCCTTGTGTTCAAGCGTGTGCCAACATATACTACTCCGTATCAAGTCTCGCATAGTTTCTCCATAATCTGCAAACCAGTCTCAGGTAAAAGCCAGCTACTTCCTGGGTATTCGTGGTTCCCATTCTCATGTCTCAAATAGGGATTCCAGAAACGGCTGGACTTGTCTCAGTCTCCGCATGATCCACATGGGAGCCAAGGCCATACTGTACGATATTGCTCTCATCACAGCCCTTTGACCCAAAGTACATCGAACACAAACGTTTACGCCCTGATTGCAATACACCCCAGCCCCAGCTGCCTTTGCTGGAAATCCCAAAGCTTCACGAAAGCGTGTGGCCACTGCCACGACATCGCTCCACTTCCAAAACAAAGAGCTGCGAGAAGACTCCTTGCGGTGCAGCATGGTGAAGCTTTCGCAAGGTATGCAGCGAGTCCAATTTCCAATGTTTTAGCTGGCCGTAGCTGGCTTGGTCACTTGATTTCAAGCTGCAACTTCCCAAGTGAGAGAGACTGGCAAAAACCTAATCACCCCAGCAACTTTGCAAATGAGCCTGGTAGGGTGCTAGCCGGGATCGCAGGTCCTGGCAAGAAGGAGCCCTTCGACTTAGGCTTGCTGTAAGATTGTGTTGCAAATGGAACGGCGACCCGGAGCTTGTTGTTGAATTTGGGCAAAAGGCACCTTCTGCCCAAAAGGTTTGAGTTTAAGTCTAAAACGGTTCAAGTCAGTACCATATTGCCTGGTGCATTCTCGCAGGCTATCTCTCGGTCAGGGCAAAACAACAACCCTTGGAGTGAACTGGTCTCATATGGCCTCATCACGCCTCAACATGCCTCAACATGCCTCAACTTGTACTGCGAAGGAAAAGTGGGAGGCTTCAACATCAATGCACAGATGTCCTGCAAAGCTTGAAGGTTTTGCTGCAACGCCTTCACCGGCAAAATGCGCAATGTGACGATCCCGCCGGAGCTCCGCTCCGTCACAAATATCTTGGCTATTTGACAGAAATCATGCCAACACAAAGATCATTGCATGCAACTGGCGGCTGTATCGGCACAGTTTCAAATGATCATGTCAGTCGTCTCATTTTGGTTCATGGGTTCATGGCCCTCATGATATCTCATGCATCAACAATTCGCCGACTCCATGGTTTCGCCATTTCCTGAATCTCCCCTCAGACGTTCGACGTGCCTGCTGCAACCGCTCGAATTCCAGGCTGCCATCTGCCTGCCATGCTGCGAGTCCTGCACCTTGCTAACACCTAGTCGTTCACTGGTTGAGCCCACTCCTTCCATCTCCTTCCAAGGTTTGGAGACGAGGTAATTTTGCGACTGAACCATCCCTGAAAGGTGGCTGTTTCATCATGTTGTGTACTTGTGATAAACTTGTGATAGTGCACAAAGCAGGATGTGATCAAACTGATCAAACATGCATTCTATCACAACTGAACATGTTTCTGCCCTGGGTTCAATACTTGAAACATCTTGAAACGAACATGGCTTGTTTTCCCTAAGTCCGTATCCCATCCAGGGGAATCTGACAGTTGTGACATCCCCACGTTGAACCTCCGACACGGATCCGCCCACAGCATAGTCATCGGGGCCTCCAGGCATTCAAGTGTCACAGTTGTTGAGTAGGATGTCGTGCTTAAACAAAGGCTCCAAACAAACTGTTAAAATATGGTAAAATATGTGAAAATTGTTACTGCAAAGGTTTGTCATGTTCCGTTCGGGTTGCAGACAATGACGTAACAAATGTGTAAAGTTGGACTTCTGCGACAGTATCGCTCTGAAACTCAGAAGCACCAAAGGTTGCATCCAAATCCTCCGACCCTAGCTGAGGGGGAACACGGCAGGGAATAGAGGTCTGAAAGTCTTGTAAAGTGGTTTGAAGAACTGCAACGATTATACTGGCAATTATTGTTATGTTCATGTTTTACCCGAACAGCAACGACAACCGCAACCACGACAACCACGACAACGACAATGATGACGACAAGAAAGACGACAACGACAACTCAAGATCTTTGTTTCGCACATTTCTGAAAACTTCTTGACTATTTTGATGCAATAGGCTTCCGACCGTAGAAGGAAACATATGGAAACCTTAGGAGCTGTCGCAGGTTGCTGGGGGATGCCTCAAGGGATGGTGCACGTGAATGATGTGCATCGAAGGAAATTCTCTTGTCCCGAGGTCGTAAGGCAATTGTTGTCAGTGTCTGTGAAGAAAACACGAGAAAACTGACGAAACTGCTTGAGGCTCAAGGTGCCAAAGTCAGGAGAATCCGGAAGGAACACTTGGAGATACTTGGAGATACTTGGAGATACTTGGAGGCTGGTGGATGTCCACCGTCCTGAAAGCCCTCGAGTGGCATCCTTCCATTATCTTCCATTTCTTTCGAATCTCTTTGAAAGTTGCGACAAATTTCGTGCTTTAGGGGTCGCAAAAATCTCATATAGCTTTTGTTGTACAGCAAACGACTACAAGTGACAGTCGAATTTGATCCATAAATATCCTACAATATCAATAGAATATCAATAGAAAGTCATAGAATATCCACCTAAATCCACCTAAACAGTTGGGGTATGTTGGGGTCCCCAGGCTGCCCGCGGGGACATTTTTTGGGTCCCCGGCCGCCGGTGCAGGCGCTCCGAGAACAGCAGCGTGCCCAAGGTTTCACCCTCCCCAGCCTTCAGGGGTAGGAAATCGGTAGATGAGGAATTCGGAATGGGGAATGAATGAGGATGCGGATGAGGATAGGGAGGATGGGAATGGGAATGGATGGGAATGGTGGGAATATGTGGGAATGAGAATGGGGATGGGAAGCAAATGAAACTGAAATCCCTCTGGGATCTCTGGGTCTCTTTCAAATTCTCAAAGTGATGCCACTTCTCCCTCTTAGTGGAACCCGTGGAACCAGCTTTAATGTCCCATGTTTGGGAATTGCATGGAATTGCATTGATGGGACAACACCCGACATGTCACAACACATAGCAACCCCAAAGCAACCCCATAGCATCGAGGCCTCCTCCGCACTACAGCTGTCCTCTTGCAAGAGGCCTCAAAGTGTTGACCATCCAGAGTTTCCACGTTTTATCATGCCTTATACAGTAGAACTGTATAGCATCAGTACAATCCCTTGTACATAAGTTGATGAGAGCTGAGGCTGGGTGACCCCAACGAGCTGTAGCTGTCCCACCAGAGGATGCCTTGGCTCCAACGTTTTGCACCTATGACTTTGTGGAGACACGAGAACGCTTTTTTTCAGGAACGCAGGGCAAAGCCCTGATGGAAATCATCAAATTATGATGAATGATGACATATATATATATATATATTGTATGTATTATATGTAATTGTAACTTATGCTATATGTTATATTATATTCTGTTGTGTTCTCTTCTCTTCTCTTATGTTATGTTCTGTTGTGTTGTGTTGTGGTATGGTGTGGTGTGGTGTGGTGTGGTGAGGAATGGTATGGCATGGTATGGTATGATTGTGATTATATTATATATGTATGTTTATGCATGATTGTGTATGATTATATATGATTATGTAAAATCCATTATGTGTAAGAGTGTGTGTGTGTGTAATTGTGTGTGTGTGTAACGTTGTGTGATTTTGTGTGATGTTGGTGTAATTTTGTGCAACTATGTATGATTATGTAATTCTGTATAATCATGTACAAGTGCAATCATGTATTATCATGTATAATCATGCGCATATATATATATATATAATTATGTTTAATTGTGTATAGTTGTGTATAATCATGTATAATTCTGATGAATTATGTATAATCAAGTACGATCAAGTATATTTGTAATTATATACACATATTATACATATTGTACATATTCTATATATTCTACATATTATACTATTATACATACGTACAAGTACTATACATATTATACAGATTACACATATTATATATGTATTGTCACGTATGTATTATATAATAGATATGTTGTACATACGAGATCTATTGGGATGTAATATGTGTGTATCTGGGCTGCAGGCTGCGCTTGGATCTCGAGCCATCCACCAGGTCATCATGGCCTCTCCAAACGCTGCACGTTCCCAACCGTTCCCAACAGCTTTTGTCAAAAATGGACCTTCACTGTGTGCCTAACATGTTCCCATGAGTTCGTCTTTTTTTTCTGCCAAAGAATTTCGCACTTTGGAGGATAAACACCCAACTTTGTAAATTGAAACAGTTTCCACCCTGTCCAACGCCAAACCAATAGATCCAACATGATCCAACAGACTCCACCTGCATCTGATCTGGATCCGAGCACTCCAAGGCACACCTGGCCATGCAAATTCAGCCACTGGACCGCTGAACCACTGGGCTCTGGGCATCAGAACAACAATAGAAATTAGTAGACCTGAATTGACCTGAATGATGAAATTTCATGAAAATTCAAGATATTTTCAGATGGTTGACTCGTTGACTCCACAGGATTAGATGCATGGCCTCTGGAAGTTGAAATTGCTGCATGATGGGATGAGGCTGTGCTTCGAAATGGGAAAGTCCGGAAAGTCCAATTCAGGCCTCATCCTGGCCGATTCAACCCGTGCTGCTCGTTGCACGGCCCTGTCCACCTGTGTGGCACAATGGACAGCTGGAAGCTATGGGAAGCTGCAAATGGTGGATGCACATGGATGCACATGGATGCACATGGATGCACATGGATGCACTGTGTCACTTGAGACTTCGCTGAACTTTCAAAGAGGGTCTTTCGCATTCTGTGCTATTTGATATAGTTGATGCTATTGGTATGTGCTTGCGAAGGCCCTATGAACAAATGATACAGTAAATGCTGATTAGGAACGACCAATGCCTATCATTCACTATCATTCTAGATTGATTCCAGACTCTGCATGTGTAGTCATCCGAGACATGCACAACCAAAAATGGTCCAGATGTTCTTGAGAATTCCAGACCCAGAGGTGCCATTTTTTACTGCCTTGGAAATAGCCAAGCAATAAGTTGCCTATTGCTAGTTGCACTATTGCACTCGTTGACTGGAACAATTCCCACAGAACCCCTGCCTTGAGCCACAACCTGAGACCACGGTCAAAGCACCAGTTCTTGCTTAACTTTAACGTTATCTGAGATTATCTCAAATGTTATCCAACGGGCTATCCAACCGTCTCCGGTCTGCTCTTCATCTTTACTTCTCTGCGCGTGATATCGCATGAGATTGTCTTCTTCTCCACAAATTGAGCTGGTGGTCAGCAGAATTCTGGAATCCCTTCCAGCAAATCACCCAGGATTTGTCAAAAGACTAGGGTAACCCTACCCAACATTTCAGCATCGAAAGGGTGCCCGAGTTCACTCAAGCATGTGTTTCGACAAGGAAAAAGTCATCCTATCCTCAACCAAGTGCCCCGCCTGGGGGTTTCAGACTTTGGTGAACAAAACGCTAACAACATAGTTAGACATAGTTGTTCGTGTCTTACATGTAGTTTCCATCTACTTGTGTCCTGTTCATGATAAAGTCCTTTAAGAGGAAACCGGGCAATTTCGTCAGCTTTGTGCAGCAGTCAAGATTTAGAACATGAAAGAAAGAATGCAAACAATGCTGAAGCCACAGCGCAACAATGTAGATAAAGAAAAAACGAAAAAATAATGGAAAAACCAAGCAGAAACCAAGAAAAGAACATCAGGAAAGGAACAAGACACTAAGGCATGTCTATTGCATTGGACAGTAGATTGTTTGCTCTTTCTTTGTTCCATCTTTGTTCCTGCAATATCTGTCAATTTTTTTTCTTATCCAATCGAAAGTCACCGAACAAATCAATATGACGATAGAAAGTGCAACGGTCTGTTGAGTCGAGTTTGCCACCTGCCCAAAAAAAAATAGTTTGCCCAGGGACGGCTGCTTTGCTGTGGGGCGCTCAACTGCAGCTTCCATGCGCCCAGCCCAAGCGGCCTCAGTCGTGGACAGCTTGAAACAACCTCTGGAAACTGCACCGGGCAAACGAACTCACAAGAACTGCTTCCAACTTCCAACATCTTCCAACCACCTTCAGCTGCAAATGGCACCTGATCACTCTGCAGAAACGCCCCTTTTGCAGCAAAGCTTTCAGATCAGCAATTCAGTCTGGCAAAGCTTGTCTATATAATCGCTATGAACACACACAGCGCAGAGAACAGCAAACCTGAGAATCCTAAGGTCCTGCCGCTACTTCTGATGCTCTTTGGCTTCAGAGCACCCTCTTCTTTGGCTGTGCCTTTGTCCTCACATCACAGTCAAAGGTGACTCTGTGTGTGTGTGTACACTGCTAGTCACATGCAGTTCATTAATTGTCTAGATGCAGGGGAGTGTGGCATGATTGTGGGACCGCGCTCAACGAAGCTACCACAATCATGGGATACTGGGTCTGATCAACCCAGCGTACCTGCAAGTTTCGATGTATTTCTTTTTCACTCGATATGGCAAGGGGCTACCGAACAAGGTTTAGACACTGTCATGCAGGCTCACATTCACAAGTTGGAACGTTATCTCAGAGTGTTTCAAGGTCGTTGGAGAGACAAATCAAAACAATATTTTTCTGTTACATTGAGACACATTCCTGCTATTGTTCAATACTTGCTGGATAATTCCTATTTTACGGTCGGGAGCCAAGGATTTCGACAATGTCGGGGAGCCAGTATGGGATCTCAGTTTGCACCTGTACTTTGTTCAGCCGTGGCTTTACAACGTGAATGGAACTATCATCTCTCTTTTTCACCCTTCACTTGGGATCGTTC
>Ga0126342_10014835_pt1 | contig 13712 bp, 20 predicted proteins | sample Cyp1metagenome_FD_92528 | JGI IMG/M metagenome (GOLD analysis project Ga0126342, IMG submission 92528) | Coral microbial communities from Lord Howe Island, Old Settlement Bay, Australia - Cyphastrea 1 metagenome | ecosystem: Host-associated > Invertebrates > Cnidaria > Coral ...
GGATGATGATGATGATGCTGTAATATGTAATATGTAATGTGTGATATGTAATATATGTAATATGTAATATGTATTTATAATTTAATATGTATATTAATAATATGAATATGAATATTAATGATGTTGATGATGATGATGAATGATGAATGATGTTGATGTTGATGAGTGACGATTATTATTATCATTATTATTATTATTTTATGACTATTATTACTATTATTCTTATGTTGAACCTGATCATTGTGATCTTGATTTGATTATAGCGATTGTTGTGATCACACCCATTCTGGTGATGAGGTGAATTAGGATGCGAGGGTTGAAGTGATCGGCCCAAATAAGAAAAGGAATATACCATGGAAAATTGGATATTACCAGCAAATTGTACTAGCAAAAAGTTGTATTTTACCAACAAAACAAGGATTCCAAAACATATGCAAAAATAAGGCAAGCCAAGCATGTCATTGGCTCAACGCTGGGTTTTTTGTGGCCCACACCCAAGCAGTTTAAGGCATATCATGGCTCTGTGAATGCCAATTTCGGATAGATAGAAAAACGTGGATCAAAATGCTATACTGTAATCCCAACACAGAATTCCATTGGAAAAACATGGAAACAGGGAGATTGTGTGTGGGTGGGATGGCAGATTTTAAGCCTTGACGCCATGCACTTTCTTGATTGAGTTGTTTTTCGTTTTTTTCATGACATGTCAACTTAAAGGGCTTGACACTGAAAATTTGTTGGCGACATTTTGTCATTGCGGCATGTTTGTCAAACTGGGCAACACAGAAGTCCACCAACTAGTGATCTTTGCCGGATTAAAAAATGCAGGATCAACCACCAACTAGTGGTTTTCTCATGTTTTCTCATCAACCAGACAAGCTATTCCAGCACCTATGGATCCTATGGATCCTATGGGTTGCTGAGCGGGGAACTCCACAGATCCCATTTTTTTTGCGACGGAAGCCTGGTTCAGAAAATGCTTCATTTTTGGGAAATCATCCCCAATTTATGGCCGAACTATTGAGGTTAGTGAAATCATATTATGAAATATGATAATTTACCTTAAGATTCATGTTGTTGCTGGCTTTCCGACTGAGGTTGATTTTCTCTGCGATCGAGATGGACGTCGAAGAACAAAACACCACATTCCTAAAGTGATGTCGCCAGGGCTGGCAGGTCGGGATGTGATTCCGGGGCGACGATGCCACCTACGAAGGATGAGAAACACAACTGCCAGTTGTTGGACACTGTATAGTATGTATAGAAAATGGCAAAAACATCCATAGTGAAAAAACTGAAAATATCCATGTCACCATTTGAATCTTCGAAACTTGTGCACAGGTTTTGCACTCGAATAGAGCTGTGCGGTGAGAGAGACGGGAATGCGTGTGGCCAGATGTTCTTCTTCGCGCATTGCTGGGACAACATGTGCATGTCCGATGGTATAGGGTGAGGAAGCATGAGTGGCGCCCACGTGGGCTGACTCTCAGGGGAGCCTCGCCACATGGCTATGTTCGGCATGTTCGGAGAAGTTAAAGCCGCTGGGTTCGAAAGTACCATTGCCGTCATGTTGAGGATTGCCAAGCTCCATTTTTCGGCCTTTAGAGAAACAAAGCATGTTCGGCCGGTTCTCCAGGTGGTTGTGACACCAAACTCGGCATGCCATGTTCGGCGTAGCTCATCGCCGCAGCCGATGTTGAGATGCGCTTGAGATGTCCAAAGCTCCGAAACGTGAAATCCAAAGTGATCCACCGCGTCAGGGTGAAGTTTGATGGTTGGTGCATGTTGGTGCGCTGTGTTTCACATGTTGTGAAACAGCAACTTCAAGACCTCGCCATCAGAAATTGCAGATCCTGCCAGACGGCTTTTTCGAAGTCATTGATGGATCCAACGGCCATCGTTTCTTCGAAGCCAAGAATCAAATTCGCTGGAGTCAAAGGGGTCGGTCTTTGTGGCCCTCTAAAGCGCCCGTTTTACATCCGAAAAAGCTGCCGCTGATGCGATGAGAGAATTCAAGGATATCAAGGATCGAGTTCAGCGATCCGTTCAGCATCGTTCAGCTCAGTTTTCGTTGCCAGCATTTCACTGCGGATCTTTAGCCGCTTTAGCCGATGGCAGCATGGCAGGATTTCTATGGATTTCTTCGATGCATCGAGGCACGCCTCATCTATGCCGGGCCAAACCAAGACGCCTACGCCAGGCTACGCCAGCGGTTTCCCCAGTCTATGGCCAGGCTAAGACCTGGCCCCTGAGCCGCCGCCAAAGCCGCCAAAGCCTGATGCAGGCCCACAGAGATCGGATTTTGCTCGAGATGCCCAAGACATGAGACTTTCAAGAGTACGTCCAAGATGTCCAAGGTCAGAATTGAGTGATTTTCAGCCCGGAAATCTTTTGCAAGCAAACTTCTTTGGGAGACAATCGAAGTTTTGGCAATGCCAGAAGCATCCTATCTCGATGTTGACTTAATCACTGCCATGATTTTGGTTTGACATCCGACACTACCATGGCTAGGCTTGCACATACGTTCATAGCAAAGGGGAATGAATATGAAGGAATCAGATTGGCATGTCAGTTTTGTCGGAAATCCCTGTCGCGTGCGCGTTGTATTCCAATCGTCACTTCGTGTTCGCTGGTTGCTCCAGTCATCGAGAAGCATCGCTGCCCGTTGTTCTTTCTGGAACACACCGTGCTGTTCCAGCAAGAGGAACACGATGTCAACATCTTCAAGTATAATTAACGGTTCCCAATGATTCAGGACGTGCAAATTGCCCGGCAATGCACCTCCTGGATTCAGGTAAACTTGCGGTTCATTGCAGCGTTGGTGGAAGTTGTCCCAAGAGAAAGTTGGGAGACAGGTGGCGTTCGTTCCAATGTCGCTGAAAGCTTTCTCCCCAGGTAAGGCGTCATCCATTGTCCTAGCAGTCACTGAAAGCCAGGATACCGAGGTGTAGTTTGGATGTCGTCTGAAGTACCAGAAGGACCCTCCACATACAGTTTGCAGATGTTCGAAGAGAGAACCTGGCTCTTGTCCACGTTGCTGAAAGATAGAGTGTTGCTGCGTCAGCTTTTGCAGTTTCGGTTGGCACCTTTTGGGAAAGTTTCACCTGTAGAAAGTGTAGGCCATGCATGTGGCCAGTCTGAGCAAGACATCCTTGGGTCGCACTCTTCAGCCATCCCTTGATGGACAACGACGTGGGCTACGCTTCATCTGGCTGAGTGGCTCGGGTGAACCATGGTCCCTGCCATGATGGAGATATATTCTGCCATGAAATTTCAACGATAAAACAAAAACCATTATAGTTGGGAGATTTACAGATGCCATGTATGACCATAGAGAGTTGGACATCTTTCCCGTTGGGAGATTCTCAAGATGGTCCCAACGATTGAAGCTCTCCAAAATGGCCATCTCCGGTTGTCAACTCCCCTTCGGATGTGCCAACGTGTAGGCCAGTTTGGAGAGCATTTGACAGCTGAACTCGACGAAGACATCTTCGAAGCCGGCCGTGAGATGGTGACCAGATGGTCTTGGCCCTCGTGACGACTGAAGCCAAGACTTGGGGATTTGGGATCGATTAGGATTGGGAAGGTAAGTTGTGGCCTTTGAGTGCCAAGTTGCGCGAAGCTTCGGTTAGGAGCAAGCCACTGACTAGTTCGTCAAGTTTATCGACCCTTTGAAGCTTCAAAATGCAGTGGTTTTCGACAGCTTAAACCGGTCAAAGTGCATTTTTGACCCGAGTCCCTTACTATTTTTTGGGGTTGAAAAGATCAGGCAGCCAGCTTCAAACTTTCCCTACGGCCGACATTCTGGGGCAACTCCAGCAATTCACTTGATGTAACAGCTTTAAGCACCAGCCAGTCTTCCCAAACGATGATCATTGGCCACAGCACTGCCCAAGGTGCACCAAGGTGCTGAAGGCCCACGGTGCGCACGCTATGAGGCCATGAAGATTTTCTGAAGAAAGGGGTCATCAGATTTCTGTCAGATTCCGCGGGCGCAGCCAGTGGCTGTCACTGGCTGTCACTGGCTGTCACTGGCGACTTGTGGACTCGTGGTGCGTTATTTCCAAGTGATTGGATCAGGAGTGACCAGGTTAGACAGAAGCCCTTTCCATTGTGAGGCCAAGTGGAAGTGGTGCATATTGCCTGGCATGATGCCTTCAACTTACAGCTGCGTCATTCAATTCAGAGATGATGCCTCGAAACCAACCAGTCATGGCAGCTCCAGTGGGTGAGGTGCCAAGGTCGAGTCAGACTTAAAAAAGCTATAAGAAAAGCTCTACATCCCTCCCATTGGTCGTATCCTAGGAAAATGCCAACTGCCTACAGACTGCAACTGTTGGGTGGAAGATGGATGGTAAACTGTGTTTTCACGGAAGGACATCGCATGTAAGCGCAGCCATGATTTGCAACGTAAAAGATGTGGTTGCAGGTTGTCATTTTCCTCAAGTGACAAGTTTTCGCTCTGAGAAATGTCGAGGCATTTTCTGACCTTGCGAAAAAGCAGGGACAGGCCGGACAGGCCACAGATTCCCATGATTCCCTCGATAAATATCCAAAGAGTGTGACCTTGAAGCGAATTTGATGCTTTTGACGAAGCTGTGTCATTGGAAAGCTATTTGTACCTTGCGTAAAAGTCGTCTTTTTGCATCAAGCAACAGCAATGGTTGGACTGGACATTTGGTGCTTTCCAGACTGTCGCAATGCAACGAACACAACTTTCTGAAGGCGACGCAGGTCAGATGGAGGAAGCAACTCCTTGTATGCCGACAGCAGATGGGACAAAGCTGGATGTGCTGTGCATTGATTGATTTCTGAAGGAACTATTCATCCTCCCAACACTTCGGTAGGCAACATCCGCAGGCTTTTTCAGTGATTTCGACAGGAATATTCTACCTGAAATTTCCCAAGTCAGCAGGGTGTTCAAGTCACCGTAGTTACTATAAGACGTGAGCTACAGGTGCTTGAATGCATCCCCATAATGTGAATCCGAAGGGGAATCCAGAGAAAAGCCCAAATTGAAGCATCATGTTCATCCACAATGTGTCATATAGGCATTGTCTTGACGTGGTTCACCATCTTTGCGAACTCGAGAAGTGCAGAGAATGCAGCACAAAATAAGTCAAAGCTCACAGATCATGCGAGTTTCCTCATCATTGGGTCTTCGCATCCTCACAAGTGGCTGACTCCGAAGTTTCTGCACCAAGATGTGAGAGATAGAGGTTTGCCTGGATTTATCCAGCACATGTGAAAGCTACCTGGTTCTGGGAGGCAACAGTTGACTGTCCATGGCCGGAAAATTCCCTCGATGAATCTCTGTCGTCTCTGGTCTACTGAGTCCACTGAGTGCACTGAGTCCACTGAGTTTGAGCTTGGCTCTGTGCACCGCAAGCGACCGACTTGACATGACTTGACCTGACTTGAGTGCACGGCGTTGCCGCATGTTGCCGCACAAGGTCATGAATGGGTCACTTTTTTTAAGCACAGCTGCAGAGGCGAAGCGTTAAGAATAGTGGAGGTGTGCGAATGGTTAGAATGGTTCTCCAGGTCGTATCTTGGCTGATGGCATGGAGAACCCCTAGAACTTGCCCTTCGTTCTGCGAAGTCTGCGAAGTCTGCGAAGTCTGCGAAGCCGGCAAGCTTTGGGTCAGCGAAAAACGATGCAAGTGAGACCAACAGGAGCCATCAGGGAACAGTAGCAGAAAGGTTCCCATTTCGTGCTCAAGGCGAAGGAAAGCAGAGCTTGGCTGTTGAGTTGCACAAAGCATTGGAATCGGAGCGATGAACTGTCCGGGCTGTCCGGGCTGTCCGTGCCAAACCAGCGCTGTTCGATGTCGATGTGCCAGTTGCAGGTCTCCTCAGTGCTCTCCTCTTGAACGTGTATCCCTGTAGCAGCGTTTGGTGTCTGAAGCAGACTTGTGTTATGCAAGACAGTAGCATTGCAATTGCCTTCGGAAAAGATTTGGCTTCAAAATCTGTAGTACCCATCCAATCTTTGGCCAGAATAAACCATGCCTTACATATAAACAGTGCATTTTAAGTACAACACGCGTGCAAATTTAACGGTACAAGAGCCAGGACGAGTCGTGCCATGCTTTTGCAGATGTTCGAGGCTTGTCACATTGAAAGCAAGGATGTGTGCGGCTCCTCGAGTAGAATGCAACGCTCGTTTTTTGATCATTCTGGCCTAGTTCTGGGCATGGAATGAATCTTCCCAAAGATCAAACAAGTGCTGTTAGAGTCAGTGCTACCCTGCCAGTCTTTGTTCCAGTTTCTATCTTGATTCCATCAATGCACCTCCTGGATTCAGGTAAACTTGCGGTTCATTGCAGCGTTGGTGGAAGTTGTCCCAAGAGAAAGTTGGGAGACAGGTGGTGTTCATTCCAATATCGCTAAAAGCTTTCTCCCCAGGTAAGGCGTCATCCATTGTCCCAGCAGTCACTGAAAGCCAGGATACCCAGGTGTAGCTTGTGATGTCTGAAGTACCACAAGGGCCCTGCAGACACAGTTTGCAGATGTTCGAAGAGAGAACCTGGCTCTTGTCCACGTTGCTGAAAGATAGAGTGTTGCTGCGTCAGCTTTTGCAGTTTCGGTTGGCACCTTTTGGGAAAGTTCACCTGTAGAAAGTGTAGGCCACGCATGTGCAAGCCAGCCCGGATGCCGACCCCACGAACCACTGCCGCAACAGTTTAGCTTGATGGATGATAATGACATTGTATGCGCTTCATCAATTCTACAGCCGATTCATGTTTATGAGCGACCCATGCTCCATTTGCAGATGTTTCTTCCCATCTCCAAAGCCATCTGCCATAATCCTGCTGTGCTCAGGTTGGCTCACCACAGGCAGTGAAGTGTCAGTTCTCTTGCGTGTGTGTGGCTAAAGATTTCCCGACGGCAGTGAAGTCTTTGCAGTCGCGGTCTGAAACTGATGAAGCCTTGACAAAGCTGTGAGGGGAAGCATCCAGTTCAGACTGCTACTCACCGGGTGCAGATATCGCATGGTGAGAATTGCAGGCAAATGCAGTGTGCCGTGACCAGGTGCTATACCTGCACAATTCAAGCATCAGCCCAGTGTGAACTGCTTTTTGAGCAAAGTTCCTATAATCTCCCAGCACTGGATTTGGATGCATCTATAGTTTCTTCAGTGTCTTTCGATGGACAGATGCCCTGAACTTCCGCAGTCTGCTCCCTTCTGGTCACTTTGCTCGTTTTTTCTACAAGGATAGAAACTTTTTGGATCAATCTTGGAGTGCGAGGCTTTCCTTGATCTCACATAGGTCACGCATTTCGCCCCAGGCTCACCTTTGAACATTCCCGAAGTGGGCGCCATGTCTCAGCTCGCCACGTGATTTTGCTTGCGACAAGCTGATTCCGAAGCGGTGCCCATCGGTGCCCTGTGTTGGTGTGGTGCACTCCTGGGATTCAGTGGAGCGTGTGCAGAGATGTGGACTGGTTTTTGGCCCATGGACTGATGTTTTTCGGAGGGTGTGAAGTGGTCATCAAGAGCCGCGCTGCATCAAACCATGAAACTGAGAGCAAGGTCAGTCAAGTGAGTCAAGTGGTAGTTGCTGAGGCTGTTTTGCAAGACAGCCATGTTGCAGATGCTGTACAACTTTGATCATGGCAAACCACAGGCCCACCTGAAACTCCTGAAGTCAGCAATGTTGGTGAAACTCGTTGATCAGATGGAGAGATGGTCCACAAAGACTGCGCTACAATCTGTCTCACGTTTCCCTAAGATCTGCTTTCAGAATCCATTGCGATATTCTGCATGCTGCCAGGGGCTGTGACGACTTTTCACAGGAACCGGCCAGAATGATGTGGCTGATGGAGACGACAGGTTAATTCTCTGGTTCCAGCCATGTCAAGTCGCGACAAGAGTTGGCCATTCACAATGTACCCACAGGGTATCCATTAGGTATCCATTGGATGATCTTAGATGGGTTCCCTGCACGCCCTTCCCAGGAACATCCAGGAACCAGGCCATTGTGTCCAAAAGTCGTTCCTCTGGATTGAAGCTGACCCAGAGTCCACATCTTCACACCACCTGATGTTCAGAGAGAGTCCCGCCCATGGTCTCAAAATCTGCTTGGCCACTGAAAGATGGTACTTGGGCCGCTTGGTGCCCGCAACTGCTCCTTCCTTCACTTGCAGTGGCCAGAGTGGTGAACCAAGCAACCGGCAGTTGAGACCAGTGGCACCCCCATTCTCCCAGTTTGACCTCGACGCTGCCCTGGCCGCCAGGTCCATTGAACATTTTCGGCCGGAACAGCAGGTGCCAACGGGATGCCCAGACGAAGTCAGCGGCCACTCCCCGTGCTGCCGGGGCTGCAGCTGTTCCAGCCGTTGACGTTGCAGCTGGGGCAGCTGGCGCCAGTGCCATCCTCAGCTGCACCTTGGACCCAGGAAACCAGCAGCTGGGTGGCCATGGGGTGCCACCGACAGCACGTGCTGAGGCTGTAAGGCAGTTGGATGGGGGTAGAAGACTACCCACATCCAGGCTCACACTGTGCTGGGTTTCATGAGTCAGAAAGCTTTGCTAGGGTTCATCGCATGTCACCTGCCACTTGTTTCATCGCTCGAAAATTCAAAGCAAAACAGGTTCCCCAAGGCACCGAAAAAAGGCAGCGGGTTTCGCTGAATGTAATGAATGAGAGCACATGACTTGATCGCACTGCACAAGGTAAAGTCACACTCATGTCGCAAGAGTCAATTCACACAAGTTGTGTGAAGTCCCGTGCGTATTTGCAGACCAGGATCTATAGTTACTATAGTCCTCTGATAAGTGATTTGCTTCAATTGCAAACCATTCAGGACAATTTTGCTGTACTTAACTTGAGATTCTGGACATGTGCAACCCTTTTCAAGCTTGATGCGTTGTCAGTGGAGCAGTGTAACACTTCAGGTCAAAGTTTGATCAAATTCGTTCAAGCACGCGCAAAAGAATCAGGTTGCCCTTTAAAGCACGGCGTTTTTCCACTGAGTCCCATGTAGCCTTGAACTTAAGGGTTAGGTGTCCAGCAGAACCAGACCAGAGAGCCGTTTTAATATCATTTGCCACATTTGTCCATAGCGGAGTGGATTCTGAACTTCTCCATGGCTATCGGCTATCGCTGATGGATCTTTCAGACAAAGTTTCCACACAGAGTTGATCTCACATCGCCCAGTGACGTGTCGCCAGTGAGTACAGCTACCGCTGCATCTCTGGTCTGCAACAGCTACAGCTGACCCGGCTGACCCTCTGCGCGCTGCGCATGTTCCGCGTGGCCGTTGCGGTTCCAACCGAAAGCCACTGGGAAGATCTGGCTCTTTGGGGGTCACCAGGAAGAGGTCAGATATGAGTTGGCACCATCCTTCCAAGAAGTCTTAACAGTGGCAACATGTTCAGACATGTCTCGGCCATAGTTTTTCCTAAGCTTTCACATCTTTCACGTTGCTCCGGATGTTTGTTCACCAAACTGCACAGACCTTACCATATTTACCATGGCCATTTATGTTCAGTGAGCGTCATTGATGCTTCTGGCTTGACCAAATGGGCTGGGATGATAGATGCCACTCCGTAATGTACGTGTTGATTTTGGACAGGCACCAAGCGACACCATCATTTGCACACAATAAAGACTCATGGGCATGATGAGCCTTCCGTCAGTCGCAATTAGATTGAATGCAACTTGATTTTTCCAGGCTTTTTGAAAGGCCCAGAAATTCGTTCATGCGTTTGTAGATCACTTGCTCAGCAGAAAGGGGCGAAAAACTTGGAAAGCCATTAAATTGCTAGGAGCACCAAGCATTTGAGACAGTCTCAGAATCTCCAGGAAAGGCTTTGTAGAGCATCCTGTTTGAGCATAGTTGGGAAGCACCTCTGAAGAGAACAAGCCAAGGTGAAGATGGTGAAGACTGCAGGTTTTTGAGACAGGATACACCACTTCTCACCACAGATTGTGTTTGCGACGGCGTTCAGCTGAGAATTAAGTTGTCCATGTAACGGGCTGAGAACTAAGGATGTCTAAGGGTTTAAATGGTCCAGTCCTGTTGTCCCCACTGAAGATGACTTGAAACAAAGAAAAAGCCACGGGATATCGACAAAACCATGCCATTTGGCCCTGCAGCACTGCAGCACTGCAGCACTTTGAGACCCAAGGACAGTGAACATGGTTATGTGATCAGCATAGCAGAAATAACAAACCCTTTTGTAGAGATTTTCTCATGGAGTTTCAGTTTCGGCTAAGCAAAATGCATGTGCCGGAAAGGGTCGCATGGTGAAATTGGATAGACTTGGGGCAGGAGAGCCCAGCGCCACTGGCCACCAGGGTTTTAGTATGCGATCGGCGAAAGGCATGGTAGGTGAAGGTCATGGCGAAAGGGAAAGTGGATTGTTGGCTTTTCCAATGGCCGTTTAACACCGCTCATGTCGGCTAGCCGACGAATCACGCCGGTTTGAAGCGCCGGTTTGAAGCTGCTTCGGTCTGCGATGGACTCAATAGACTCCCTTCCTGACATCATGCAGGTGGGGAAGTTTCAATTTTCACCCATCCCGTCGCAGAAACCACCATGCAGTTTCCATGCAAAAGGTTGCCGAGTCAGGTATGACTTAACTCGGAAAGACACGCATCTCATTTGCCAGTGTGACACTGCATTTGTTGGAATTCCTCCAGATTTTCCAGGCAAAAATGCCGTCACGTCAAATTGGATTCAATTCATAAAATGCTTGGAAATCGCGTGCGCTATGCTGAGCCCTTTGCCGGTGCAGCTGCAAGTGGCACCCGACGTTGAATGAGAATGGTGATGAGACCAGCCCAACCGACTGAAGCGAGGACATTTGTGAAGGCAACCGCCATAGCCATAGCAATAGCTTCTGCACACGAACAAAATGCCAAGAAGACGGCCAATGTTCTCTGTTAATCCAATACTTCCGCTAATGTTTTGCATGCTGCACAAGTTGCTGCTGAGTCTCAGGTTTCCAATGTTTCCAACGGATAGTGCTGCCAGCTTCGCAACTCCTGGTGCAATAACAGGCTAAGAAGCCAGAGCCATGACCAACCTTTCAAAGGGTTGACATGTGAACTGCACCAGAGGTGTTTCAAACGCTTCAAACGCTTCAAACACTTCAACCTTGAGGCATGATTGCAGGAGTTCCCTCTAGGCAGAGGGGACACAGCTGTGCCAAAAGTTCTCTGCAGAAAATTGCTGTTTCCGTGGCTGATCAGCTTGATCAGCCCCTGGTCAGGTGGGGTTCTGCTCCAAAAACGGCCAGTGACGGTCTCACAAGTCAAATGGCAAGTCTTTACATGAGAAAACAGATCACTTCCACTGGATTTTTATGGAATTTTGGGGTACTAGCCAATTTCCAGACAAACTCAGATGTTCCCGGTTATACATGCCTAGTTTTTCCGCTTTAAAAGGCTGAGGCGAAAAGAGGGTGCCCGATTCACGGTTTCAATGAGGTCATAGCAAGGCCACGAGTGAGAGTAAGATGCCAAGAGGTGATGGTCCTGCTGTGTAAATAAATCTCATCTTGCTGTGCAAAAGGGCTCCATGATGAGTGGTCGTCTCCTTTAAAAATTCTGGCCCTAGTCAAACTCAGCAGCTGTGCAAGATGATTCCCAAAACATTTCAGTGCACAGCTTCGATCATGAAGCAAACAGGTGGAAGATCTGCTTCCAGCTAAAGCTTTCCAGCGAAACTTCTGAGCTCTGCCAAGATGGAATTGTGTTAGGATCGCTTCTAAAGGTGGACATTTGGGAGGCCAGCGATTTCTGCGATCAGAATTTGATTTGTCCAACAAGGTGAGCCGTTCTGATACAGCCGTTCTGATACAGCTGTGCTATTGGCATCGACCCCTTGGAAACCTGGAGACTCGCAACGAGCCCAGAGCCCTGAAAGCCATGCGTGACGGCCGTGACGGCCGTGACGGCCGTGACGGCTGATGTCGAAGCGAAGCTGGCAACCAAGGGGCGGCTTGAAAGTTTGAAGTTTTTCACAGCTCCCAAGACTCCCAAGTTGTTCAGCATGGAGCAGATGGTGCCCTGGTAGTCATAGATGTCATAGTGCTGTTCCTGGCGGAGGTAGAAACTCTCCACGGGACGACGGAACATCACATGACCCCGATGGACGTCCAGGGTGTGAAACGACAAAACCAGTTGACACTTGCCATAGCCTGCGCACGAAGACAGAGGTGAAAGCAGTTGGGTTAACAAGGAGCTTGGTGATCCGAAGAACCCAGATGCCGCAAAAGAGCAGGTCCAGATGGTACAGGGTGAAGTATTTGATGTCTCTTGAGCTGCAAAGATGTTGCTTCCGCCGGAGATCCATTTTTAGATCAACTTGAGACATCCCATGACAATCCGCTTGCCACATATGTACCGACCTTTCAGCTGCTTCCAACGTTGGTCCATGATCCAATTCACGTGCAGTTTCAGGATCGGAGGTCAGTCCTGGTGAAGTTTGAGGTAAGTTTGTGGCCACTGTTGGCGTTGCTTACGCGCGGTGAAGCGCGGTGAAGCGCGGTGAGATAGCGATAGCTGGCATTACCTGCTACACTAGAAATACTGTGAGTTGAGCGATCTGGACCAAAGTCTAGTGAAAATCCGATGCTGTAGTTTCACTGGAAACTGGGTGGCTTCCCAATCAAACAAGCAGCATAATGTGTGAATTTCAGGATTCTCAACGTTTGTTCCACTCTTTCAAAAATGATGATTTTGCCTCACAAAACCCTGTGAGAGAGGGCTGCATGCTCGGAGATTTGTCATCAATTTCGGTGCTTTCCCTAGCGCGAAGCGTGCGAAGCCTGGTGAACCGTGACACTTTGCCTCCATGAAAAACGCCATAGCGGTTGCATCGGTTGCACTTTGGTGACGGTTTGTTTGTTGGCAATTCTACCCCTTCGCAACATGCATCTCTTGTCCAGTACAGATTTTACTGATTTTACTGTTCCTTCAGTGCAACCTGAAACCGTAGCTTTTCTCCACTGCTTTGCTCGGGCAAGACGTGCTAGCATGTCAAGAGGATGTCAATACAAGGTCTGAAGCGGTGCATTAGCTTGTCATTGTCGTGAAGCCCTCTCAATTGTGATTCTATCAACTGGAATGTGTGCAATTGATCACTCATGATTGCTTCTGCTGATTGCAGAGTGTGGCCACAGCAGTCACGTACACACATGACATCTCAAATGATCCATGCTCCCAAGACGTGATTTGACAGGGACGAGGTCTCAAATTTTATTCACCCTGATAGCTCCCAATGACAACCTGCGCATCATCCCGGTGTAAGCAAGTGAGACCTGATGAGAAGTTGACAGGTGCAGAATGATCACGCGTTGCGTTGGCCTTCCCTCAACGAGGTCTAGAAGGAAAAGCGAAATGCATATTGATTTCTGTCCATTTTTCATGTGGTTGGAATGAACCACAGCCTCATAGGATCGCCATCCAAGACGCAGGGATTCTTTTGAATTTGCAGTTCGTGAAGCCTCTCAAGAGATGTGCAGGATATCCATATTATCCATTGCAGAAAGTCCACATTTCTAGACACTTGAATATCTTGAATGTGTACTGTCCCAAGAATTGCTGCCCACAAGAAGCTGGCCTCAAGTGGAAAATGATTGGTTTCAAGCTGTTTGGAGTCTATGTACCTGCTCCATAGTACAAATGACTCAATCAACAGACTTGACATGACTTGACCACTAAGACTGTTTCGCAAAACATGGCATCTGCAGCCAA
>Ga0126342_10014836_pt1 | contig 13711 bp, 9 predicted proteins | sample Cyp1metagenome_FD_92528 | JGI IMG/M metagenome (GOLD analysis project Ga0126342, IMG submission 92528) | Coral microbial communities from Lord Howe Island, Old Settlement Bay, Australia - Cyphastrea 1 metagenome | ecosystem: Host-associated > Invertebrates > Cnidaria > Coral ...
TACATAGATACATAGATACATAGATACATAGATACATAGATACATAGATACATAGATACATAGATACATAGATACATAGATACATAGATACATACATACATACATACATACATACATACACATACATAACGTTGAGACGTATGATTTTGTCGGGATTTTGATGGTTGACTGCTGGTTTAACCAACACAAGTAGAGATTTAACCAACAAAAAGGTGTTATAGTGGGAATATCATGGGGATAATCTGGATATTTTGTTTTCCACATCACCAGGACCTTGATTACTGAAAATGGTAGAATATGTTAGGATCCACTGCCGAAACTGAAAGAAATGGTTGCATTACTAAAAAATATCCGGATTTATCAAGAGGTGTAGCATGGTAATTATCATACCACAAGTCGATGACATAACATATATCCACCATGGCATAAGATGGCATAACAAATTCTAACCAACAAATTTTGTTTTCCCCAAAAAGTGGGGAACTTTGCGTCGATGCAGCAACACTTGTTGCATCATACCTTCTGGTAGTCTGGAGCACCGAAGAGTTTTACTTTGATTCGAGATTCCTAGCCAGCTAGATGCCTAGCTGACGTTTCAGTGATCATCTTTCTGTGTTAATCATTTGATTCTGATTTTTTTTGGGGCACTCCTATGACTTGACCATCTTCCAATTTTTCATACTTTTTCCCTTTGACCCTTGAACCATAGTCCACCCAGCAGATCTGGAGTCTGGAGTGTATATTCATCAACCACAATGGCCTTGGGTCAAACTTGGGAATGTCAGATACCTACCCAAACGGATAAAATTCGTGGGTCAAACTCAACAAATCTGGTCATTCTTGCTTTTCAACCCTCCACTTTCATATTTGCGCTAAGTCTAATATTTTTAGACAGGTGCTTGCAACCAACCAGGCGCATCGGCAGTACAGTTCATAGACACTTGGGTGTAATCATTGAGAACGCCCCAAGTGTTCCAATTTGTTTAATTTGCTGAAGCATCTGCATTTGGAACTTCTCAGAAGCGAGGAGTTCCTTTCTTCGATTTCCATAGATATGTAGGTTTCCATAAACGGTGGTACCCCCATTTATGGATGGTTTTTTTTTCATGGAAAATTCCATCTATAAATGGATGATTTGGGGGTAGCCCCATTTATGGAAACCACCATATGGGCATTTCAATGAGGATCCCCATCTTCTTTGACCTTTCCATGGGGATTTTCACTGATGTGAACCGATTCCGCGCAATCTGCCAGTCCGGTGTCGCCTTTTGCAGGTGCACTGGGAGCTATGAATTGAGCTTCCCCAAGACATAGTGGACATGTAAATATATGTAAAATTATGCAAATACAAGATATGTACAGAATTACAATAATAATGTAATTATATTATATATATATAAATATGAATGATACATGTATATGATTGTATATATATATATAAATGCACACGATAATACATTGACATATGTCGTGTACATACAGCATGCTGCACAAAATTATATATCATTATATTGGACACTATTTGAAAAGTGTCGTTGTTTGTACAATCATGCAACCTATGTGTGGATTGGGAGCACGATAAAAACTGGTCGGTGGAAAAAAAAAAAATCAAAACGCCAAAGGCTTCCTAAAAATTTTCCGTACCGTGGTAGTCCCAAAAAACTGATGTAGAAAAGGTTCCACTTGTCACTTATTTATAGGAGTACCAACTTACACATGCAAATATCCAGGATTGCTTGCAAATATCCTTAAAACCCTGCAGGGTCCTTGTGCAATCCACAACACTTGCCATCCAGCAGGTTCCTCGCCGCTACAAGTGCAGCGGAGGAGCGGGCTTGCAGCACCAGGTCCGGCCATGATATCTTATATGTAAGTCTTCATATATAAATATTATATATATATAAATATCATATATATATATAAATATCATATATATATATACAGACCTGGGTAAATTTTAACGACCTCACTGCGACCTGACTATAATGATGGTTCAGAGACATATCCCCAGCCATGGCCGCCAGATGGCATGGGTCAATGGCCAGGACGCTGTCCCCGGCCACCTACAGCCCAGTCTGGGGACCCCACAGAGAGGATTTTTTTTTGTGAAGAGCGTGATTTGAAGCCTTTTCATGGTGATTGAACATGATTGAATTGAAACTTTGCCTTTTTCGTAGGTGAAAAAGAATTGAATATCCGGGTATGTATATATGTCCATGGTTTCAAAATGGTTCCATCCATCCATGTATTGGAACTGCCATTTTGGCTAATGGAGTCGTAGCTTTGTCAAGGGCCAAATTTGAACCTCAGAAAATATAACTCATTTTAGGGTCCCCCAATTGAAGAAACCACTCGAATGTGGTTGCTTCCATACATGTACAATGTAGCTGATGATATCTCATTATATCTCATTATATAATGTACATTTGTATATACAGATATATTTATACACGTATGCAAAAAAACATATATACATATACATATATATATATATACATTTATACATATATATATATATATCACAAACATATATACACATATGTATGGCGCACGGCCGAGTCAGAGTCTGTCCATAGGCTCAGCCCACAATGCCGTCACCGCAAAGCTGAGGGATTTCCTGCCTTTTTTTGTCGTGGCCGCCGCGGAATGATATTTTTTGTCGTGGACCATTGCAAATATCCAAACATCCTCACTAAAATATGGGAAGATCTTTGAACGTCTCATATCTATCTACTTCAGGTTGATTATAGAATATTGAGATTATATCCCATGATTGTTTAGGATGATCCTATCAATATTGAGATTATAGGATATATACTTCAGGAATATTATAGATATATCCCAACAATCCCCCCAAAGTTGATTGATGGAATCCCCATGAATTATGGTGATCGGTGATGCAATGTTGGTAATTACAGTAGATCCCAATGAAAGCAGCTCAATGCATTAGTTGATTTTGATGAGGATTCCATTAGGTCCTGCAACTCTCATCCTTTCATACGATGATCCCCATCTTTCATATGTAACTTCCTCAATGATATCCTATAATGTCCTATGATCCATCTGGATATAACTTCAGGAATATTATATCCATTGGGTCGTTCAAAAGGAATATTTGGATCATTTGGTCGACTCAAACGCCGGGATCCTTCACCATCGAAGTTCACACCGCCCACGAAACACAGCTTCCCCCAGGTCCGCAGCATATCGCCCTTCCGCGTGGTGCAGATGCGCCCTTTGACGCGCCCCGTGTCTCCACAGGCGGACATGGATCTATGTCATTATTGAATACATTTTTTTTGATATCATTGTCATAATTTGTCATATTTACTGTAGTATCACTTATCACTTTATTGTATTTATACATGGTTGTTGTGATGATTTGTGTTATCTTGATATATATTGTGTTGTTATGTATGTTTTAATTACTACTATAATGACTATTGGAAGATACAATAGATATAAAACTTATCTGGGTTGGTGATTTTGATCATTTTTGAGCCGAACCCAAGTCACAGAAACATTACATTACGTGGGGTCCGCACGCCATCGGAGTTGCACAGAGTTTGGAGAAACCGAACCTGTATAAGCAAATTATCATTTGCCTACATATATTGATGCGATAGACCCAATAACAAACAATCCGCAAATATAGCCACAAATGGGTTGTAAGATCCCAAATGCATGCAAATGGTAGGTTCATTAATGGGTCTATCACAGTACCTTTGTTGTGAGTATCTAATTCTTAGTAATTGCGCCTGTTCATTGTGCTGCTTAATATTCCTGATCTTAACCTCCTAAACACCCTATTGCAGTCCACATCCCTCTTTAGCCTTGCTTGGGACATGCTGGGACCATGTGCGTCGGTCCTATCTATCTCTGTTTCTATTGGCTTCAATTCCCCACTTCTATTGGGTTCCTATCCCCACTAGAAATACAGATAATTTACCAGCTGAAAATCAAAACTTCCCATTCCACATTTCGCCCGCCCCAGGGTCATTTTTTGCAGCGCGCCCATTTATGCTGGCTAAATCCCCAATTTCGAATTTGACCTGAATCAATTCAGATCCGCACTTTGTTTGGCTAAATGCCAACGTCAATTCCATCCCTTGAACACTCAACACTGGGGCACTGGGGCCTTCCAAATATGTAGATCCAATCCATTCCAGCGGGGGTTTGGAGGGATGGGATTGCCCCCTTGGATTGATTGATCACCACCCAATTACCCTCTGGTAAACTAACATAGCTATTGAAAATTGCAATTTATAGTGGATTTTCCCATTAAAAATGGTGATTTTCCATAGTTATGTTAGTTTACCAGAGGGTATTTGGCCACCAGTCTGGGGAGTGTTAAAAGAAACACTCCACCGGACTGCCGCAGCCGCAGTTGCCGCCCCGGGCTGCCTCACCAATGGCCTTTCAGGCCGGATCGATCGAAACGAACGAGAAGAAAACGGGGTCTCGCCATTCGAGAGGGAAGAAACACCACGATTTGGACACCATGTTTACCATGCATTGTTTATCTTTTTTTTTTTTTTAAATCATGTTTTTTCTCCCATTTTTTTTCCCCGATCATCATTTAAAAATTAGCATAGATTTGCCAAGGGATGCCATCTCTGCTGGCATGCTGTGTTGATCGGGAGGCACCGGTTGGAAGCCAATTTCTGGTTCCTTGGGGCGTCCTACAGGTGTGGGACGTTGGTTGCAATCAGTTGGAATTAGCTATGCCATGCTATGCCTATTTCAAAGACAAGCCGGGGATAAATCAAAACCTTTAAATCTCAGATTTGGATAGATTGGGGGGATGGACATCCAGTGAACAGCTATTTTGCTTTTTTTCAGGGTGCAGCCGGGTTTTGACCCACGCACCTTTGCCCCTTCGATGCGATTTCAGGTGGGACCCCGCCCTTCTGCGCAAAGGTACGCTGTGGGAAGTGGAGCCACCAGCTGGTCATGGAGATTGATCCCTCCAAATAAAGGGAAAATGACCAGCAAATCATGTGGATGGAGTGGGGGGTACATTATGGTACCCGATTTGCAGACAAAACCATATGAGCTATGGTCAATACTCATGGTTAATAACCATTAATAGGGGCTAGTCATCCAATGGTTCATAGGGATTTATAATAACCATTATTTTGGGATCCTTATTATGGATGGGATGACCATCAACCATATAGTGAGTATTGACCATGGCCCATATGGGTCATGATGGATGTATTCTTGGTTTCTGACCCCATCCTTGATTCAATCAACACCTCCGCGGGAAGTCTCAGCATGACATCCACAGTGTCAGCAAGCTTTGCTAAAAGGGTCCTCAGTTTGCCCACCAATTTAGGTCGGTCGTATCACGCATATTCTATACAATTGTATGTAATGTATGCAAGTAGATATAATGTAGATATAATATGATATAATGATATATAATTTATAATGTAGATATAATGTAGAATGTATACAGACATATCAAAAATACCGACACTTTTTCAGTGCATCAACATTTGGTTGATGGTATTTCCATCCAATGGATTGGTTTCCTGTAGATTTTCCCCAACAAACCAATCCATTGATCCATGGGATAAGCTGAAAAAATGAGATCCAATTCTTCCAAGATATCACTAGGATCATCCCCGGAGGCGAGCTGACGGCGACATCTCCCACCTTTGACCCATCTTTGACACTGCTGATCCGCAGAAAAATGCGGAGGTCCCGCGGTCCCCAGGATTTCCGCCCTATGTTTCGTTCATTTTGGGAGTAATTTGCATCATTTTGCCATGGCTTCTTCCGGTTTTTTCCTGGCTTGATCTGAAGTTCAGGAGCTGAAACAGGAAAGGCTCAGTCGGCTTAGTGACACAATTACTTCTCAAGGCGGGCGGCAGATGGTTCGGGTACCACATGGTACCGCGGCTGTATGCTTTCGTAGCGTTTTGGGCCCGACAAAGTGTTGTGTTTGAGAAGGCCATGTGTTGATGTAGCCAATGGATTTGAGCAACCCCAATTAGAAGAGGAACAGCCGTAGAGGCATTGATAAGCTGGTTGGGCCACAATTAGCGGCTTTCCTCAAACATTCGGGCACTGCATGATGTAGTGAGTGCAGCAAGGAGGCTAGAAATTTTTCGAGAGGGTAGTCCTGAGCAGCACAATCTTGACTGCAGATGGTCAGCATTGGAAAGACCCGTGGCACGATGTGTGGGACCTGTGCACCCCTAAATCTATGTTGCCTGTTGGTCTTATACATTCCTTCACTTTCTATACTTATCCCAACTAGAAGGGACTCGTGTTTTTTCAAGGTGGTTGGAACCAGAAACCACACCAAGAACATCATATACTATTTCAACATAACCTTATTGGCTACACGACCAGGGTCTCTATCTATCTCTGAGATATGTGCTGTATCCCCAATCCATTATTTGGAATCCACGATGATCATGCTTGGATGATCATTCCCCACGATGCATAGTATAAAGCAATATATATATATACACGTATAATATATTTATATAATATCTATAATATATCTAGATAGATATTGATATTGATGAGAAGCCGTGACAGTGACATACATCGTTATAGAATTACTGTACATCCACCCTTGCCGATCAATATTTTCGTTGGCACAGCTATTCAACTGGCGCAACTGTTGAGTGCCAACGGGATTCTGCTGACCGGAAAGGACAATTGCACGCGTTACGTGACCTGGTAGTTGGACACACTCTAGCATGTCAAGCTAAATTAACAAACCCTGCTTATATTGCGGTCCGAAACTCTTGCGAGACATGGTACTCCCCCAATGTAAACCAGGGCTTTGCTAATCCGGGGTCAACATTGTTAACAGCATTCCATTTCCATTTCTATTCAAGACAGCTATTAGCTGTCTACATGTCACAATCCAGTCGGTTGGAACCAGTTGAACCTGCTGCCATGAATGGGCGCATCTCAAAATATGCTGGACACTTGTCGCAAGTTGACCGGATTTGTCGTGGTGCTACCAGCGCTGTGCTCCGAAAAGTGTGGTTGGCTTTGCCGGGGCATGATGGGTCGGCTTTTCTTGTCTGTGTGAAGATAGGGTGGCCCAAGTCATCCCAAGTCCCATGGATTACAGTTGATTACAGTATCATCTTTGGGTACCCTTCAACTTGAGCCGGTTAATGCCAGAAATGATCAGTGACGATCGGTGAATTTTGCAGTCCCTCCATATCACCATATCACCGCAGGGCAGTTTCCAGGGGCGTGATTGAAAATAGGTCAAATGGAAACCATAGATTCTGTTTCCAACAGAGGTTCCTACAAACTTTTCCTTCAAACTGATTTTGGACTTTGGGTCGGCCTTCAGTTTGGACAGGCGCAGAAGACCGGAGGAAAGGATGCCAAGGTCTGGACTTGCAAACGTTTCTGTTTTGACTGTGAATATATTTACTTACTTTGCGTATCTTTGCATCCCCACAAAAGGACCTGAGACAATGATACCAATTGACCTTCATATTTCTGGAATGGGCAGCAACCACCAGCCAGCTTAGATTCACACCGCTGAGTATTGACAATGGATTTTCTGTTTACACCTGGACTAGACCATAATATAATGAACTGCAAAAAGATAGAATCAGACATATAAATCAGAAAATCACCATAGGAAGACTACAGATCGCAACTTTTCCTATCATTTTCGTTGGGGACATCTATCAAGACTTCATAACCTCAAACACTATGATGAAGTCCAATAATTCCCGTAAAAATACCACAACCCAAAAACACGCGATATTTCTGTGACCGGTTTTTTCCAACAAAATGTTGTGGCCGCTTGAAACGGCGCCTTCCCAGAAGCTGGCTGTCAAGAAGCAACGAGCCATTAAGAAGTTGAAGCAGGTGGGCCATGGGTGAATCACCTGCGGGATGACCTCAGGTGACCTTAGCTTTTTCTGCAATCTTGCAGAATATCATGCAACAATATATAAATAGATAGCTAGTTACTAGTTGACTTTAAACTTGACTTTAACTTTATATATACATTGTTACATGTATATATATATATATATAGTACACATACTGTACAAGATATGACATATGTATATATCTATCTACAGTGTGAATCAGCCCCAAAACGGTGTCCTTCTACTTTTTTCCTGCTATATGTTTTTTCCAGAATAATCCCTAAATATTTTTTGTTCTGATTTAGAGACTCACACATTTGCCCTTGATGTGGTAAACCCAGCAAAAGAAATGGTGAACTGAAGAGGATGGTTTTTGAATTATTGCTTTAGTTCAGAATATGAGGTGCTAATCTGGTGTCACATATCTAATATCATTCATTCTGTGACACATCCCTGGGTTCCGTTCACCATTTCTAGCTGCTGCATAGCTGGGGAGGTTGACCTTGACTATTTGGGTGACCTTCCCGGCTGCATGCCTTTTTTTTTGGCGTTGGTGATTATACAGTAGACATGCATATACACACATGCATATAGAATCATATAGACCTATATGTACATGTATATATTTTAGATCTATAGATAATGTATAAAGACGAGATTGTGTAGTTCCCAGTTGATATTCGACGGTCAAGAAGACAACGGCTCCGATTTATTGACAACAACGGATGCCTATCGAAACCGACGCTTTTTCGTTGGCATGTTCATGGCTTCATGGATAAGTGGAGGCCGAAAAGAAGAAGGAGGAGTCACTGGCCAAGCACTGCCGGCACGTTTCACAACAGGACAGCCACGAAAAGCCGAATGGCTTTTCAGTACTGAAAATGTGGCTTGGATCGGGTTAGTATTTTGTTATGCATGTAAATGAGTGAATTCCAACTAAAATAGTGATAGATTAGTATTATTTTTCTATGGATTCTATGGTTTTGGAGGTCACTATACAGTATGTAATTGTGCAACAGTGCAATGTGACCCAACTTGGATTCATGTAGCCCACATGGCCTGTGGATGTGGGAAAATCCCATGGAAATCCACCATTTCTACTCCATTCCTGGATGCTTTGGAAGCCAAGTGTTTCCGAGCTTTGAGACTCACTCCACAAAGGGCACCATTGACCGCGAATTAGTGACTTTCAGGGCCTCAATGAAAGATTATACTTGGTACTAAAAAACGATGTGACATGGTGGATCATTGAGGTGAAAGGTGTAAGGTTATTGAATAGAGTTGTTTGTTGTTACCACCTTGTTATTAGTTATATTGCTGTTTCGGGAGTGTGAATTGACCATGACACTCAAATGGAGGTTTCCTAAAATGTGGGTACCCCTAAAAATCATCCATTTTGATAGGAAGTTCCATGAAATAAACCAGCCAGCTATTGGGGATCCCCTATGACTATGGAAACTCCAGTCGCCATAGTCCGGCAGGAAGGGCCCGCTAGACAAGCTGGCGGATGCTTCCTATGCTAACTGCAGCTTAATACGGTATGCATGTAGATAGATGTAGATATATCATGAATTATCATGATATATCTATAGCTGTAGTTATATACTTATGTGGCTTTAGAAACGAACTCATAACTGGGAGGCACTTCCTGTGCCAGGGAAGTGAAGGATGTGACGCAAAAGAAAGCAGCCGTGGAGAGCCAGGCACACCGGTGGAATTTTATGGAATTTTCACGTACCTTTTGCCTACCTTTTGCCCCAGCCCATCAACGCGAATCGTACGCATACATGTACATATACATATGTACGTAATTATATATATGATATATGAGATATATATGATATATATATATATATATATAAGCACGCATATATTAAATTTATGTACATGTACATGTGTGCATATTGCATGTAAATATATCATTTTTTCAACAGTACAACCTCCAACAGGATATGCATATCTGCATATCCATATGTCTATGTAGATACATATATCATATATCTTCCAACAATATATTGAATGGGCTTTTGACTTCAACTATCTTCACAAGGGGTCATTTTTTGCCACTCCCTCTGAACAAATACATTGAATGGGGTGTCAACTTCAACGTATCTTCACAAGGGATCAACATCTGCCACACCCTCTGAACCAATGCATTGAATGGAATATTAACTTCAGCTTGTCGTCATATTGATGACGATGGTTATAACGAGGATGTCGTTGTTGATGACGACGATGACGAAGACGATGACGATGATGATGATGATGGTGATGATGATGATGAGGATGATGATGATGATGATGATGGATGATGATGGATGATGATGAATGATGATGAATATGATGATGAATATGATGATGATAATGATGGATGATGATGGATGATGATGGATGATGATGGATGATGATGATGATGATGATGGATGATGATGGATGATGAATATGATGATGATGATGATGATGATGATGGATGATGAATATGATGATGATGATGATGATGGTGATGATGGTGATGATGACTTGATGACTTGATGATGATGATGACGATGATGTTGTTGTTGATGATGATGGTGATGTTGCTGATGATGATGTTGATGTTGTTGGTGATCATGATGATGATTTTGACGCTGCCGCCACCGACGTTGCGGGACCGGGGCAAAAACCAGGAAATAGTATATATATATACATTCATACACATTGTATATCGTATTAAATACGGGATATAATATAATATGACATTCTGCTATAACATATATATATATACATACATATAATGTGTACATATGCACATACATGCTCTTTCTGACATAGACACATCTTTTGGGCCATGTTTTCTGGCCGACCGTTCTCCGCTTGAAAACCTCCAGATTTTTTTTTTTCCTGCTGTGCTGAGGTTGCCTCAACTTCTTCAAAGTTGAAGAGTGTTGAGGCTTGGAGCCGGGTGAAATCATGGATTTATCCACCACAGATATGTGTAAACCACGTGGTGAAAGGTTGTTTGATACTTCGCTACAAATTTCTAGACGACAGTGTGGCCCGAAAGAAAAGCATGAGGGAGTAGATCAAAAGAGGATGAAAGAGAAGATGCGAATATGAATGATCATGAATGATGATGAATGATGAATGACAAATGAGGTTGTAGATGCATAATGGTTAATTAACGAATGCATACTGAGTGATTATGAAGTATTATATCAATTATATCGTATGTATATTTATGTGCCCCCATGGCGTCCATTCAGATGACTGCGATGATGCAAGGGAATTACACAGAAGCTTTTACACAGAGGGGCCCGTACACACAGACGCGTTTACAACACAGCAGCTTCGACACAGAGGAGCTTGCACACACAGAAGCTATTATACAGAGGAGCTTTTACACACAGACGCTTTTACACAGAGAATCTTTTGCACAGAGAAGCTTTTACACACAGACGCGTTTACGCACAAAAGGTCTTACACACAGAAGCTTTTACGCAAGCAGCTTTTTACACGGAGAACCCTTGCCACAAAGGACCTTTGCAACGTTGATTGACGGTGCGAAATCGCAATTTCACACCAGTTTTTTTCGGTTTGACCCTCATTTCGTGTGAAAGGGTTGCATCTGAGATTTCAAAATCGCAATTTTACATCCGTTTTTTGACGTTGGACCCTAATGTCGTGCGAAAGGGCAACGCCGACACCCACAAAAATCGCATTTCACCACGCGTCGTGCTTGACACGCACGATCCCTGCAGAGTTGCGCCGGACTGACAAAATTCGCATTTTGCCATAGGTTTGTGCGTCCGACGCGCACGATCTCTGCAGAGGGCTGCGACCGACGAAGCAGAATTTGCAATTCACCACACGTTTGTGCGACACGCACGATCCCTGCAGGGGGTCACGTTTTGCAAACCGGTTTTTGGCTGTCCCTGCCGCCTTAAGAGAGAATTTAGAAAAACCTCAGAAGTAGGAGTTCCGTAGGAATTTTCAGATACAAGTAGATCACCTAGAAGTTAACTACTGAGTCAGAACTCCTGTGTAAGAACCCCTGTGTAAATGACATTGTAAGATTGTAGAAGTTTTGTAGGAGATATGTAGACGTTGAGCACCTGTAGATGAAGTTGATGTAGATATATGATGATACATGTAGATGATTTATGTGATGTAGATGTGGATGAAGTTGAGGTAAATGATGTAGGTGACGTAAAAAATAATATAGTTCGAGATGTAAAGGATGTAGTTAGAGATGTAGGAGATGTAGATGATGTATGTGATGTAGACGAAGTTGGTGTAGATGATGTAGGTGATGTAAAGGATGTAGGAGGTGTTATATATGTAGATGAAGTGAACAGTTGAATTTGGCAGCAGTTCTTTGACCCTTCGCAGGAGCTTTCGGTAATAAATAAACTTAAAATCTTTGACACGGAAAAACTATGCTTCCAAAAAACATACCGGGTTCTTCAAAAAACAATCGACCAAAAAGTTTCAACATGCGCCGGAAGCCCCCGGACCCCCTGTATCAATGTTGCTAAACATCGCTTCCCAATGGACGGGGCAAGAACGGTTGTTTTTTTTTGAAAGCTCCGCCAAACGCTGCTTTTACACAACATTGAAGTTGGGGGACCAGGGTGTCTAACTGTCCTCGCTAGAGTTCAACTTGGTTAGCTGTTTTTTCTTTTTAAGAACCCGGTGCGGTTTTCAAGGGGGGTAGCATGCATGTATATACATATATATATTTATAAAGTAACATATTATATTATATATAGTTTGAATTAATAAAATATTTTTTACTAATCCAGGAAAATTGCAGGGGCTCATCCACGGTTGGCCATGCTACATGGTTTTATTGTGCCAGGATGGGACTTTCTTTCTATTTGGGCATGGGTCAAAACCACGGGCACCCTTCTGTTCACCCCAATTCATAGCTGGGATTTATGGATGTTCATGTCCCCCAGCCTTACATTTTTTATGGATTTTAATCAATCCCCATTTGGAAAGTGTTTCTTAAGTGGCAGAACCGTTCCACTGTTCCTAGCGTGATTACAAACTGTAGTCTGGCAAAATCAACCAGTTGAAAGCAGTGACCAGGAAACGATGTTAATACCCCTCCGGTCGGTTGATGGTTAGTTCGGGTGCCAGCTCAGATCCAATTGCAAGGGATTGTCGCAATCCATTTGGAAAATCTGATTAATCGACCAGTAAAATCCAATTAATCCATTAACTCTCCATTTTTTCCATCTTCTTCTCCTTGGGGATCCACCAGGACAAGTTGAAGGAAGAGAAACAATCCGAGGATGCTCTGCAGGCTGGAAAATGGTGTGTTTTTTGTTCAGTGGCAGGATATGTTTTGATGGTGAAAAATCGTGGTTTAACCAACACAGATAGTTATGGTGATATCATGGGGATACCCTGAAGGGTGCAACTAGCTCCGTGGCTGGTTTATAGCTGGGAAAATCACCGAACTGTAACTGGGGTGATTTTCCAGCAAGCAATGTGACTGATGACTCCGGAGGGTAAGATTTGGGCAAATATGTATCACACATTATCATGTCTCTCTCATCCCCCCCCCATCGATCGACCCATTTGTATACTCAGTATACTTTGATCTAGTCTGATCTAATTATTCCTTCATTTTGTCTTACGTCATCTCATCTTATCTCATCTCATGTATCTACTGGTATCTACTGGTATCTACTGGTATCTGCTGGTATCTACTGGTCTATCTATCTATCTAATCTAATCTAAATCTAAATCTAAATCTAATCTAATCCAATCTATCTATTTTCCTGCCTGCCTACAGACCTATCTACCTACCTACCTACCTCCCTACCTCCCTACCTCCCTACCTCCCTACCTACCTA
>Ga0126342_10014837_pt1:0-12500 | contig 13711 bp, 11 predicted proteins | sample Cyp1metagenome_FD_92528 | JGI IMG/M metagenome (GOLD analysis project Ga0126342, IMG submission 92528) | Coral microbial communities from Lord Howe Island, Old Settlement Bay, Australia - Cyphastrea 1 metagenome | ecosystem: Host-associated > Invertebrates > Cnidaria > Coral ...
AGAAAGAATGATGAAGCCAGTTTGGCTCAGACTTGAGCCAAAATGGATTCATCAGCTTACATACTCACCCTAATGATAATGCACACCCAGTGCCTGCCAAACACGATGCATACATATATATATTATTCTGTTTAATGGCATCTATGTATGCGTACATACATGGAAGAAATCTTGCACCAGTTGGTAAGTATTGATAACATCATTCAATAGTCTAAATAATGGGATTGATAATTGGTAACGATGAAACACAGTAAAGAACGGGGTTATCACGAGTTAAACCATCTACCAACTGGTGCAGGATTTCGCAACCATCCCCAGTATGTCTACTTGGATGTGCATCCCACTTAAGTGGTGTATAACCCATATATAACCAATATATAACCCATATATAACCCATATTTCATCCCTATCATGGGGGATATTCCACTAATCTAACTGGGGGCTTTATAAGCCATTTCCCAAGTGAGGCCTGCACCCCCAAGTATGTACACTCCTAATAGAACATTATCCAACTATTGGAGATAGAAACTCCAACAGATACATATGTGAACGATGTGAAACAAATCCCCCAAAATGTGTCAGTTGCCAACCTTTGAACAGTCTTTATACACCATAAGATCAGTGGAAATTTCACGACCCTAAAATGAAGGTACTTTACTATATAAGGCCACATTTTGTAGCGATATTCCCTGAAATAGCCAAAAACATAGGCGAGTTATATATACAAATGGTAGGTACCTCCAATCAATCGGTTCCCGAAATGGCCATTGACTTAATGGGATATCATCTATATCATCAAAAAAAAATCATCTCTAAGTTGGGATATCTACTACATCTCTAAGTTGGGATATCATCTCTAACTTGGGTATAATATCAACTTAATGGGATATCATCTTAAATGGGTGATATTTCTATGGGAAAATCTATACCCAAGATAGCCGGGAGATATGCAAAAGCCGGCAGCGTCCGGAAGTTCCATCTCGCTTTAAAAAAAAAAAAATCATCTGCCGGGTGTGCATCCTACTAGTTTTGTGGGTGTGTATATATTAAATATTATATATATACTTATATATACATATTACATACATATTATACATATTACATATATATATAATATGAAATAATATTATGTATTATATGAGACAAGTAGGATATGGATTGATACGGATTGACATGGAAGGTCCCAGTCACAGTCACATTGGTGATATGGTCTTTTTCAAGGGACAACGCCATTTTTACCGCTCTTACCATGCCTGGGAGGTGATTCACCGCAGGGGAAACGTAGGGTTACTATGACTGTCATTGTAACTACTTCAGTTACGGTATTTCAATGACAGTATAATATTTCAAACAATAGTGTTACTAACTGTCATTATTATATATATTCAGGGTTACTTGATTAAGTGTCATTATTATAATATTTCACTGTGTTTCCTGATTATATTAACCCACTTCGTCACTTTCCCCTAATACCAAACACCCCCCAGAAACATCCAGAAACTATGGTTTCGGTGGGGATTATTGCTACAAGGTGAAGCCCCCAAGTTATAAGTTGGAAACCAATTAACTAGTTCGTTATCTCCCCCATAAACTCCAGCTAACCAAGTTGTTAAGTCAACTTAGCTATCATAAATCAGCTAGAACCACTAGAATCCCCATGAAACCCCATGTTTGTTGGTTAAATCATCATTTTCCTATGGTTTTCCTATGGTCCTTACCACAGCCAGCTTTTCCGAAGTTTCCGTGACGCTCCGCCTGCCAGAGGGCCACCTCCTCTGCGGTGGAAAGGGAGAAGCGTCCCGCCAGACGAAGGTCAAAGGGCCGGTAGATCGGAAACCTCGGAGGGGGTCGGACGATCGGGGAGATCGGGGGGGTTTTTAGCAAAAAAGATGAGCCAATGATTAAATGAATTGGTGAATTCATGATGAAAATTAACGGTGAGCCAATGATGTTAATTCTGAAGAAGGGTTTTTGGATGTTGGTGATTCATGGTTCAATGTGGTGATTCAACCAAGAGGCAAATCGGAAGTGTTTTTGATCAGCAGAGACAGTGACTTCACCAGTCAGCAAACATGGGGATCTATGAATGGGATGATCTTCCAACTAAGTGAGTCTCGCTGTTATGAATGGCCGTCAGGTGCAACTCCCCCATCGAGCTAAGCGAGCTACGGCTTGTGAATGGATAGGAACTCAGTTTTCATGACACAGGCTACTTGGCGTGGTTCCCAGGAATCGTTAGCGTTCACCCCATAACTGGACATTGCCACCTTCGGCCAGATGTCAATAGCAAAGAGCTTGCGGGAGCCCCTTAGAAACCATGGTTTGGTATTGGATCTGTGTATGTTGGGCAAGATGAGTGGTATCTCATATGGGAATAGCCCCTATAGCCAGTGATATTCAAAGTGGGGGCAGCTGACCTGGGCCCCAGCGGTAGAGAGTTTGGCTAACCAGTCCATAGCGGCTACCCATGACGACTGGGGTTATTGAAAACATCATCAAATTTCGAAATGTCTCAATTTCAGGATCATCATTTTTTTGGGGATCATATTTTACATCATCCAATTTCTATGGCTAAGGCTATACCCATTTCATTTATATACAATTGGGGCTGGTAGCATTGGCTAGAAACCTCATGGATGGCTGGCTCTGAAGCTACTCCATGGCCTTTACAAAAACTGGCCTTGGCAAAGATTCCCGGCAACTCATGGTCCTCTGACATGTTCGGTAATGTAGTGAAAACCATATGTCATAAACCACCCATTTTCCTGGGAATGGTTGAAATCCAACCTATCAAAATGGTGATGACTGGGGATGGTTTATGGCTTTATGGCCATTGTTTTACCAACATTACCCCATTTTCAAACCGACCGTGGCCAGGAAACTTCGCCGAGTAGTTCTTGAAGCTCATGGCTTCGGGCCAAAGATCCGGCCTCAGATTGTCAAAAAAGAGCCTCCTTTGATGCGAAAGAAACCCCTTCATTTTTCGGATGAACCCCCCTATACACATATTGGATAGTATAACCCCAACAAACATCTTCAAACCATCAATGGATTGTTTGTAAACCTCTTCAAACATCTTCAACACATCTGTGGCTTTTGAATGGAGTTGATAATGATTTTTAGTATCTGATAAACAGGTAGAACCAGGATGAACCAGCAGTGAATGAAGTCTGTCACAGATCCCCCACTCAGATCCATGGAGCCGAGCCCAGGAGTGCCAAGGAAGCGGAAGATCAGAAACAGCAGCTCTACCTGCGAAAAATTGGATCCTAAAGGTGGTTCCCCCAAGGAAACACGGTAATGAAGTGATGAATTCAATTGAATTCATTAAGGATAGGGGATTTACTGCTCCGCAGGGCTGGGAAATACAAAGGCTTGGCATTCTCAACATGAATTCTATGCATTCTGTGTATACCTAGAGCCTCTGAGCACGCAAATTTCGGTCAGTGATCCAGATTTCCAAGTGAATCCTAAAAGTTCGAAAAAACACATCTAAGCGGTTTTGACATGACACCAAGTTGGCTTTGTCTTTTTGAGTGCTGGCGTTCTTTTTTGTGCGCTCGCGTTGCGTTCCTAATTGATTCAGAGTCAGGATTCTGGCACGCATTTTTTTTTTTCAAAGTGCTTCAGATTTCCAAGTGCACGCAGAAAAGAGACAGTGATGAAGGGTCCAGGAAAGTGTATTGAATATATTATATAAATATAATATATTAATAAGTTATATTGATATACTTAATGATATTATAGTATATTGCATTATAGTACATATCTTACATTGTAGTATATTATACTATATCTATGTGTTTATATGTTTATATTATATCATATCATATTATATTATATCATATTATATTATATCATATTATATTATATTATATAGGTTTTATTATCTTATGTATAATCAATATACATATATAAACACTGCCTGGGATTCTGCCCTGGCAGCCATGCTGAACTCCGCCGTCCTCATCGGCCGCGCAGAACAGAGGCTGTTGGAGCCCCGCCTGGGAAGCAACCCGAATTGGTGGCTCATCCCACTTAGAACATGTCTGGTTGGTGGTTTCAACCTACCCTATATATGGTTAGTATATGTTAGTATGGTTTAATCCCAGTGATTATCATACTTAGTTACGTAACTGGTTGGTGGTATACCTACTCCTCTGGTTTAATGATGATATGGTGATTAGTGCTGACTAATGGTTGATAATTACTATCTGGTTGGTGGTATACCTACTCCACTGAAAAATATGAACGTCAGTTGGGATGATGACATTCCCAACTGAATGGAAAGTCATAAAATTCATGTTCCAAACCACCAACCAGATGTTATGACCTGAGCAACTAACGTGGGTATCATAAACCCCGAAGATCAAAATTGAGCAAAATCCAGTTCGACGCTATCTATGGGGATGGTCATCTAGCATCAACCAAGGCTTTCCTGGGGTTGACGTCAAAAAGGGGCTTCCCTAGGTAGCTAAGTTGGTTTATAACACCCATTTACTGCCCTAAAAGCCCAACAGTTCACCAGGTGATTCGTAAAAACCAACAGTTCGCGATTTCGTTTTTTCGGGGGCGCCACCTTGAAGTAATTTACGGCTGTTGCTTCCAACTATGTTTTCTACTTTGCAGCTGCTGTTGAGACTACATGGCTCGTCTTTTCTGCAGGGCTTCTCAACCGGTCTTGCTATATCCCCGTGTTACGTTGCCATATGGGTTTGTCGGAAACTAAGCGACCCTAAGATCCTATGCTTGGTCAGACGTGTGTCATGATTTCCTCTGGAGGCGTAATCACCATTCTCAACCCATAGATAAACAAGGCGATCGGGGCTGGTTCAAGCACAACTTTTTGTTGGCTTTCCATCGTCAATTCACTTAACCAACTTCTGGAAATCTTGGAATTGATCTGGTTGGATAGTGAATTGATAAACAACTTGGATAATTTTAATACCAAAAAGTTATATCTTGCTTATACCAAAAAGTTTCTAAACTGTTTGTTATTAACCAACTTCTGTACCTAGCACCACTTGAGCAGGGTTCAAGACCATCTGTCATCCATTCTTTACTGGCTGGTCGGTAGGGTTCCCAATGTTGGGGTCCTAATATGCCTTAACAAATCCCCAAAAAACCGCTAGTATTGCCACTGTAATCATTATAATTATAAATAACAAATCGGACCATAACCACTTATCAGACATGTTTATAGTCTGGTGACTAAGTAACAACTGTAAACATCATTGGTCACTCTAATACTACAATGGGTGATTTATCAGGTGATGTATACTAATAGTTTACCATACTACAAATACTATACCCTCTGATAAACTAACATAACTATGGAAAATCACCATGTTTAATGGGAAAATCCACTATAAATGGTCGTTTTCAATAGCAAACTGTTAGTCATTACCAGGCCGGGTATAGACAACCAGTCACTGCTCACAACATGGGTGATTTTGGTTGCGCATTTCTTGGCCAACACACAGTTACGAGCCCATGTCAGCACCTCGCCCATCAAGCACCCAATGGACCTCACGAGGCCAAACGAAGCAAAGTTGATCTGTGTCTGGGAGACATATCATGATATATCCACAGCCAATGGGGTTTATAAAATTTTATAAACCTACAAACATGACTGGGTGGCACCACAGCCAGTTGGAACTGTGGCCTGTGGTGAACTTTGAATGCAGTTTTCAGGGATGGAAGTGCTCAATTGGGAAAAATCGCAAACTGCACAGCTACAAGTACCACAAACTTACTCTCTTTAAAAGCTACTTTCATTTTATCCCAACCCCCTGATTTAAGAACCTGGTCGCTGTGGGGTCATAAATCCTAAATCGGCTTTAGCCATCACTTCGACGCCCATGTTCATGACATGCTCTATACGATCCAATCATGGCTAAAGACTTGACTTTGCAGCCTTCGTCTAGAAAAAAAACCTTTGGTGGGCCAGTGAGAGGAGCTTGCCTAAAACACCCCAAATTTACCCCACGGGTTGTGAATGTTCTACAATTATCTGGAGCTCTTAACCACTTTGAGTTATTGATCGGCAATCCAGTGATGACGTTTCAGCCATGGGGCTAAAACGCCAGAAGTCACCAAATAAACCAAATCTGTGACGAAATTCGTTTCAATCATATGGGCAACCAAATGATAGACCTCGAAATCTCCATAATCCCCCAATAAACTCCATGTTTTTCTATATTTTCTACCCTCTGGTAATTTAACATAGCTATTGAAAATGGCCATAGAAATAGTGGATTTTCCCATTAAAAATGGTGATTTCCCATAGTTATGTTAGTTTACCAGAGGGTACCATTTGAGGATGGTTTTGTAGTGATTTTGAGAACCTGAAAATCCTGGAGACATTCCTTCAGACGCTGTTAGACGATCTGAGCGGCCAGATATCCACAGCAGATCCATAGATTTCCTGGGCATTGAGGGAAGCCCCGATTGATGTTCAGCAAGCAGGGTGAAACTCATCGAACTTTACATCACTTTACTGCTAAAGTTGAAGAACGATGAGGTCCATGAGTCGCCGATTTTGGCGATATTTTAGCGATATGACCATTTGAACGGTTCTTCGGGGATTGATGCTTTCCACACCCTCAGCCTTCAAGATGGTGACATTTGGGGTTGTCTCAAAGTGGATGCATGAACATGTTGGTGCTATCAACTATCAATTTTGGATGGTAAACCTGATACATTATGAAGCCTATCAAGCCCAAAACTGTACATCATTTTATATCACCAACATATATAAATAGTAATATAAATACCCTCTGGTAATTTGTAACATAGCTATTGAAAATGGCACATTTAAAATTTAGTTCCTTGATTTACCTGTTAAAAGATGGTGATTTTCCATAGCCATGTGAGTCTACCAGAGGGTAATCAACCCTATATCCAGCCGGTCCGTCCAGCCGGTCCGCCCTCGCGCACCTTCCGCAGAATTCGCTCCGGAGCCATGTAGCAGCGTCGAATCATCTCGCAGGGGAAGCCAGGAAAAGCATTTGAAATTGATTCTGCTTGGAAGTGTGGTTGGTTTTGGTGACGAAAATTTGCTGCGCCCAAACATAGCAAGTTTGGAAGAGGGAACATGATGAACCAGTGGATTTCTCGTCGATTTACCAGTGCTTTGGGTGACCTAAGTTGGTCTGGGTGTGTCTGAAAATGACGATATCGCAGTTCACGGCCATGGAGTGGGAAATGTTCTGATTATTAGACATCAAATGTGAGGATAAATGATAACATTCCCCACATTTCCCCACCTTTCCAATCATGACATATCATAACATTCCCCTATCGTTTTCAAGTGTCCTCTGAAAAATCAAGTGTGGCGTTCGCTGGAACATCCCCGCACGCCGAACTGGAGTTTTGTTTTCCGCGCCGGGACGCTTTCATCGAAACGGTTGACATGGGGAAAAACACCAGACATCAAATCGGGAAGCCATGGCCTAGTTTAGTTCGATGATTGAACTAAAATTGGTGATCATAAATGGAAATACTATAGGGAAGCCATTGGCCTAATTTATCATAGCTATTGAAGATCATCATACTTCCTCAATTGGTGATCTTCAATAGCTATGATAAATTACTCAAGGGTAAGTGCAAACAAATCCCACTGGTATCATCTGGCTATTTTTCAGAGTTTGCGAACTGGAAAATCACCCATGAAAAAAAATGATAGTTGATGAACCTAAAAACCTGTGTCAAGTGATGATTTTCCTATCTCATGCTGTCTCCCAGTTGCACGCCACCAGGTGGCACCTCCCGCCCTGAGGACAATCGCTCATTGTTCTCCTGGACCGGTGCTAGCGATGGCGGAAAGGCGAAGAAGATCATCAACATCATAAATATGAGACTTGCCAAATATTGGTTTCCATATATCATTGGTTTCCAAATATTTTTGGTTTCCATATATAATTGGTTTCCATATTATTGGTTTCCATCTATCATTGGTTTCCATATATCATTGGTTTCCAAATCATCACAATATCTACAAATCTTGATGGTTTTCCATTGGTTTCCCAAATCTGAGACTTGCCCATAAATCTAAGAGAAAACCAAAGATCTTGAAAATGGCCAACCACAAATATACGGTGTGTAGATATAGTATACACGTGAAACACTCGAAATCAATGACCTCACCTTACTGACCATTAGTGATAGTGATATACGTAATCCGTCAAACAACTATCTATCTCTCTCTATGTATATATATATAGATATATGATGTATTGACTTCATACCATCCCTTTAATACACTCATTGAACAACCACGGTTGCTTGGGGTGGTAAGTAAACAGACTAGTGAGTATGGGCTTAGTTTCTCCAGTTACAACAGTGATAACCCCCCAAGACTCATAGACCTATCAAGTAGGGGTTCTTCATCACTTGCTCCTTGGGATGCTTGGCAAAAAAAAAAAAAAACAATTTCTTGCTACTTTGAGACAAAAAGCACCAAAAGCAGTGATATTGAATGTTGTGTGAATATATATATATATATACATGTCTAATAGTAATTCACTAACCTGAAAAGTAGGGCTATATTGGGACAGTTATCCCTACTAACCATCATTCCAGTGATGGAAAACAGTGAGGTCGTTGTAATTTGCCCTGATATATATATATACACCCTCTGGCAATTTAACATAACTACTCAAACTCACAATTTTGTATCGGTAATCTATAAATGGGCCATTGTCAATAGCCATGTTAAATTACCAGAGGGTGTATATCTATCTATCCGTCCGTCTGTCTATCCATCCATCCATCTATCTATCTATCTATTTATCTATCTATCCATCTATCCATCCATCCATATATCCATCTATCTATATACACACACCTATATTTATAATATCTATATATATATATAATTATATATGATCATTTAATATACATAAAATTATGTATATGGTATATTATCATTATCATTATTATTATTAATGATATATATATATATATAGTTATGTATATGGATGTTTCCTAAAATATGGCCATCTCCATCTCCTGCGGCGTGTACGCCATCGCCGGGGCATCCAAGGACCGCCCGTGTGCCTAGCGGAAGTCGCTCGGATTTCTGGTATCTGATAGGGAATCGCCCAGGTGGCCACCGCAGGGATGGCTGAAACCCTATAAAAAATGGGATGTTTACCACCATAGACCCACTGACTATAGATATATCTACAATAAATAAGAGAAACATGTTGAAACCCTATAAATCATGGGATAAACCACCTATCAACTGGTGATTCGGATTCCGCAACCATCCACAGGATGTATATGTAAATATAGTTGACCCATGTTTACCCCCCAAAAAAATGGCTATCATTTAGCAGCTATGACTTGGAGAAACCCTGTCTGGTAGGATGGAAGCATGGCTGAAAAATCAAATGGCTTGTTGGGAAATGAACAACGATCTGGATAGAGAATTCACTAAGCGAAACTGCCAGGCCATGCAGTGGATTAGCCTGACTGACAAAAATGAGGTCTAATTCAAATTCAGCCAGATCTATAAATTGCCCATGACATTTTATAGTAGAAATGGATCAAGCAGGATGATTTTCCATTGCCAGCACAGTCATGAACGATTGCCCACAGATACCCTCGTGCTGGGCGAGACCACGCATTTCCCGTCGAGATGGTAATCCAGGTGAGCCAGGTACTGATGTGATTGGAACAAAAATTGACCTATATATATATAAGTATATATGTATATACTTATATGTTATATATATATAATTGTATGTTATATATATATGATGTCACCCTATAGCGGCTGTTTTTTTTGACATGTTTGACTGGGGATGATTCCTGATTTCCCCTCGCTTGGAGTTGCCAGACATGGAATATCCAAGTGCGGCCAATCCTAGATGCCCTCCTCCAAAAGTATGTAGACTATGTTTTTGTTGATGCTTATTCATTTTCATATATTCCCACTACTTCCCATTTATAGTCAAAACTTCACATGCCTTAACATTAAGCTACTGTACACTTCTCATCCCCTTGCTTTCCTGGCTCAAGCACTAAAACCAACGTGGTTGCCGTTTTCTGGTTGGCAGTTGCTTCTAATAAAGAGCCACCCAAGAAATACCCCATCTCAGTTCCCTAAACAACGTGGATTCACATGGATGAACCAATGGCAAACCAGATGGGATTGTTTCTGGTTGGTGGGAGAAACCTAACCCCTCTGAAAAATCATGGAGTGAGTTCGTCAGTTGGGATGATGACATTCCCAAGTGTTTCTGGAAAGTCATAAAATTCCATGGTTCCAAAGCACCAACCAGATGGGATTGTTTGTTAGTTTTCCAGCAGCAAATCCAAGTTTTCAGTGAGTCTTCCGCTAGGACAACCCACGAGATCGCACAACTTGGCAGTGCCAGATTTGTCAACCAGCACCTCGGACGACGAAACGGGACGCAGCATAGCTGCTAGATCTATATCCATCATTTTACTAAGAGCTCTTGATGCCTTTATATATAATACATATATATATACATCAATAATCAACTGTATTTTGATCCATTTCAGTATCCTTTGATTTGAAAGGAATCATGTCAGAAAATGTGGGAATGTTCCATTGCCAGGGACTTTTCGGAGGGTTCAACCGTTCAACGTTTGAAAAAATCGATGCTAGTTTCTCCAAAGAACCTATATGGAGGTTTCCATAAATGGAGGCCCCGAATGGATGGTTTGTAATGGAAGATCCATTTATAAATGGATGATTTGGGGGTACCCCCATGACTTAGAAAACCTCCATATGTCATGCTCCAAATTGTCTCCAACAAATTCTTCATTCATTGTGCACATTCATTGCCAAGTTTAAAGCTCTGAAACTGTGGGATTCTCCGCTCCACAAAAGTCGATGCAATGGTGTGGCGTCTTGAGAAAACACATGGGGAAAAACAGAAGTCATCGTCATTATTCCTGGTGAACGTGATCAGCAGTTCTTGGACTCCAAAAATCCGTGTCCATTTGAACTGGCCCATCTGGGATGTCTTATATTCTTATGATGTCTTCCAAGCAGAAGCGCAGAAGCGGTTTCTTTTAGAACGCCAATTCCAGCTCAGACTCCACATCTAGGATGTCCACTTTGTACACCAGATCCGCATGGGGCGGAATCTGTTTTTCATCGCAGCCTTGGGCTCCGTAGGCCAAAGGCGCTGGCACTTGAATCGAAGCCAGTTCTCCAAGGGAGACTTGCTGAAGCCCAAGTTCTAAACCACGATCCTTGGAATCCTCAAATCCCAAGTGATATCCTCAGCTGGATCAATTTCACAAAGAAGGCAGAAAGAGAGAGAGAGAGAGAGATTCTTGCAGCATGACAGGAATTATCTAACACATATACCGACACCATGATTTTAACTATTCTAAAGATTTCTACAGTATATTATATTGCAGTATATTATATATAGTATACTGATGTATATTGTGATTATTTCTGATTGGCCTTAGTGAGTACTTGTCCTGCTGTGCTTGAAAGACCAACCTCAAGCTTGAATCGACTCAAGTGCTCTGATATTTCATAGCAGGACAATAAGAACTTCGACTCATCTTCATTTCAACCAAGTCTCGCAGCGGAGTTCCAGCTCGAGTGGAGCTTAAGACCTTGCCATTGTGAGAGAGTTCCACATGCATCGTGATCCAGTCCCCAAAAATGGGATAGGTGACGCCATCCTGGAAGGTCGAGTTTCACAACAAACAACGCCATGGGCGCCATAGGATCCACCATCCCGACTTACCATTTTGATGGGATTTCAACCATCCACATGAATCCACAGGGGTTTCATGTGTGATAATGTATCTAACCTAGGGGCGAGTCGTGTCTGCTTTTAGGGGGTTCAATGTATGACTAATATAGGGGGGACCAAATCAGAAGGACTGTCCGATACTGTCTTCAAAAGTCTTTATTTTGGTTAATCTTATGAGATATATCTTTTGTTAGTTTCCATAAGAATCCATCAGATATTTTGGTTACCATAAATCTTATGGAAGTAGATGAACACACATTTCAAAATGTGTCTTCGCAGGTCATGTGGTCGGGGTCCCCCGTTCCAAGCAAACCATACTTGGGATATCTTCAGTCATAGCATGTTCCAGGATCCCCTAGGGGACAGCACCAAACGATGACCGAACTATGATCCGAACGGGAGCCTTTGGGATCATTGGTTCCAATCTTCTGATATGGTAATTACGGTAGTTGATTTCGAATAGATGATACTAACAGCTCTAAATGTAGACCAGGGGGGGGTCAGTAAACCAGCACACCCTGGGGTAATACCTACAGGACCTTCCGAGAACGAGAAATGTATAGTTTGAAGGGGGGGGTTACACTCCCCCAATATACATTTTTTGGGGGTGGTGGATATTATTGTGTTGCTAATATTAGATGACTTTTCTGTTCAACAAAACAAGGATTTAACCCACGGGTACAAGAAGATGGGTCGATTCATTGCCCTCCAAAAATGGGGGGTTCTGCATGGTTTTCTCATTTCGTG
>Ga0126342_10014838_pt1 | contig 13711 bp, 15 predicted proteins | sample Cyp1metagenome_FD_92528 | JGI IMG/M metagenome (GOLD analysis project Ga0126342, IMG submission 92528) | Coral microbial communities from Lord Howe Island, Old Settlement Bay, Australia - Cyphastrea 1 metagenome | ecosystem: Host-associated > Invertebrates > Cnidaria > Coral ...
CTGCGCGCGGAAATAAGCTCACCAAATCCACTTTTGGAGAGCTTATTTGCGCGCGCGCGTGTCCGAAGTGAGCGCGCGCGCAGTGCTCGCGCGCCTGCTCGCGCACCTCGCGCGCGCGCGCATGACTTTGCTCGCGCGTCTCGCGCGCGCGCGCGCCTGTCTGTGCTTGCGCCCCTCGCGCGCGCATGTGTTAAATGCTCGCGCGCCTGCGCGCGCACGATTTCAACAGGAAATGTTTCATATGTTTTAAAAAATGACAAATCATCATCATCATCATCATCATCAACGACTGCATCAACAATTTCATCATCCACGAATCCACGGCATCATCTTGAGAGTGATGCGGTTGACCTGTGCGCGTTCCTGAGGCTAACCACTGTGGTTTCTAACATAGGATCAGTAGGCTGTTTCACTAGGTCAACATTTTGGTATCCGTTCCTGTCGTTGAGCCTCCTGGTATCAATTGTAAGATCAGTAGCGTGTTCAATAGTCAAGCACCTGGGATCTGACATGACAAATATACAGCATTATACAGCTACTGAAGAGCACCTTGGTATCTAACCTCAGGAATGAGTAGCATGCAGTGCTTACCGTAAGTAGCTGACCCTTGGTTTCTAACCTGAAAATAAGTAGGGTGTTCAGTATTATCTACCATATTTAAGCATAAGATAAGTATTGTCAGTAGAGTGTTTAAGGAGTTGAGCACATTGAACACTTTACAAGTAACATCCACTAACAGTGTTTAACACATATTTATAGTATTTAAATACAGTATATACTATATCTATCTGTATCTCTACATATATATATAATATATATATACATATACATATATATATATATACATACATGTACATATATATATAATGATATACTACCAAACAAACTCTCCCAAGCATTCCCAGACGGCACAGGTGGCACGGCTGGCATCGCCGATGTCGCCCATGTCGCCGCTGTCGCAGGCAGCTGGTGCAGTTGCGTCATGGGAACCAATGAAAACATGGGGATCCAACCAGGGTTTAGCCCATAAACCTGGGGATTTCATGGGGGGTTGAACGGGTTGAACGGGTTGAAGGGTTAGAAAAATGGGATTTAGCCTGATTTAGCCACTGAGAATGGGAAGTAACTGGGGGTTTGATGTACTGATCATGGGGATATGATGATTTACATAGGATTGGACTAAAAAAAAACTTTTCCAATAAAAAAAATTAACTAAGCAACATGCAGGGGATTATTCCAGCCAGAAATTTTTCTAATTTCACCGGCAAGAAGAAACGGGATTTCGCCAACGGGGGATTGAACGAACCAGACATTTCAGCGGCGCCAAGGACGTGATTCAACGAAGCTTGGGATTCAATCCATGAGATTTGGCCAGGGGGATTAGCAACAACCAGCCCCAAAAAAGAGATTCATAGAATTGGATGATGGGTAAATTTTAACCGGAAAACCCCAACCAATTTGATGGTAAAACCCATGGTTTCCGGTTAAGATTTTCCCGAACAAACCAATCCATTGAGAGATTTCATCAACAGAATGGGATGAGACCAACCACAAGATGGAGATGGTCTTTGGATGTCTTTGGGTTGTTGGTATGGTGAATCTTGGTGGCAGCACATGTGGAAAAACCATGAAAGTGATCCACAGTGGGCCACGGTGCACATGGGGTAAACATAGATCATGGAAAAAACTAGCTTCCTGAGCACTGTAGGACATGATTTATCAATCTATGAATGTTAGCTTCATGTAGCTTCTCTATCATATCCAGGTTTATTTTCTTTAGGGTAAATCCACGGCGTGACCATTGTTTGCCCAGTGGAGATTGCCAGGACTCTTATGACGTGGAGAACTTGGATGCTCCACAGGACATGGGTTTTTTGCTGATATCGCCCAGGTGGCCACGATCGTCTGCATGATCCATTCTTCCAAAGCTCAGCTCTTGTAGAATTTGGTGGATTTTTCTCCTAAAAATCAAGCAGTTACACGCCGAAAGATCATGTGTCCCCCAAGAGCGTTGGAGCTGGTCCCCACGGTGGCAGCGACCAGGGTTTAGTTACCGGTTCTGGGTGGTTGCAGAGGTTTCAGTCTTTTGTGATGTTATACATCTCCTCTAATATATGTATACACATTTTTCATCATTTTACAGCCAAGTGACAGTGGTTTTGTATTCTACAACTCTAACAGACTGCTGTCGGTCGCACTTCACTTGTCATGATGTTTGTTTTCTTTCAGAATGTATGCATATATAATCATATATATATACATTCATGTCTGTGTCCATGCAAGCGATTTCGTTAGGTGTTCACTGGCTACTGTCCCGCTTTCCAACCATGTGTGCTTTTGGGGATACCACCTGGGCTCGAGCATTCCGATGCGATCTCAACATTAATTATGAGATGATGCTATTTGCATGATCCCAATTGAGTATATTACCAGAATATCATATTTCATGATATTATATTCTGGTATAATATGGTATAATAGTACTCGTTTATAATCCAATAGACATATCATATCAACAGGATTATAATACACTGCAATATAATATAATATAATATACTATAATATATAATATAATATAATAATGATGGCCTATTTTTGACTATACAGTCAGTTCAACTTCCAGTCCTATTTGAGACGACGATCCGCAGGACTGCGCCTTCATTTCAAAGGATGTGGTCGATCGCGTGGTTTTCCAGGGTGTGAACCAGCTTGGTTCACCCGGAACACCCAGGGCATTTCACGAGGCGGGCATTTGCACATGGAGAATTAGCAGTTACTGTGGTGCGAGCTGCAGAGTTACTAATGGTTGATCCATGTTTCCTTCCCTTTCTCTCCAACAGAGCATGTGTTTTTTTGTTGCAAGTGAAAAACTCAATTGATGCATCACGCCAATTGGATACAAAAGCTCCTGTTGTGCAAGATCGACTGTAAGGAAAAGACCTTGAGGTTTGTGAGCGCAACAATTCGCAAGAGGTATCCAATTGGATGTTTCAAAAATCAGGTGTTTCGTACATACCCCAACACCATTGTGGGTTCCTCAATCAAGACAACAAAGCGGAAGGATTTTTGGGTCCCCCATTTGACCAACCCACCAATAGAAACACAGTTTTCAACCTTTGAATAGTGATCTACCAGGACCATGATCCTAAATTGGAGGTACGTAAACGTACCATATTTCAGGCCATATTTTCTGGGGATATTCCCTTACATAGGCCTTATATTATATAGGCCTTATAGATATGGTAGGTAGCTCCAATATGGCGAGGCATCTCCAGCATCGTTAGCTACGGCGAATGAGCTTGAGGCTGGGAGATTCAGGATCCACTTGGAAAAAAAAGCCGGAAACAACCATGGAGACCTGGAGAGATGGTCAAGTGATGTCAAGTGACTGCAATGGTTAGTTTTGTGTTCTTTTTTTTTTGAACAAAATTTTAAATGTTCCATCCTGCTGTACAATTGGATGATGATTCAATGATCCTCATTGAGTATGAATTTCATACTGATGAACATGTCCAGGGGTTTGGAAACCGCCCAGATGGTGGTATGATCAACACTTGGGTGCTTTCAAACCTTGACCCTCAAAACCAGCACTGAAGATGATCTGTTTGATAGAGAGAACCGCTGCACCCTGGCGATCCATGTCATTTTCAGTGGATTTTCGAGGGAAAAGGTGTCAGAGCCATTTTTTAGGAAGACGAAGAACGACATCCTCCGAGGTGATCAAACACGGCCAAATGGAGGGGGTTTCCCATCGAACGAATTATATCAATGGAGGATTTTCCATTGCTATGTTTGATCACCAGAGGGTAACACTTACCGCTGCACCCATTCCTTCACTCGTCCAAAAACTGAGGCGTCGCCAGCCTCGCAATACGTGTCTTTCTTGACAAGTTTGCACCTGCAGGCAGCGATTAGGTATGGGTTTTGGATGGTTTTGGTGTCCAACCTCCCCAACAAAAGTTGGTTTTAGGGTAGAGTTGTATAGTATGATTATATACTTATACTGTACCTAGTACATCTTAGTACCAGTATTTTTCGATCCATTTTTGCAGAATTTCTTGGGGGTTATCACACGCCAGAAGTCCTTGCGGTCAGGCAGAAGACGATCCGCTTGAGGCCTCTCACGCCTCTCAGGCGGCTGCAAGAGTTGTGTTGCTTGAAACGACCCTGCGACATGAGTATGACTCTAAATTTGGCATACCAATACAAGTGATATACATATATACACTGTATATAAACACTGTATATATATATATATAGAGATATAAAATATGTATACCATGTATACCATCTATATACCATACCTAATGTATATTATCTGTAAACATAATGTATACGATGTATATATATATATATTATATCCATATACATCTCTGTGTATATATATAATTATATATAATACACGACATACACATTTTATTCATATATACAGTGCGTTGTTATGTCAACAATCACTTATCTTGCTGCATGTGTTTCACTGCATTTATTGGAGGAATAACTATTGTGCCACTTTACTTCGATGAATCATCAATTATTTGGTTTGACATACGGTTTCATTTCTATCTTCCAGCATTTTCTTCCTTGTTTCATTCATTTCCCGCCCAGTTTCATTCATTTTTCAACCAGTTTGAGGTTGAATGTATGTTTCATCCTTTTCAATCATGTTCAACCATGTTCAACCCATATTTTGAAACGTTCCTTCCAAGTGAACAGCATCTCTTGGTAGCCGAAAAAGGGGGGTTTTTTAAGCGCACGAAACTGCAAGGCGACGCTTGGAGGTCCTGATCTCAGGTCCTGAAAAATGGGAGATTTCCCGATTGAATTCAGCCTGAAAACTGGGCACCAAGAGAAGATCATGGGGGATATGGGGAAAGTAAACTTTGGGATGCAGATTCGTAAACTTCCCATAAAGATGATTGGTGAATATCCAGTTGTATCCCCATGTTTGGGTTTGTAAACCACCCATTCTTTTTGGGAGGAATGTAGTGGTTGCAAAGTTTGAGATCTTAAATTTGAAAGATGTGAAACAAGATTTTGTGGGGCGTTTACCATCAAGTTGGGGAGTTCACGAATAGATATGGGAACTAAATCAAAATAACTTCGGACATGATCAATCAATCACGGATCGTCACGGATCTAATTGGATTAAAATAAGTTCATTTGCGTTTCCATCCAAGGGGTGTCTAACCCCTCTGAAATGGTGGGAGACTTCACACTGGTGTCCCTTGGTGAGGTGCAGATCTTGGCCCAGCAGTGACCTCCCCGGTCACTCGGATTGCAGATAAAAGCCCACTGGGCTATCAAGAGGCACAAGTCGATTTGGGTTTGTCTGAACCTAATGTAAAAACATGTAAAAACACCTCAACTATTGATGTTTAATGATTTAAGCATCATCCCTCGTACCACATGCAATTTTGAGGAGAATACCACAAAGAGATAGTCAGTATGAAGATCACCCACACCATGGAAGTTGCCGTTCTCAGTTTAGGGAGCAATCTGATAACGCCGCAAGCACCCTACTTGTGAGGCATCTGCAGCCGCGCTGTATGTGTCGTTCTTGACGACCTTGCTTCAAGATGCCACTCGTTTTCTTGGCACAAGCCGTTGGGTGTCAGTGTGTCAGGTGGGATTGAGTTTGGGCTGAACCTCATTGGGTGGCCCTCACAGGTTAGGGCATCTCAAATCGGTTTGCTGCTCGGAAAGAGAGAAATCCACAGCACAACTGAGGTGGAGCTTGCTTCGCCCAGATCTGTTTTGCCAAGACCAGCAGAAATGGTTCCATTCAGGTCATGCTGCCGAGTCGGAGGTTGACCTAATTTCTGCAGCCAGTTGTGGCCATTCAACCAGGGATGGAACTTTTAAATGGAGCCACAAAAAATGGAAATGATGGAAATGATGGATCACCATATATCACCATCTAAATTTTGACGACCCAAGTTCATTTCCAGAGCCAGGGATGGAACTTCAGAGTTTGGCTGGCGCGGTTTGCGCAGGCCGTACTATGAGCATCACTTCCGCTGCCTTGGCACGGCAGACTTTGAGGTGCCAAATGTCGACTATCTCCAGGGTCCTCAAATATACACTGTGATGGAAACCCTATTCGTAGAGATCCCAAGAAAGACAGAATTAGATAGAATTAGAATATTCTGGTTTAATGAAATGATGTTTACTGTTGTTATACATGTCTTTCTTTCCGGGATTGCTGATTGCTGCAAACTGTCGTGTTTTCCCCACCAGCGCCAGAACTTGTACGGGAAGTTCCAAGTGGAGAAACAAACTGCTTCGGCTGCGCCTCCGGCGACTGTCTGGGGCTGAATACCTTCGGCAATGGAAGGCCCATTTCAATGTGCTGGTACTGTATAAGTTGGGTAAATCTTGGTAAACCTTGCTCTGGTTAGCTATTGGGTTCTTTTCTTGCCGGTAATTTTGGGGCATTTTTTGGGGTATGAATGCAAGAGGGTTTGCAACCACAAATGCTATGCCCAGTGATAAACTCAAAATTGCACTACCAACTCGAATCGGCCTTCCATGCCATCAGTTGATGACAAGTCGAGGCTGAAGAGATTGTGCCGTCAGAGATTGTGCCGTCCGGGACTGAGAAGCCTGAGAATGCATACGTCATGCCTACGGCATCTCGCCACAGTAGCCGCTTGTATGGGTCAAGCCTTTTATAACTTACCAAGCATGGACAATCCAATGTGTGCGAATTTGGGAGGTATTCAGGGCAATTTGGATCAACGAATAGAAGCATTGTGGTTGTGAGACCTGAAATGAGCTCGGCTCGGCAGTACAGTGCTGCCCCGAGTTCTCCCGTCCTTTCCGAAGGTTCGCCCGGCTACCCTCTGTGGGAACATGGCTGGGATGGAAGGTTCAAGCGGTGATGCAACTCCTGCTGTGATGCCAATTATTGGGTTCAACACGTTGCAAGTGGTTTGAAGTGGCATAAGCAACAGCGATGGCTTTGGTGCTGACGGCTAGTGGTTCTACAGATGATGTCCGTTTTTTTTTTGGGGTCGTTGTTTCAATTTTCTTAAACAGTGCTAAACAGTCAACCACCTCTGTGTTGACAGGCATCGATCCCTAAAGTACACACTGCAACTTGTGTGCAGGTGGCAGATCCCGTCGACCGCATGGATCTCAGTGAGAATCGTAAGCTCTGTGCGAGAACTGGGGTGTGAGATGAGCCAAGCATTTACGGAGAAGGACACTTCTTTCACCCATTGTCCTTGGTGACATATTTACATTCTTTTCGGTCATATGAGCCATGGTCAAAAACTATATTATACACCAATATTGGGGGGTGGTCATCAATCCATTATATAACAACCCATTGTGAGGATTCCTATTGTGCGATGGATGACCCTTTGACCCTGGCCGAGTCTTGTGGGTGACATGAGTGGTGACATCTCTTCATTTTCTTGATGTAAAACAATGGTATTATCATTTTTCATTCCTACCTTTAGTTCGTAGACCCCAATTCTCTTGGTGATGGCTCTTTTCCTATCATTTCGTTATCTCCATATGAGCAAGGGTCACGAGATGGTGAAGGGATGTACATGTAGGGACCTTGAGGAGCAATCACCCCTCAAAATTGACAGTGGCACATCTCTGCTGGTGAGACCGAAAATTTGGATGTGTCTGAAAATATATCCCCCCCACATGGCACTTTGAATTGGGAACGTGATCACTATCCGCTGGATTTGGGCCTATTCTTTTTACAAATGTGGAAATGGCCTTGGTAATGGCTTAATTTTTTGTTGGTTATCTCATGTGATCTCCATATCTGGTAAAACCTCATGTTGCTTTCTGCATATCTGGTGCTTTTTCCGGACCAATTTCTTGCGGCTTCGCTGTTTGGTCAGCTCCCCAGCCAAGGCTGGGAAGCTCCGCTGAGCGATGGATCGGCTTCGCCGGTGCGGTAACCAACAGGAATGGAGGATCTAAGCAACCAACATGGGGACCTGAATGTGTGTGGAGTGGCCTTAGATACTGGGATATACAGCGAGCGATGCTCCAAGACTCTCAGCATGAATTTTTGACGTGATTGATGTGCCTAGTATTTGTGGTGGCATGATTTTATGGCGATTTGGGTCAATTGCATCCCCGAAACTTGATAGATCTCAATGGTGTAGAAGCGGGTTCTATCCCCACTTCAATGGAATCTAGATTTTTTGCAGTCCAATTGAATCACCATTAAATCCCCACTAAATCTTCATGAAGTCACAGTTTTCCATAGTTCTCCATTTTTCATGGATCCTCATGAAATCACCAGCAACTTATCATGAAATCATATGAAATCCCATTAGATTATCATCAAATCACCTCATGAAATCACCAGCAAATTATCATGAAATCCCATTAGATGATCATTTTTTATCACCATGAAAGCATCATTTTGATCTATCTTCGTTGGGTCAATCCCTGGCGTTTCCAGCTGAGGCCACTCGCAATGCCGCGGAGCTGGCTCAGGCGGCGCTGGCACAGGCGCGGCTGGCCGCAGCCTCGCCGATGTCGCAGGCTCGCCATGGGATTTCCTGGTGATTCCCATGCGGGTAAAAAATGGGTATGGATCAATACCTATAAATACCATTTTTAGTGGGATGAACATCCATTTACCAGCTATTTTGGGGTTCACTAGGTACCAGGGTTTTGACCCATACCCACATAGCTATTGAAAATGGCCATAGAAATAGTGAGTTTTCCCATGAAAAATGGTGGATTTTCCCATAGTTATGTGACAGTTTACCGGAGGGTACCCAATCCAAAATGTAGATTCCAATGTAGATCAACTGGTGATTGCATGGGATTTCATGATTTCATGGTGATTCGGAATGGGATTTCAGGTGGAAGTAGCTACTAAAACGATCTAAAACATTCTAAAACTCAAGATTTAACAGAGAAGCAGTAGTGATTCAATGGTGGTTGATATATTTGATATGAAAAATCCATAGTTTTCCCGGAAAGCCCTTGGACCTGATCTGGCTGGAGACGACCAGGACACTTGTGACGTGGAGAACTTGGATGATCCTCAGGCGATCGATGGTTGAATGGCCAGCTCAATCTGGGGGACATCCACCCGAATTTGATGGTTGAAATAATAGTGAATAGTATAACATGTTAACATTCACTCAATTTTGGGCATAGTTAAAAGATGTTAAAAGATGTTAAACTTAAGTAATATAAGCTAACAAGTAATCAGAGTAATAGTAAGGAAGAATCATCCCTTTCCGTCCCTTTCCCTTTTTCCATGACATGACTATTTTTTTGGGGGGATCCGGGGGATCACCCATTTTTGGACCCATCATCCATTCAACTGCGGTTGGCTGCTTGGTGGTTTCATTGAACGAGACCTATTCGAGGTGATCTTTGGCCGCAACTGACCATTCAATTTCTTTGGGAATGTATATTTCCATTGACTAAACCAACGATATCGTATTTCATGTGTAGTTCAACAGGCCGACCAACTGCTCCCATTGGGGCCCAAGGTGTGGCTCCAACCACCGGCCAGCTGCTCTCGCAGGACTGCGGCTTTATTTCAACGGAAGTGGTCGACAACGTGGTCTTCGGCGGCATGGGCCAGTTCAAACCCGGGACGCCTCAGTTTCACCAGGCATCCGGGCCTTTACAAAAGAAAGCTGAGCAGCGGCTGCTAGTTGTAACCCCTGTTGGTGGATGATTCCTTCCGCAAGTACCCCCTTTTAAGATAACACATTTGGATCATTTCCGGGTGCCTCATTTTACGCGCCCCCCCAAATGATGGCTCCTTGGTGTAGGCAGATACATCCCTGGTGGCCGTGGAGCAAACAGCTAAGGAAGAGGAGAGTGGGCAGGGGAGGTCCCAACAAGATGGTGCCCATAGGTGCCCATGTTTTTGGATCCACTATGATCAAGGTGATCAAGTTGGGTGTCTGAAGATCTAACATGATGTACACACCTCAATGATCCTCAATGACTCGGGGAACATGATGATCAATCAACCCTCAAAAAAGGCGGGGTTCCCTAAATTTTCAAACCTTCCAAGGTCGAATCAAGTATTTGATCATCAGAGTGGAGATGAACAAGTCCCCCAACATGATCCGCTGATAGTGTGTTCAAATGGGACATTCACAGCCGTGGTACGGGATCCACGCTGCCAGCACTTGGGAGGGGATGGTCAGCATCACATCGCTCAGATCATACCAGCAGTGTAGCCCGTTTCCTGCTTTTGCTACAGAAAGCCAGAGTGTGAAGTTGGTCCTGCCTATCACTCTCTCAGTATTTTTGAACATATTGTAATTGGGGATTCAACTAACCCCCATAAAACAGGTGACCCCAATAGTAAGGGCTTCAGTTTATTACCCTCTGGTAAACTAACATAGCTATGGAAAATCACCATTTTTAATGGGTAAACTCACTATAAATGGCCATTTTCAATAGCTATGTTAGTTTACCAGAGGGTAGGCGTCTTGGGGGGTCAGATTTTAGGGGTTGTGTCCCCATTGGGAGGCCAATCAGAAGGTGGTTGACAGGGTCCTGTCCAATGCATTGCGAGTGTTACCTGGATGTGATGCCTCAGAGGCATGGCACGGGGTCAGGAAGGAGAAACGGTAACAAAACGACCATTCAGAAAGCATCAAAAGTGGTGATTTAGTTTGGAAAGCTGGTGATATGGGATATAATGGAATGTGTATGTTATGTGCATTCTGGAATTTTATGGGGAAAATCATGGGAAAATCATGGGATAATTGTGGGATAGTCACAATTCATTGTGGATATATAATGGATACAGCAATTAACCAACCACATGATTCGATGATGTGCCTAAAAAAAAGGGTATACCTCCCATTCATAACAATTTTCAAACTAAAATGGTGATTAGATAATAAGCTGTGGGCTAGCATTCACAAGTGAATTGCTATCTTACATCCCAGTACAGCACTCAAGGTTGAATAGTCATCAATCATCCATTCAATCATCATCAATAATCATCAACAATCATCAATAATGATTAATCAATTATCATCAATAATCCATTGACTCCGGGGTGGACATCAACCAGCAAAGAATGGGGGGATCCACACCACCAGGCAATGAGGTCCGTTGGCGGGCAAGACGATGTGTGGCTTGGTGAAGCTGGGCGTGGTGGCGGTATACATACGTTGTACGACATGATATTATATATGATATTTGATATGTACATATATATAATGATATACATACATAATATAATACAATATACTATAATACAATATTAATGTAATATAATATAACATAATATAATGATATGAACTAATATATATAATATATATAATATATATAATATAATATATATATATAATATTATATATATATCCATACCCTCAAATCAACCATCCAATGGTTTAGAATATGGTTGTCCCTCCTAAAACTTGCCAGAACTTGGGATACACGTTGCCGCCCGTTGCTGGAGAAATCCATCTGGTGTCCAGATCTGGAAACTTCATGATTTTGTTGGGAAGACCAATAAGTTTGGGATGATGATGCCATTTGACTTTGGGCCATTGGGGACCACAACCGTTGTGCTGTGGAAAAGGCCACCAGTTTCCACCAGTCACATTCCCCTCGAACTGAGGTCAAACGCCTGAACCTGAGATACTCCACTAGATTTGGTGAGCATGAACATCATGTAGATATACATTACATGTGTATATGCAGGCTGGTGGATTCAAACATGTGGAGACATACTCCATTCCAGTTTCGCTGGCATCCCAATTTTTGTGGTTAATGTGCAGAGTGCAGAGCGTTTGTTGGTACCCCCTCATTTAGGATCAGTTTTGCTGCATGCATCATCCATTCTCTTTGCAAAAAGGCGTCTCCGGTATCTGGAGCTACGGTGAATGACTTTGAGGCTGGATCCAGATGTGGGAAGATTCAAGATCCACATGGGGATGTAGCCGGCGATATTGTCAACTGATTGGATGACCTTCATCGATTATTTACCACCCAGATGATATGATCAACACTTGGGTGTGTTCAAACATTGGGCCCCTCAAATCCGGCGACCAATGGTCTGTTTGATAGAGAGATGGCGACCTTTCTGATCGCTTGAGGGAAAGGTCAGAATGTTTGAACCATCGGATTAGTGGCCAAGTTCGGATGGTTGATGATTGCCACAAGCAGTGATGAAAGCTGCTGGGACCTATTTTTTCTTGAAACAGGATGAATAAGTATGAACAGCTATGAACAAGAATGAACAAAAAATGAGCACTCCACCCATTTCTCCATTTCTCCTTGTTTGTTTGACCATAGAGGCCAAAATCCAACTTATCCCGAGAGATTGGCCATGATTAGTACTCTTTGGTAATCAAATGTCGCAATGGCAAATCCTCTATAAATGGAGGTTTTAAATGGTTTTAAAGGAAAATCAGCAAACTTAAATGTTTTTTTTTTCAATGCCACGTTTGATTGCTGGAGGCATAAGATATATATTATAGAATTATATACGTATATATATATATTATAGAGATCAACACCTGATAATGTGTTCAATGGAGGTTTCTTATTGGGTTTACCATGGTTTACCACAAAAAATCCTTCTTGTACCCCCCAAAAACATCGAAAAACCGTCGTTCAGGTCACCACTGACGCCGGGGGCCTGAACCATTCTTTTCTGCAAGATATTTTTATGAAAGATTGGCCATGGTTCAAATCACCAGCCATCAATCTTGCAGCAATTTTTGAGCGTCAAGTGGAGAGATTTTTGGGATTGCCACTACTTAGGTCCTTGCAGATTCTTGATTCCTTAGCAATCTTCCCACCAAATGAAATAGTGCTTGTCTCCATTTGGTATCACTCATCCCCAGTTTTCCTTGTTGAAACCTGGGTTTCGTTGCTGGATTCCAATTTTTGACTGGTCAAACCTCTTCCTGTTGATTAACACCTTGATTTTGAGTGGTGACATCCACATATCCTTAATACCATTCTTGAATGGTTCAGTCCCTTTGATAATAGCCCTTAGTTTTGGCTCTTTAGATTCATCAATTTTTTGTCGCTGAAGCCCCTGAAAAAACCCCTTTCAGTTCATGAGATCCCATGAAAACCGCAGCGGAGGCAGATGTGATGGTTGGCCTGGTGATTGACACCAGCGTGGCAAGGCAGTGCGTTTTTTTTTTTTGAGACGTCAGGGAAGTTCTTCCCTGGGGTGGTTGAGGATGTACATTATATATATATATATACATTATATATATATATACACAGTATAGTATTTATAAATTTTATGCTATATATAGAGTATATATATAGTATACATATATAAGTATATACTAATTATATGATACTATATGATATATATATAGATATAATATCACTATATATATACACATGATATATACACACTATAGACTCCAATAGATATGAAGAAATTGACGATGTATTTGTCTAGCCATCTATCCACCTATGTCTCACATTATCTAAATCTAATCTAATGAAATCTAATCTTATCTCTACATCTATCTCTATATCTATATCGATGTGCATATCTGTCATCTAATCTATGCAAAACCAATCTAGTGTATCCAATCTAATCTAGTTTAATCCAATCCAATGTACTCTATCCATCTATCTATCTATCTATCCATGTATCTATCTATTTATTTATTGTATGTTTTTCATTGATTCATTTCTATCAATTATCTATCCTATCTGTCTATCCTATCCTATCCTATCCTATCCTATCCTATCCTATCCTATCCTA
>Ga0126342_10014839_pt1:0-12500 | contig 13709 bp, 15 predicted proteins | sample Cyp1metagenome_FD_92528 | JGI IMG/M metagenome (GOLD analysis project Ga0126342, IMG submission 92528) | Coral microbial communities from Lord Howe Island, Old Settlement Bay, Australia - Cyphastrea 1 metagenome | ecosystem: Host-associated > Invertebrates > Cnidaria > Coral ...
AACCACCTTTCGGTCAATCAGTGGATTCGCTCTGCCATCCCGGATTCACAACAACCAAGCTCTCCTATAGGTTTCCTATTCTGAAACTTCCGCCACCGCCTTGTGCGGTACTACTGGTATAATATATATATATATATGTATGTATATCCCGCTGTATCCCACCAAATGCCCCACTATTGTATCCAACCCCAATCCCCATGATCATATCATGGTTGTTAAATCCCATTCTATTCCCAAACATATCTCAGGTGGGAGCAACCCTCGTGCAGTGTTGCTTCTTAATCATTTACATAACTACATATATATATATATATCACATATTATTATGTAATACACATATTTGTATTCCATATATCTTTATCAGTTGCATGAAATATCAATACACATCCGTTAACACCTTGACTGCAGGACCATTTGGCATCAGTTTGGCCGCTGCTGGGGCTCTCCGATGGCGGTCTGACGGAGGCGGCCTTCAAGGCAGCGCGTTGGGGGAAGGGTTGGCCCTGGTGTATGAGAGATCCTGGGATGGAAAGTCACATAGAATTTATATGATTTTTTTCAGACGTGGAACTGTTTCACAACTGTTTCACCAATAGGTCATGGATTTAGTCAGCCAGATTGAGATTCAATCCATCAAGAAGATAGGGATTCAAATGGATTCAACATGATTTATACTACCACATAATTCATGGACATAGGGAGATCCAACCCAATCCCTTTACGGCCATCTATCACTAGGTTCAGACAAAGCAAAAAATGATGGGGATTTTACACATCAACCTTCGAGCTTAAACCATTATAGGATATTATTATAGGGATGTCACAGAAACAATCTCAGCTTGCGGATTTGCCCCACAGGATACCAATCATCCGACCAGTCACGATGTCGACTTTCGCGCTGGCGCTCAGGTTCAAATAGCAGCTGGACCATGTCATTTCTGGTCGACCTTGGCTGGGAAAATATGGACAGATGTTTTTGGTTTGACCAGACAATATCCAACCAAGTTGTGTATGTTATAAGAGAGTTTCTCTTGAAATCTGTATGAGCAATGATTATTCAACCTTCAGTTTAATTTTTGATGATTTGTCAGATGCAAACATAGCAATGAAAGTGTATGGAAACCAATCAGCCATCCACTTCAGATTCTTGGCATAGCAACCATCCACTTGTCTGGACGTGTAGTCCCCAGCCCAGCGGCAGTGGCAATCGCATGGTTCTCGTGCCGCTCGTACGGCCTTCAGTGGCCTCAAGCTCTGGGCCGGCACCATCAGCTCGAAAGTGGTTAGAGGTGAAGCGAGAGGTGCAAGAAGTCGATGACACTGGGGCCACAGGGCATGGAACCGCTGAAGCCGTGAGATTTATGACGACCAAACAAAAAATAATGGAGAAGTTGTGGAGAGACGTCAGAGACATGCGGAGAAGGAGCCGGGGAGAGGTAAAGCAGGTGGTCAATGAGTCTGCCACAGGGCTTGAAGAGAATGATTCTGGGGAATTCACTAGGAACAGTGTGGGATGGAAGAGAGTGCCTGTGCCAAACACGGAAGCAAACAAACGGAGACGCACGGGACATGAAGTCAAAGCGGTCAAAGTGGAGTTGGATGACTCTACAAATTCGAAAGGCGTTCCTGGAGTAGCCTCAGCTTTCAACCTTCAGTTGCCCTGGGAGACGCCCATGATGAAATACCTCTTGGGAGACGGGCCCAACCCACTGCTGCCCGACATGCCACCACTCTCGATGGATTCCTGGGGCAAGCGCAATGAACCGACCCCCGATGCTGGCAATGCTTCGAGTAGCACTTCCTCTGAAAGGGCCCAGGAAACAGAATCTGCTGGTATCAAGGGAAAGGGGGGCCCAGGACGTGCAGCTAAAGTTGCTGCGCAGCCACGGCCAATTGCGCAAAGATATTTAGAGCTGCAGAAGATGTTGGCCAGCGAACGAGAGAGGCGTCAGGCGGCTGACAGAGATCGCAAGCTTCTGCAGGAACGCCTGGATGCGATGTCGAAGGAAAATGGCCGGTTGAGAGCACAGTTGCAGGTGCAGAAGAGTCTCTCCAGTCTCAGCTCCGGTGCTAGTTGGCAATTCGAAATGGAAGGTTCATGGGAGGCATTTACACCGGAGGGCAATGAAAAGATGCACCAGGCGTATTTGGAGTACCTCAAGGGCATTCCTGACAGCCGACATGCCGCCATCAATTCCGGAGGGGTTGCCCGCATGGTGGACTTTCAGTTGATGCAGCAAGAACATCTGACGACACAAAAAGTGCGCCGCATTCGTCTCTTGACTGGCGCGCCCCCTCAATGGGTTACCCCCGCAGCGGACTTACTGCAACAAGGCAATGAGTTGGAATCCTTCTACCAGGAGGTGACGGACAAAGAAATTTGGGATTCTGTTTACAAGATCCTGACAGAAACTGGTCATACATGGGATGCCTCGAATCAGTGCTCCCGTCTGAGAAGGCATGGTTGCAAACTGTGGTTCCAATCATGAGCCAAACAGTAAAATCAGTTGAATTACATATTAGATCATATTAGCATTTTATATCATTTTGATCAGCTTGCTGACTTTGTAGCTTTGTTTAAGACACCTGTTGGGCCGGCCCAACAGTGACACCCCCAGGGCAGTCATCCACTCTGTGCATCGCATTGAGAACAACCGTCTCTGGCATCGTTACAAGGCGAGGCTGGGGCAGATGCGTCAGGACCATGCCTCCTACGGCATTTCGGTGACCTCTGCGGAGCTTGATCTGGATGGTTCCTTGGGGGAACCCCCTTAACGTTTGTTGAGTTGTTGGTTTCTTTGTCGGAAATTGACCACACATGAGTTGATGTACAGCAACATTTTTTTTTTTTGTGAGCTGACGCTCATCGTCGGCTCCGCCGGATTACTTGACCTCGATGTCATCGCAGGGTGGGCTTGAAAGCTATTGAATGAGGACCTGCTGCTTCAGAACTATATTCCTTATGCTTTATTGAACATATTCATGGAATCATGGAACTGCGGTTTTTTTCTTGGAGCAAGTGGGGAAGGCTTGTTCCCGAAAGCTCCTGCGAAGGGTTTTTCCTCAAGAATTGCTGCCAATTTCAACTTTCCACTTCGTATAAAAGCGCCTCTGTGTAAAGACTTCTCTGTGTAGAAGCTTCTGTGTGTAAAAGCTTCTGTGTGTAAAAGTTTCTCTGTGTAAAGACTTCTCTGTGTGAAAGCTTTTGTGTGTAAAAGCTTCTGCATGTGAAAACTTCTCTGTGTAGAGATTTCTCTGTGTAAAAACTTCTGCGTGTAAACGCGCCTGTGTGTAAAAGCTTCTCTGTGTAAAGGCTTCTCTGTGTAAAAACTTCTCTGTGTGAAAGCTTTTGTGTGTAAAAGCTTCTGCATGTGAAAACTTCTGTGTAGGGATGTCTCTGTGTAAAAACTTCTGTGTGTAAACGCGCCTGTGTGTAAACGCGCCTGTGTGTAAAGGCTTCGCTGCGTAAAAACTTCTGTGTCTGAAAGCTTCCGTGTGCAAAAAAACTCTCTCTGTAAAGACTTCTTTGTGTAAAAGTTTCTGTGTGTAAACGCGCCTGTGTGTTAAAGCTCTCTGTGTACAGACTTCTTTGTGTAACAGCGTCTGTGTGCAACAGCTTCTGTGTGTAAACGCCCTTGTGTGTAAAAGCTCCTCTGTGTAAAAGCTTCTCTGTGTAAACGCTTCTGTGTGCAAACGCGTCTGTGTGTAAAAGCTCTTTGTGTAATCACTTCTCTGTGTTAAAACTTCTGTGTGTAAAAGCTCCTCTGTGTAAACGCGTTTGTGTGCAAAATATCTTTAGTGTAAAGACTTCTCTGTGTAAAAGCCTCTGTGTGTAAATCTTCTGTGTCTAAGAGCCGCTCTGTGTAAAGACGGCTCTGTGTAAAAGACCCTGTGTGTGTAAAAGCTTCTGTGCGTAAAAGCTTCTGTGTGTAAACGCGTCTGCGTAGAAGCTACTCAAGAGCAGCATTCATCATCATATTTTCTTGTGTGCTATCTTCTCGTCTCCTCCCTCCAGTTTTCTTTTGGACCACACTGTCGTCTAGTTTCAATCTGTAACGTCGTTTCTTGTTGAAGAATGCAAAGAACATGTGAAAGCATCGCTCGTTTAAAAATTCAACATAAACAGCGCACAAAGTGCTGTAATTTACAGCATGATGGCAAGAACCCGCGTAAATACCACAGTTTTAGTCCCCGAAAGTGGATATGATAAAACATTGTTATTTACAGGGTTTTGTTCACGTCACTATCTTAGTAGCAGTGCGGTAGCTTTTCTTCCCTTACGCGTTCCCCCTTGCGTCAGCTTGGGTTGTTGTTGTTGTTGTTGTTGTGTTAACTCTTCTTCCCTTACGTGCTCCCCCTTGCGTCGCCGGGGTCGGCGGATACTTCGCAGTCTAGAAATAGATGGATAAAAATGGAACATTATTTTATATAGAATAATTATTATTGATATATATATATAATTATAATGATATATATACGATTTCTAGTTCTCATTTCGCCTTGAGCAGCTCCAAGGCTATGACAATATCATGGCGGGGTCCCAACAGACCTTTGACTGTGGCGAGCCACTTGCGATGGATGTCGATGAGAAGATTCTGCTTCACGGAACCTCTTGGGACAATGCAAACTCCATCGTCCGCGAAGGGTTTGACCACAGAACCTGCCAACATGCCCTGTATGGTGCCGGAGTTTATTTCGCGTGTGCGGCTTGCAAAAGCCATCAGTATACCTGCGAACAGCACAAGTGGTGCTGCGGATGCCGGAGTGAGAGAACGTTGATCATCGCCCGTGTGGCCTTGGGTGATGCTTACACAGCAACTCAAACCCGAAAATACGAAAGAAGGCCGCCTGTCAGACGTGATTCATCTGGCACGTACGATTCTATTGTTGTGAAGCCTGGCTGGGTACAAGGACATCACAATCAGTCCCAACTCCATCAAGAGTATGTGATCTTTGATCGGGAACAGGCTTATCCCTGCTATGTGGTGCAATACACCATTTGAAGATTGGTTCTTGAGAGACTTGAGTTTCACGGATTTCTTTCGCAGATCTGCAACAGTCAAAAACGATCGTCTCTGTGCTCCCACAGTGCTGCTGGGATCCATTTTTTTAAAAATGTTTTTTCCAGTAACATCATTTTTTTAATATATTTTTCTATGGATCATTCTGACCAATGGCTACTGACTGGACATTTTATGACATTTTTCCACATTTATACCTAAGTCAGTAACTTAGTATAGTTCGGAATCAGGAGTTGTAGGTATACCAATACACTTTAATGTATAATATACGGGGGTGGGTCAAAACCTATTATTATCAATTCTAATGGGATGAACATCCATTTACCAGCTATTTTGGGGTTCACTAGGTGCCAGGGTTTTGACCAATAGACATACCAATTCCATCCAATTCCTTTACCAATTAGGTAATCATGTCAAGTCTTCAAGTCCTTTTCCAGGCCCTCCTCCGAGATCGCCGTCTGGTGCTACAGCCCGCCACGCTGTGGGACGCGCCCGAAGGCGGTGCCGGAGGTTTCCTAGCCATTCTATGGGTACCCCCATAGCTGGTTTATGATGGAAAATCCATCTAGAAATGGATGATTTAGGGGTAGCCCTATTTTGGGAAACCCCCAGAAAAATGACATCTTATTGATAATTGATATAGTATTTGAATGTATATAATTAATACATAGCGATGTTGATATTGATCCTTTTTGAGATTGACCATATTGTTCGTATTGACCTGTTCAACACCAAATCAGTAGCAATTTAATTAGCAATATCTTCCATTACTTTCCATGGAAGGATAACATACTATGTTCTTTTTTTCCAGCAAAAGTGCTGTAAGAAAAGTTGTTTTTTCCGTCAAAACAAACTCCAGAAACTGGGATACAACCCAGCAGCTGGTTGACCTATGCCCAACTAGAACAGACTGTAGCAACATCTGGTAGATATCGATGCTTCCAAGTTTGCGACACAGCCATTCTGCTTATCGTTTTATCATTTGTTCTTTGCCATCTGAACAACAAAACATAAATATGATTCCACATGTATATATATATATAATATAAATACACATAATATACACAATATATATATATATATATATATGTGCATACATACATATTTATATGCATATAGGTTATTTGTCCATATTTGTCCATTATTGGATATGATATGATTTATATCTCAGTGGTTTTGCACTGTGTTTCCATCCCCATCTGCCATCCATTGCCATCCCTCCAGGGGGAGAACACGTGTCGAAGCTCTATCAGGGAGAACATGTTCAAGTGGTAGAAGACCACCCAGGCGGTCACCAACGGTCACCAACGGGTCACCAACGGTCGTCACCGGTGTTTCCAAAGTGAATTGGATCGTTGATGTTTAACAGGACCAACGGACCATTGCTAGAAATTGGGATACTAAGACTTACTAAGCAGCTAACGACAGATCTATTTTGTGCCATGTATCTAAGATTGGAGGCGGCCATGAGTTGTCTTTAAACGTTTGATATCCTGTAGTTTCTAATGGTTGTTCATCATTATCTTCATTTAACATTGCCATAAACTGGGGTATTATACCTGCCAATTCCGATCCTACTCTTAGATGAGTTCTCTATATCTTCAAAAAATGGCATTCCCCAGCCAGCCTCTCCAAACGCAATGCAAGCATAACAAATATACCCCCTTTCATGGGTTTTTCATTATCATGAATGATCATGTTTTTGGACGGCAAAATCACAGGTTTTTCTCGATTCAACACAGCCCATGGATCCCCATGGGCTGGTGGTTTCCAGCCAGCCCCAAGTGGTCCAGGTGAGCGCCTCCATTGCCGTGTGCTACGTGATGGTCGCTCCTTTTGGGCCAGGGGATCCAAGAAAATCCCCAAGGGGTGATCCGTTGGATTTAAGCGAAATGCGGGGGTTCATAGGTTTTTTCGTAAAACCTTATGGATTACCATGGATTACCATGGGATTATCATGGGATTATCATGGGATTACCATGGATTATCATGGGATTACCATGGATTATCATGGGATTATCATGGGATTTGTTCATCATGTTCCCGATTTTGGCCATTGTAGGGCCACCATTTTTGGAGAAGCAGAGAAGCATAGAGCCCGAAAAACATTCTTGTCTGTCAAAGCTGCGTCCTGCACTGTATATTCAGTATTTTGTGGTTCATTCGGATCAATGGTTCAACTGTTAGTTGGCTTGTTTTTGGTACCATCTGGTTATTCAACATTAGCCATGGAAAATGCCTTATAAATGGAGGTTTTAATGGGAACATCAACCATTTTCCATGGCTATGTTAGTCATAACCAGAGGCTAATTTTCCCCGTAAATCCAGAGCCCAAATAACTCAACTGGTAACTTGAAACAGCCGAAAGAAATACCTCCCAGTTGTGGTTGGTTCCCCCCCAGGTGGACGGTGGAAACGATGGCGAAGGACGCGATGCGCTTTGCTCAGTGGCAGTGGCATCGCAGTTGGAGTCGGGGGGCCTTGAAGGGATGGATTTGCTGAGAAAAGCCATGGAACTTTTTGGGGTAAGAAATCCAGATTTTTTGATGGTGAAAACATGATTGGAAGAAGATATAGTTACTTCAATAGGGATTTGACCTGACAATTGCTGTGGATTTAACCATCATGGAGAGACATCGGGATTTGACCAACCGAGCATGGGGGAATCACCTGCTATTTTTTTGGCAAGTTTGATGGGGAAGATAATTCTTGGACAATTCCACAAGATCCTGAAGTTGAACTTCAGATATCTTCAAATCCACCTAAAAATGATCATGGTCAACTGCATAGACATGCTGCGTTTGAGCCCAAAGTTGCGCACAATTCAAATATCTGAAATACTGGTTTGATTTTGAAACACACCCCAGTCTTGAACTTTGCTTCCAAAAAAATCGCATGGGCAAAAAGAGAACATTCCGCTATGCCCAGATATGTCTTGTTTTCCGAGCAGCTGCTTTTCTTGACTGTAGGTCCGGAAGGGGCGTCGATTTTCAAAAAGCCACACAATTCTTGGTGAACTTGAGTCAATATGTTTCACAGCTATTGGGGTATGGGTGCCCTAAAATTCTATGGTTACCCTCTGGTAACCAAACATGGCGACAATTCTCCATTTACAGATGATTTTATAATGATTGTCCCATTAAGACCTCTATGTTTACAGAGGACAATCAGTGGATTTCCCAGCCACCGGCTGAGGAGTCTACAGACATTCATCAAGGCTGGGGTCATTTTTGGGGTCATTTCGGGTATGAAAGGCTGTCAATTATCCAGACGTATCCCCCATCATTCAAGGTTCAATTTTAGCGCATCCTATACATGAAGGGCCCCCCTAGTTATAAGATGTTATAAGTTGGTTTATAATCCCATCTAAATATAGCTCTAAGAAGTTATATATAAGTACCATACACCATTGTTCTTATAGCTATAAACTAACTTGGTTAAATATGGGGCTATGGGGCCCCTGACCATTTAACGTAGGCTCTGGCGGCCGAGTGTGGCAAAGCCGCCACAGAGTGCGAGCAGAAAGCTGCTAAGGCCGTCGGGGGAATACCATGGAGACCTAGCGATGACGTCATCTGGAATAATCCTTCCCATTGACTTTCATATTTTTCAAGACGGTTATTGCACCACCAACCAGTCATGATGGGAGTTGTTCACCTTGGGCCATCCTTTGTAGATTCGATGGATAGCTCACTGTCAGCAGTACCTCCAAGGTGGTACCCCAAAACAAAACGAGGTGAACTTTCCGATATCTCTTGGTTTATAGCTCCTGGTAAGATGGTAAACCCAAATAATTTTCACGCCTATCTTCAACATGTTCAAAAGGTATAGCTATGATAAGTATCATAAACCTTGTGATAAGTGCATTAGAAATCAGATACCTTCCAATGAAGTTCAACTGGGTATGCGTCAAAATTTAAGACCCATTGGACCACAGACCCTGCCATGTCTTGGGGCTTGGAAGATGAGTTTCCAGTAAGAATTGGCGGTTTTCAAGATCGAAGTGTCAAAAGAACCAGAGGGTAAATCAACTTGTAGCCTTTCTCTGGAAAATGGGCTACACCGGTTTTTGCCCCCATATTGAAATGGACTATGATTCCATAGATTAATTCAATGGTCATAGCCCAACTTGGTGCCAGTCGGCCAGTCCCAGGTGGCCAACGTGGCAGCGACCTCCAAACTGCTTCCTGCGCGGAACACCTTGCGCCCCAGTTAGAATGGGGGATACCTCCAAGTTGCTGCCATTTGATTTTGGGAAAAATATGGGAAAATGATGATCAACCAGTTTCACAATGGTATCCAGATAAACCCATTTTCAATGGGTGATCATAGATCATAAACCAATTAAATAAGATAATCTTGGACCCAATTTTTGAGGGGTGATGATCAGCCAGTCGATAGGGTAGCCCTATTTTCAGACGAACCTGGTACCCTGAACATTTTTTTGTAGCCCATAGCCCATTTTTGGTAGAATTGAATCTTCTAACCCCCCCAAACACGGAGAGTTCATGCAGGGGCTATGTTGTTATTTACTAGGTAAGTTAGGAGAATTTGGGGGTAATGAAGTGTAAATGCAGGTAGCCAAACTTCATGATCCAAGATGGTTGCTACCTATTGTCAAGCCCGTGGTTTGTGATTGGGGTTTAAGCAGTTTAATGGTCATTTATCAGTAATTTGGGAATCCCGTAATTGAGAAACTAGGGGTGTGCTAATGCCGGGTTGAGATTGATTTGGGAAACTGTAAGCAAATGCAGGCATCCAATAATTTGTTTCCCCTAAAAACTAAACACCCCAAAGAAACCCTGGTGGAATGTATTGGTTTCGGGTAGATGGATTTACCCCCCCAAATATCCAAAAATAAAGGGATTTGAATGGAGAGGTAGATCTGTGGATCTCCACACCTTTCCGCCTTGGTGTTCAAACAGTTGGTTGTTATGGATGCTCACTCCCTAAACATGGTATCATGCGTCCTCACATATTTTGCGGTCCAATCATGTTCCTCTGTAAGATGGTCTTTTTCGTTGGGGACAAAGGCCAATTACTTCCCCAATACATTTAATAACATGGAGGTTTCGTCACATGGAAGTACCCCCAAATCATCTGAAACTACACCGTTTTACTTTTAGTATTAAAACCACCCATTTTAGGAAATCCCCATATGCTTTTTCAACAGCCCTTCCATTTCTCAACTTCACCAGTTTCCAGGTTGGAGGCGTCCAAGAAGATGAAACAGGAGCCTCTGGTCAATTTCACATTGTTAACTGGGAACGTCACCATTATTGATAGGTAAAGCATCATCGAACTAAATAGGCCATTTTCTATAGCAACGTGTTAGGACAGCGCACCGCAGCCACCACAAAACTGGTACGTTTCCGGCTGGTTTCGTAGGGTGGGTAACTGGACGTTCATCCACAGAAGGTCCACGGTAAATGTGTTAGAATTACATTTCATGCTTAACAAGCAGGTTGATTATCATGTTCCATTAATATCATTTGATATCCATTAATTGATGACTAATACTTAGTGGCCATTAGTACTCAATTGATACAATTTCTAGTAGTCTTTATGCACCATTGTTACATATATGGGATGCTACTTGGTGAAGAACTCATTGATACAAATTGGACCAATTGATACAAATTCACTAATTCCATATGGGGTTTCCATAAATGAGGGATCCCCAAAATGGATGTTTTATAATGGAAAACCCTATTAAAATGGATGAACTGCAGGAAGGGGACCTCTAATTACTAGATGGTTTATAACCCCATCCCAAATATAAGTTATAAATTATAAAGTTATAAGTATCATACACCATTGTTATTATAGTTGACCAACTTAGCTAACGAACTGGGGCCCCTTCCTTTTTGGGGGTGACTTGTTGGACCCCCCCAGGAGAAATCCAACTTGGACGAGTTGCAGAGTCGATTGACCGCGGCCAAGGCCGAGTCGTCCGGATGAAGAGGGATGTGATGTACCCAACCTGATTTGTTTTTTTTTGATTTTATCAAAGATATAGATAGTTCAACAGATTTCAGCAATATTCAATGAAGTATGGCAGGTGTGCCACAAATGTGGGGGATAACCCAAGTTGCCGCGATTTTAAAGGGGACAATTATGATCGTAGCCTATTTTCACACTCGGAATTTGGTACAGCAAAGCATTTGACAGACTGCAACCTCTGTTGAACATATGGGATATACACTGATACAAGCAGCACAGAAAAGATCCAGTATGGCAGACTATCATACCGATTATATCCGATGATCAGAATCGGTCGGATTGGTTGCCCATGTTTCAAGATATCCATGGTCAAAGTCGAAGCACGCCGGAAACTCGACTTCCGGGCTCGGGGTATTTTTGCTGGATTTTTTTCCGGTGGTTCATCATGATTTTTGAAAAAGCCACGGGTTTACGACTCTAAGCTCAGACTCTAAATATCTCTAAATAGATTCATTGGTTGGTAGCACTATCCATTGGTTGGTATATCAAAATCATTGGTTGGTAGATCCCAATGACGAGCATCTTAGTGGCTCAACGATCAGATCGTGCAGGATGCAGCCCTTGAAGAACACCAAACGGAGGTGAAACAACTGGAAGAAGCGAAGGCCCAGGTGCCGCTGGAAGAAAGCTGCCATTTTTCAGCTTGTGGGCTGGCCATTTCTTGGGGTTACATGCAGCCATATGAGGGGTTTCCTAAAATGGAGGTACCCCAATAGATGGATGGTTTATAACGGAACATGCTACTAAGATGGATGATTTGCGGGTACCATACTTACTTTTTTTTTGTGAAACCTCCATGAAGTGGCAAACGGTTTGATCTAAAAAAAACATGGGTTTCTGGCCAAAACATGACCAATTCACCTTTTGTTTGCTACGATACCAATTATTGCTGATGCCGTATTGCACGCCCTATCATTTGTGGGGTGACTCCCATTTTTTCTTTGCTCAAATCCCTCCATTTGCCAGTGATATCTTCATGTTTGCTGCTTGAATCTCTATTTTTGCTGGAGAATCACGATGTTAGGTTCAATACTTACATCAGATCTTTCTGTTGGTCAAATGAACATTTGTCAGGGTCAAATAATCAAAAACATGATTGTTATGTCTCAATTCCTGATCGTTTAAGTCACCATGTTTGATGGATTTTGATGGTTTAGTCCCTATCTTTTCATGGTTAACCCCTGGTTAACCCCCATTTATGGTTAACTGCCCTGATCTGCCTCCCGTGCCAGGCATATATGGAACAGTGCATTGGTAAAGCCACGGAAGCCGTGAAGGGCGCAGAAGCCACGATCCAGGAGGCCAAGGGAATCACGTGTTTTTTGGGGTGAAAAGCCCTGGATGTTTCTGGATTTTTCGCTGGAAAACCAGCCCAGTGAATGACCCGATGACAAGTTTCAGAAAACATGGGACCTGAGCAGCGAAGGGAACTGATCATCCCTGGCTGTTTCCTAAAGTGAGGGACTCTACCCTCTG
>Ga0126342_10014840_pt1 | contig 13709 bp, 13 predicted proteins | sample Cyp1metagenome_FD_92528 | JGI IMG/M metagenome (GOLD analysis project Ga0126342, IMG submission 92528) | Coral microbial communities from Lord Howe Island, Old Settlement Bay, Australia - Cyphastrea 1 metagenome | ecosystem: Host-associated > Invertebrates > Cnidaria > Coral ...
CTGCGAAACCAAGGACGAAGAAACGCTGCAGCCCAGACCACCGCAGCACTCGTCTGGAAAAAGAGAGTGCATGATTGAGGGCGGTCGGGTGGGGGAGTGACAAGTTGAGGCGATCGAGTTGTTATATATATAAATATTGTAATATATATATATAATATGTATAATATACATATATACAAGTTACAGATGGAATTGAATGTCAATTTTGATCCCATCACTAATGATGACCAAAGAAAAAACATGTTTCAAAATTACAAAAGTAGCAGCATTTGATCACTATTTGCAACTTTAGCAACATCATCTGAGTTCCATACAACATTTTGGGACTCCTATGTTGGAAAGTTCTGACATACCAGCATGTCACGTGCCAACTTGCTGGGCCAGGCGATGGCTGATGTTACTCTGTCGGAGGGTTTTGCTCAAGGAAAGCACGTGGCTCGGGCGTTTGAGACGTCCTGGTGTTGCTCCACTGTCCAAAATGGAGTTCAGCCCGTTTGAAGCTTGTGATTTACCATCTTCTAATTTAACATAGCTATGGAACATGGTCATTTCTACTAGGTAAAACAATTAAGTATAAATCGGCCATTCTTAAATTACCAGAATTTAACCATCAAAACATGGGGATAATAATGGGTATATAATGATGGAATATATAATTGACTTGTTATGACATATGGGTCTGTCTTGGGGGATACCTCAAAGTTGTGCCATTTCGTTTGGGGAAACAGCGCGACCAAAAAAAGGTGCCCCTCCACTGAGACTCCGCCCTATATCTGTTGAATGTGACCAGCCAAAGTGGGGGATACAATCGAGAAGTGATGATACCCTCTGGTAATTTAACATAGCTATGGAAAATCACCATGCTATTAATGGGAAAATCCACTATTTCTATGGCCATTTTCAATAGCTATGTTAGTTTACCAGAGGGTATGTGCAAATAAATGGTACAAATTGACTCAGAAGTGATTATATGTCACTTTTAGGAGATAAAGTGTAAGACTGTCCAGTTTTTGGGGACAAACACTTTTCATCACAGCCACATGGTCTGCAAGTCACTAGACTTGATGATGTCTTCTGGATTTTTCATCTTCCAGTTCTTCTGTCATGCCATCTTTCCAACCCTTCTGTCACCAAATATACTGTACAGTTTGTTGGAGACAGAATATAGTTTATATGTATAGTATATATGCTATAATGGTGCAGTCTCTTGTACCCTACATTTCAAATTTAGCAGGATACTTTCTTTGCAAGAAGCCTCGTTCAGTAGATTCCTTATCAACGGTAGCAATGATATGCACCTGGCTGATTCTTTTGATGGGAGAATTCAGTGGCAAGAACAAAGGAAATGACATTGGCCTTGAAAATGATGTTCTATTCAGTTTCAAACAGCAAGCAGGCAACGTATTAGTCCAGAGTCCATAACGACATAGGGCAGTTTGATTAGCTACGAAATTGAGCATCCTTGCATCTGTTGATTTTTCTTGGGTAAATGTTGATTTTTCCATGGTTGAATCACATGGGTCATTAAATGTCCCCATTGAACATCACCCAACCATTAGGTATATGGTCTATAATGGCTACTATTTTGGGTGATGTCCAATATTCCCAAGATGGGACAGTTTCATAAGGATCCACTCCCACCAGCCTTGGGATACCGCGAGGTGGAGCTGAGTGCTGTGCGCCTCAGCTGACGATTCGTCGCGGCTTCAATCGTCGCAAAAAGAAACGTCTGTGGGCTGGAGAACATGTTGTGTTAGGGTATAACCTCTATAGAAAGGACACCTCTAATATACCCTAACATATATATGGTTCTGAGACCATAGATGAGAAACATCTGTATTCTTAGGGTATAGAAAGGTTCCCCATATGGTAAACCTCATGTTATGTTCCTATTGTAGGTTTTGAAACTGCTGCTACCATTATCTGTTATCTAAAAATGCCACAACATGGGGTATCCGTCATTTTTGGTCAAAACCACATGAAGAAATCAAGGTGAACAGATAAAGATCTTACTGGCTGACACCGTGTAAAGGATGGTCTATAGGTAGATCAAAAAAAATCGATTTGACCAACACTGGGACATAACAGGCTTGAAACAGCCTGAAATCAGATTTAAGATTTGTGGATCATGGCTGGCAATGAACCAAATTCAGGAAAATCACCAGCTGCGATTTCCTGTCGTCATGTTAGCTGAAACTGCAAGAGTTTGCAACATGGATTTTTGCTCACAGTTCACCTCACGCATCTTCCGCAAGCCAGAGTTCCTGTGCCTTTGAGCCATACTGGCCAACGTAAGGAACCGAATTCGATGTTTTCCCCGATGTTCCTTGGAATCTCTGAATCTTACCGTCTTTTTTTCCACAGAAACTCATGAAACCTCCAATGGTTTCCTGCGACGAGGGGTTCACAGGAGTTCCAATATGTTCCAATGCCGTTCTGACACATTTCCAGTGGGAACAATGATGGAAATTTACTTTCTGTTATGGAAATTATGCAACATAGAAACGGAAAATCCCACCATCTATGGATGATGGATCATTTCCTATGGAAACAACTCGGTGTTTTTCTAAGTTCAGTTGCTGCGAAGCACACTGCCATGTTCCTTTTGAAAAGTCACTGACTTCCAAGATGTGGAGCCTACTTCCAGCGAGACACCTGACGTGGCTTTCTACTTTTCCTATTCTCATCCCAATCTGTTGGATGTCTTTTTAGTGCTGGCTCAGCTAAAGTGGCGCGTCCACGACCCGGGCGCCGTGATGAAGAAGGTGGTGCTGTTCGCGCAGGACTGAGTTCACGCATTGGTAAACTCACATAGATGCGGAGAATTCATAGGGAACCCGCTAACTTCAAGAAAAGATATTTGGTATCGAAGAAATTGGATGGTGAAGATGGTGAATGACTAAGGAACATAAGGAACAACCACAATTCATAGGTCCTCAGTTTTTAGGTGTTGAAATCCAGTGGCAGTTTTGGTCAGAAGTTTTAAGCGGTAGCTGGTCTTTTTGGTGAACATGATACAAACCATTTTTTTTGGTGTTTAAGCAAAACAACATATTTTGTTGGTTCAATCAGGTCGTGCCTTACCTCAAACACATATCCAATCTTTGGGTTTAAACTATTTTTCTTGTTTTGACTGGTTGTAAACATGGTTGTAACAATATCAAAGATTGGTTTAAACAGCATTTGGGTTTAAACCATGTTCAAACACATATCTTGGTTTAAACCAATATTTTGGTTGGGTAAAACAGCCAATGCTTTGTTGCAACCAACAGAATGACGCACGCCCAAACGTGCAACCGAACACCCCAGCCAGGATGATCATGCTGCAGCCGAATGTTTGGTGCCGGGTGCTCAGTCAACATCCAGGGGTGATGACCATGACGCCATCACCATCGGGAGAAACACATGATACATGACCATGATAAGCAATACTATATATATATATATGTAATTATGTGTATATAATATATATATATATATATATATGTATATGTATAGAGTGATAACATATAGGAATTATATACTATATAGTAATAAATTATATATGTATAGTATATATATATATATATTATACATATGATAGTCTTTACTATCAGTAGTCGTGCAATTAGTATAGTGTCACTGATGTTCTTACTGTTCTCATCATCCAACCCTTCACAACAAAAACAGCAATTCCCAACAGAGGTATCCCATCTATGGATGGGCCGTTCACTCCCGCATGAAACTGGAGATCTCCGGTCTATCGCTCGGCAAAGCAACCATAGGTATTAACCCAAAAACCAAAGTTTGGATGCTGCACATCCACTTTTCTGGTTCATCCCTGGTTCATTCCAAGTCATTCAAGTATTTGAGTATTGAAACCCATGGTTTTTTGATGTTTTTTGGGATTCCCCATTTTCAGAACCTCCCCATATATCAGCTTAAATATCCCATGAAATCTGGGACCAAGGCCTTTGACCTCGAACTACAGAGTCCTAGGCCGTGGGACGGTGAGTTTTTCACCGCTATGACCGTGCCATGAACACTTGTGATCTGGGGAAACCAAGAGAAAGTCTAGGCCCTAGGCAGATGATGCTTTTGCATGTTTTCTTTGTCATTTTTTCTGAAACATTCGAGCGATTTCGAGCGATATGTACATCCAAATTTGACCATGAATCTGGTCATTTTGATCTGGATGGGACACCAACATCTGCTCGGATGTACCAACATATGCTCCATGTTGCTGGAATATTTACCAACATTTGCTCTGAAAATCACCCAGTTTTGTAGGTAAATATACCATACATGGATATATATGGAGCATCTGGGTTATATCAATACCATATTTGGGCCTACCATATTTCGGAGGACCAGCAATGAAAACCTCGGTTTTTCCATTGATTTCCCAATATTTCTGGGGAACGCCAGGCGTGGGCCATGGCGCCACTACCTCCATTTTTGCCAGGCGTTGAGACGTTGGTGATTTAAGCAACAAACATGGTGGTACAACAGGGATATACCATCTGGTTATTTGACATAGCCATGGAAAATGGCCCCTCTATAGATGGTTTACCTATGAAAATGGTGATTTTCCATGGCTATGTTAAACCAGAGGGTAATAGGGATATGATGGCTCATTTAAGAACAGTTTGAGATCTGATCAAACTGTTCATGGGACGTGACCAGTGAACATGATATAATCTAGAAAACATCTGCGGAAGACGGAATTGATATTAGCAGCTGAAATGGAATCACCATGTTTTGGGACGTTTGTTAAAGTGACTTGATTGGTTTCTCTAGATAGAGATTGATAGCTAGCAGCAGCTAACATTAAAGTGAGCTACCATGAGTGGTGATTTTGCAAAGTCCACCGAGGCGAACTTCAAAGTACAACTGGCTTTGTTCGATACATGATTGAGTCATTCGCAAGACTTGGACTCACTGAAGCCAGCGAACTTCTGTCGCAAGGGCTCCAAGGGCTCAAATGACTACGGGCACTTGTGATGCAATGGCACCAGCGAGGATGCCTGGGGAGGAGGATGCCTGGCTCATGGCAGTGATGGCAGCTGCTCGGATTTTGAAGGGTCAGATGGTGTCGGTGTGGGCCTGTGATGCTTCACACATCACAACTTCCCAGTGAGATGTGCACAAAGATTCGAAGGTCCTTCAGGATGTGAGGCCTTTGCGTGGAGTGGTTTGCTCAGAAGCTATGCAACTGTAGATATTGGTGACTGTGGGTTGAGCAACCACATAAGTTTTTCTTCGGTCATCCACCCGGCCAAAGATCAGAGCCAATGCCAGACACTACCAGATTCATCTGTTGCGTGCACCTCTGTGTGGAACGACGCGTTTCGCGTTTTCTCTTCGCGACGGAATGTTTGACATTCCCTTTTTGTTTATACACAGCAATACTGTAATTGACAGATTTACAAGTGATAGTTCCCGACCGCCGATTCCCATCCATTTGATGATTGAAATTCAATCGACAGTTTTTTTCGCACTGTCTTTGACCGATTTCCAAGTGATGCCGGCCACTGGGCGTTGGTTTGGGAGGTGACTGAAGAGGACTTCAGGGTGTCTGGTGGGAGAAGAGGAAGAAATTGGTCAGCTTGCAACATTCAACAAATTGATATTCATTCAAGGGCATTTGTGGTTGGCACTGGACAATCTTGACATATTTTGACACATTCAGTGGTTGGAAACAGGGATGATGATCTCAGATATAAAGAGACGACCGGGAAGGTCGAAGCTATACCACTGATGGTTGAGAAAGAAGCAGCAACTTGAAAGGTCTCTTCGAGACCAAGCAGGGCAGCTGGAATAGAGCCACAGGGTGCTGAAACATTTGGACATGGGGCAAACTTGGCGCGGATGCAAGGATGAAAAAAGAGCGATGGTCTAGACACCATGTCTCTAATGGCTCGAAAAACGAACCGTGGTTTAGACCAAACCAGGGTTCGTCTTTCAAGCCAGAAGAGGTGAAGAAGCTCGCGGCGTTGGAACTGTATCCCAGAACTGGTTTATTGAGTGACAGAACCCATGTTCTGGCACGGAGTTCAATATGAACCCGTATGAAGAGAGGGAGGTGGAGCAGCAAATTGCGTGACCAAGTTGCCCTGAGAAAAGACGGTCATCACATCCAGCACTCCGTGTGTCACCATGGACGTAAATCCAACCCAGAAAAACTATTCCTGAAGCCGAGCATATTCGAACCTCATGGAGATTTCATCGAGATTTTGCGGAAGATCCATTAAAAAAACCAAAAAAACCCAATAAAACCAGAAAAAACATCCAAAAACCCAATCTCAAATCAGAAATCCCTATAAATATCACTCACCATTTTTCACCACCCATTCGAATCCAAAAATCGCAGGAATTTCCCAAGTCCTCCCCACGACGCGCCAGCCGCGACATGCCACGTGCCAGGCGTTGCGTCGAGCTGGGCTTCGCCTTTGCCAATGCCTTGGAGGATCAGGTGGTCGCTGGAGCCATGGAGAAGTTCCAACCCGACCTCACGGTGCGCGGCGCAGCGTTGACGGTGTTGACGCGAAAAAGGGGTGCACTGGGGGAGGAATACTTTCTGGGATATATGTAGTATATATATATATATATATTTATTTATTCATATATTGATATATTTATACGTGTATATATATATATATATTTGTATTTATGTTATAGACACATAGAACCAACAATAGTAGTGAAATGGTTGCGGTGATGATGATATGTTAATGAATAATATACCGCGCTTGGATAATTTACCGATAGTAACAAAATGTAATATGATACGATATTTGGATGGGTTTACCATTCACCATACGATAATTTTGCCAATAATGATTACATCAGAGAATGATATAGTAATGATGGTAAATGAGATGGTGAATGGGGAGATGATGCGGTAAGATGATATGGTGAATGATGTGGTAAGATGATGTGGCAGCAAGTATATTTTGTTGAATGATATGGTACAGCAAATGATGCGATAAACCAATGGTAAACTAATGGTAAATGAAGTTTTTTTCCTGTTCATAAGGAACTACCAGTACACTAACATAGCTATTGAACTTTTTTTTGACAAATTGGCCATAGAAATAGTTGATTTACCTATAAACAATGGTGTTTTTTCAATAGTTATGCTAGTTTACCAGCTGGTCGTCCAGGTACTGGTCCCGGACCTCACGGGTGCATTGCCCGGCTTCGCGTCGGCTTCGGCGCGAAACTACGTGGTGAAGGCGGAACGGGGCAGAGACTCGACCAGTGGATCCTTGTTACTTTTGGGATGGGGATTTCACCCTTTAATAGTTTGACATAGCTAAGGAAAATTGCCATTTATATAGTTGATTTTACCTAGTAAAAATTGTGATTTTCCATAGCTATGTTAGATTACCAGAGGGTAAGCCTCAAAACTGGGGAAAATGATCTGGAAATGATGTTGAACTGTGGTTTTTATGAGGAACTAAGATGATTTAAACATATTTAAACTATTTAAATGTAAAAACTGGGGATGTCATGCAGAAATGATGGATGATATTTGATCTACTTGTTTTGGCGTGTCTGGGGTACCCCTGTGAAGCAGAAACAGATGGTCCTTCTAGGAATGTGACACCATGCGCATTTCAGCTTAGATTTCGAAAAAAGGACTCACATCCATGCGGCTGTGTCTGAAAATGGGGTATACCCCCAACTATAGCTATTTTTCATGGGGAAAATGATGATTGACCAATGGGTTTAGGGGTGCCCCATTTCAACCCCATGTGTTGGTGAGGGGCTCGGCAGGTGGGACAAAAGATGACGGGAGCCCCCTGGCCAGTGCTGAAGCCCAGGGGCAAGAGATGTGCAGTGGAGTGTCGGGGCAAAGAAACAGTAAGTCTAAACCAAATTGGCACTGGCAACCAAACATGGCTTTTTGGGAAATCCCCTGTAAATGATTGTACTACTGTATTTTTTTTCGGAAAGCCATTCACGTAACTTTGGATCTCCTATCGACTTCAGAGACCTGGAGATGTGATGGGATCAAATTGTCGATGCACAACGATTTATGGCTCCGAAGGAAACCAGTGTTTACAATTTAGCTATCTGCAGTTCAAGCAAGCAACGCATGGAGACACGTACAGATGGCTACAGGAGTGTTAGGTCGTTTTGATCCTTTCAAACTCCACAATGCTGGAACTGTGAGTTTGCATTCAGAATGGGAGATTGACTCTGACAACGTCTGGTCGGTTTGTGTGTTACCTAGGCCATCCAGTCTTCTCAGTAAAGTTAGGCCAAGGTTTTGTTGTGGGTCAGAACCTATGAAATTCCAATATCTTGGGCAATAAACATCCATTAACCAGCTAGTTTAGATACCATCCAGGTGTTTTGACATCTGTTCCGAGGAGTTTGCGCCCATTTGGCTGAAGCAGGACCCAGAGATGGGGATTTGACAAAGCAACGCTGAGGTTTTCCCCTAGAATTTACCTGGATGGACAGCCTACACTGATTTGGTTGTAAAAACCAGGGTGTCGTTTTTTTTTCCTTAAGTACTAATAGTCATAGCCACAGGATCCATCATTGATCCTTGGCATCTCAGACATCGAAGAGTTGTTTATACAATTTTACTGATTAATAGACATGATTATATCCACGAATCTTAAGAGGGGACCAGGTCCCCAGGTCCGAGAGTCAGTGGAGGTATTATTCTCAAAACCCAAGTCCTTGCCCTGATCAAAGAACATATTTTTTCCAACATTTCTTGGTGCTTCATCCTACTTCGTAAACAGATAATCACCCTGTTGTATATGGACCAATCCTACTTATCCCATTTACAAGTAGGTTTACAACCTGCTTACGAAGTCTTGAAGTAGGAACCACCAAGTTGGCAATTCTTGGATCAGCTTTGAAACTCGAAAGTGTTGAGAACTTGACAGTCCAACTGTGGTGGTTTGGCAAACATTTGGGAACCACAAGTGCCTACCGTGTTTGGCTAGGACAGTCGCGTCTCCATTTGCAGAGGGGGAGAAGAGGCCTGGCACCCCAATGCCAGGAACGGGGCCATGACATGGCAAAGGGGTTTGGGTCGCCTCAGAACTCTGCTGGTAGGAAAGTGCTTGTCATGACGATTTTGATCAGCAAAGTATCGAAGTATTTGTCAGGTAATCAGGATTCTCTGGATTTTGCGCGTACCAACCGTCCAAACCTCACAAAGTTTACGGCTGTTGTGGCTTGTGGGATTCGGTTTACCGATTTCAATAGATGTAATCAGAACCGTCACTAAGAAGGAATCACTTTTCCTCCATTTTTTCCGCTGGATTTACCTTCACTTTCTGACTTGGCAGCAACTCTCGAAGATGGCTCATCTGTAGTTTCACTCATTCGAATTTCGAATTCATGCGACATTTTCAGCTTTGAACACCCATATTTTGGATGATTACCATCCTCTAAACTTCTAAACTAACATAGATGCGGGAAAGCCACCATTTGTAGGCCATTTTCAGAACGGTTCCCCGTGGGTTTCCACATCCTTTTGTATGTTTACCCCAGGGTATCCCCAATGACAAGTTACAATCGTGAGCCTCCCCCGTGTGATTTAGGACTCACACATCCCAATTTGCCAGACACACTTTTAAAAAATGGTCAATCCTGGCAGAATCCATGGATATCCCCCTCTGTATATACCCTCTGGTAATTTCACAGTTCGCCATGGCAGAGATGGCCCAGAGAAAAAGATGATTTTCCCAGCTATAAACCTCCATGAAAATTTTGGGGATTTTCCATGGCTAGGTCATTTTCCAATGGAGATCTGCAGATGATCCCCTGCAGTTGAGATGATCCCCTGGAGTCTGTGATCGCAGGTTGGAGCGGAGGTAGTTCCCGTGGGCAAAGAGGAGACGGCCCTGTCCTTGCGTCGCTTGGCGTGTGGCAGTCACCCTAGCCATGGTAGCTATATCATATTTGTTGGTTGGATAGAGGAATGAGGGACTCATTGGTTTGAAGAAAAAACATCAGGAAACTTTAATCATCAGGAAAACAAACTCCAGTGAGAGACTTTGGCGGAAACGTCTGCCCGCAGGTGCCAAGCACGCCTTGGTGGCTGCGCGACTTTTGAAAATTCTCTTGGAGGAGGGCGAAGGCGCGATATCTCAGATAGCATAATGGCTATGGAGCATTAATTGAAGGCGGGACAGCAGATTTTGGTTCGATTTTTGGGGTACACAACTCTGACGCATACACACATGGGGACGGTCGTCAACAGAAAATGGAGGAAGATCTGGTGATTGATTTCTACGTTTATTAACAAACAGGAAGTAAGTGGGAGTTTGATCCCAGAAGATACGGTGATGATCGGTGATGTATAACCGTAACAGGTAACGACGATTTTGAACCATTGTGACAATACTGTAAATCATCGATGGTTGGAGTTATCCAGTTTGTACATGGGATAGTAACCTGGGTTTGCCACATCATAGCTGCAACAGACTATGTTTTACCAATTCATTTCATGTGCTTACTCTCACTGATTCGAACCGCAATTCAGCTGTTGCAATCATCATTATTTGTCTCATTTCAACACGAATCAGCCCTGCGGAAAGTCTGAAACAATCCATTTCACTCCCATCTTTCGATCATCCCAGACTTGGTTTATGGGAATTTCTATGGGACCAATTGGGGATAACAGCCAAGGTTTTCTGCATCATTTCCTAGAAACCAATCCATTGATCATCATGATTTTTACTGATGAAACCTCCATTTGTTGGTGGTTGAATTACCAATTTTGTTGGTTAAAGCACCATTTCTATCATTTTTTACTCGTTGAATCCCCATTTTTGTTGGCAGATCTCCACTTTCCATTGGAGACTTCGCAGTCTCCAGGCGCTTTGCCAAAGCTGGACGCCTCCAATTGGAATTTCGAGGCTGAGGTGCAACTTGGGTGGTGAAGTCATCAAACAATGGAGGTTTAGTTCGCTGGACAATTTTTAACGAAGTAAATGAATGTCAATGACGGATTTGATGTCACCGAGGGTATCCTCAAATTTGATCGTTTATCATCATGTTTCCTATTAAAACGGTCATTTCGCGGTATATACCATTTTGCGAATTAGCAAGGAATGGATTACCAAAGAACAAACCACCGAGTTAAAACCTGAATTTGGAATTCACAATTTTAAACGAATAAAACATATAAACAAAATGGGGGATCTAACCAAAAATGTCCCAGAAATTGAAGGCGATGGAAATGCCAGTAGTGGATTCTGGGTGACCGATATGGATGATATGGTCTGGGGATTCGACCTACAGCCTCCAAGTTGGTAGCCTCTCCATTTTCAACAAGTGGCCAACTATCATTTAGTAAAACGTAGTGATTAGTGGTTAGTAACCATAGTTTTCACTCAGATCATATTGTTGTTTTTTTTTTTTAGGGGACCATTTCCTGTGCCAGGCACCCAAACAGATTGACTTGAAGTGGGACGAGGAGAAGCGTGGGGCTGTGATTTGTAGCAACTGAGAAGGGCTGCGTGATGCCAGCATTGCGAAAGCCCTGAAGAGGATGTCGTCTGAAGGATGTAGGACGTACAGTAGATGGCTGGAGGCTCAAAAATGCCATGGATAATGCCATCATGAGGAATCTGAATACATCAATGCACATAAACCCAACTTCAAATATTCATAAAGGGAGCACAAATTGATCTATAAAATGTAAAACATAAAATTCTTAAAAGGAGACAATGAGCACGCCAATCACAACACCACAACGCCGCTGAGAATTTTATCAGGATTTATGGTGCTCATATTTGGAGGGTACGACTATTGCTTCCTGCAGAATTCTCCTCAAGTCAATCCATTCAGTGTCCGAATCTTCATTTATCACGCTTCAACCTTCATTTTCACAATTAAACCGTCATTTTTCATGGTTAGCTATGGTTAACTCATGTTAAACCCCCCATTTTTCCATGGCCAACTCCCATTTTTCGATGGCCAAATCCACCCATTTTCCTGGAACCGCCAGGACACCACAGATCGCTTCATCCGTGGCAGTCTCTTCCCGCCCCACGACCCGGCGGTGGGGCACCCCAGGGCGCCCGAACAAATACAGTAGCCGTATTTGAGTGTCCTTCCTATGTTTATTTGCGTGATTTCTCTATGTTTCTATTGGGATCTATTAGGTGTTTTTGCTGTTGATACTTTCTGATCTCAGTGATGTGATGTTTGAGATACCAGGTGGCATTGGTTATCACATCACAATTTACCCATCCTGAGCCCGGAAAGAAAAGAGACCTGGAGACTGGAGACCTTTCCGTTTTCAGGGTGATGGATGTGTGACTGCACTGGATATACTGGATGCTTGATACCACAGGGGTACACATACAATGATAGGCCCGGCATATAATTAGCAATGGGGCTAGAACATATTGTACCCCCCCCAGCAATCGGTGATTCTAAGCCAAACACGACATTCCGATACATTGGGTACATCACCACGTTTCTCGATTAAGAAAATCAGTTAAGGCATATGGGGGTTTCCACAAATGGGGGTACCCCTAAATCATCCATTTATAGGATTTCCCCTAACCATCCATTTTCCATTTATGGAAAGCCTCATTTTTTTCAACCCAGCCATGACTTGCCGTTTTTGTCTCCTTGGAACCGTGGGGACCTAAGGATCCCAGCCGTTCGTTGCCGCAGTGCCTGAGGTGGTGGAAGTTCCAGGCAAAGGTGAGACGTACTTCATCGAGAGTATGGAGTTGCTGGGCGTTTTTTTTTTTGATTTCGGGGGGTTACCACTGTGAATGGTGAAGAACCGTTGGGTGGTTTTTTGGTTTCAGTTACTGTTTTTAATGAATGTATTGATATTATATACATGATGTACTATATAGTTGGTTTGGGCAATGTTTGCCATTCTGCCCTTCTTCTGAGAATCGCTGTGATTTTTTTGAAAAATATCCCGACACAAAGTGATGCAACATGAATCTTGTGTGTAATTTTTGCGCAGATTCGTCACCAGTTTTCCATGCATGGATGACCATGTTTCCAGGTCAGACAACTTGGAAATCTTGGAAGTTGACATCTGTTTGAACTTCGAAGTTTAGGTCCCCTACAAATGAATAGATCAAACATGATCAAACCCATAGTGAACTGAACCTTAAACACATTCAAAGAAGACAATTGGATGAAAAAAGAGTCATATGGTACTCCTGAACCTGTAAAAATCCGATCCAATTTGATCCAACTTGAAGCTCGTGAGCCATGCCGCAGAGCCCACTATGTTGATTGGGGCAGTGGACCGACTTTGTAGGTCCAAAGTAGCTCTTGTCCGAGGCAATTCAACGATTTCCGAATGAAGGCAACTTGACCCGCATCTATTTGGGCCGACCCTGACATTGATATGGGGGTTTCCTAAAATCGGGGTACCCCTAAATCATCCATTTCTAGATTGGACGTTCCATTGTAAACCATCCATTTTGGGGTACTATGTGGAATCCAGGCCAACAGCCATGTTGGAACTATATATAGACTTTGCATTATATACAAAAACCATAGTACCCCTTCCAGTCAAACCTAAGGGGAAAAAATCAGCCAAATGCCAATATTATCTTGTTGATCAGAACTTGGAATATGCTGAAACAGAGTTTAAACTTTCACAGCAAAGTTTTACTTGGAACCGTATTGTTAACTGGACCCGTCACCACCAGTGTCCTATCTTCCCTGGTGAATGGGTCTCGCAATCAGGCGCCCTGAAGGATCTTGGA
>Ga0126342_10014841_pt1 | contig 13708 bp, 16 predicted proteins | sample Cyp1metagenome_FD_92528 | JGI IMG/M metagenome (GOLD analysis project Ga0126342, IMG submission 92528) | Coral microbial communities from Lord Howe Island, Old Settlement Bay, Australia - Cyphastrea 1 metagenome | ecosystem: Host-associated > Invertebrates > Cnidaria > Coral ...
TCTCCATTACTCATTTTCACCGACAGCTGTACATGTGTGACATAGCAGTTGAAACTTGCAGCATGGCTATACCAACGCTGCTCCGCTTATGGCTCAAGAAAACCTGTTAGCAGCTCAGAGCGCTGTTGACGTCCCTGTTCATAACCCCAAAGGTTATGAGCCCAAACCTCGCTACCGCTGCATAGTATATAGCCATGATGATGCAGCGTCGACACTCAGACCGAGGTGAGACGGCCGACGAGACCTTGGACAGGAGGATTGCCGAAGTTCAAGTGGAAAGGCAGAGGGCACGCTCTGTACCGCTGAGGACTGAGGATGGGCCTGGAGTTCGAAGGTTGGAGTTGGTAGCGCCTGGACCTCGAGAAGAAGCTCAACCTTGTGGAAGAGGAGTACCACAAGTCTTGGGGCCACAAGCGGTGGCACAACCCACCGAAGTGGAGCAGCAGCAGCTGATGAGGCAAGGTGGAGATGGGATGCTGAGACCTTTGGTGGCTGGTCAGTTTCTTTGGGGAACATTCCAAGATGCGGCAGGTGCAGTTGGCACTCAGCTGCGTGCTTTGGGGCGATCTCCTGGAGACCGTGAACGCCCTCAGGTACCTCAAGGGGATCCTTCTGCTCTACGTGCTGAACCTCGCAGAGGCGCTGCGGCTGCGGTGCGCTCTGTTTTTGCTCCGGCGGTGAGCCCTGCTCCTGCGGTGAAGGCCGCTACATCGGTGAGCCAGGATCCTGCGAGATTTGCGGGTCTTGCGGTGAGCCCGGTTCCTGGGGTAGTTGGCCAAATGGGAGGAAGCCAAGGAGTGGTGGACCCCAGCTGCGTTGGGAGGCAGAGGCCGCAGGCGCCTGCAGAAGAGACCCAGTCGTGCCTCAAGTGGCACGGATGCAGGACAGACCTTGGGTGGTCAGCAGTATGTTCCAACTGGAGGTTGGGTGTGGGTTCCGGAAGGTGGAGGTCAACCAAGCCCTCAACAGGGTGGAAGGCCACCTACCCCACCCCCTGGGATCCAGTCTGGATATCCTCTGGGAAATCAGGCAGCACCTGCGCAGCCAGGATCATCGTTGGCTGAAGCATTGAGGAACTTGGAGTTGCCGAAGTTGCCAGGTCCAGGTAGCCAAGATGCATCCCTCCAGTTCGGGGACTGGATGACAATTGTGTATCCCATCATGTCCGATGTGGCTGGAAGCGCCAAGGAGTGGTGGACACAGACGGTAAGCACATGTAAGCACTGTAGAATACCACTATGTGCAGTGGCTGTCCGCAGCACCGCTGGAAAATTGAGGATGAAGCCAGAAGCTCCTAGACTGGTGGAACAGTTCGCCGAGGCATCTCCATGCTGTTGGGCTGTATGCCCTAGACATTGAGGCAGGATGCCATTGCCTCACGGCGACTTTCGGCAGTCGGGATCTTGTTCCGATTGTTCACAACATACCAACCAGGAGGAACTGGAGAGCGAACCAGTTTAATCCGAGGAATTACCGATGTGAAAGTACCAACGGGTTTGAATGGAGACCTTGGGTGCGATCAGGCTTTGGCGCAGGTCAGTGGGGAGATCGGAGGAGTTGCGTGTGACGGTTGACCCTCTGGTGCTGACAGGTGTGCTAAGTTCACAGAAGGAACTGCCAAGCTGGGTGGGAACCAAGTGGCATTCAGGTTGGCGACCATGCGCCAACAGCTGGATGTTGACAGGGCCCCACAGTTGGACTCAGTGAAGGAATGGGCCGAATATATACAGGCTGAGTTGGAAGAACTGGCCAATGCTCAGTCTGTCCCTAAGGCAGCGACATCTGGTCAGGCAGCTAGTGGTGTAATGCCGCCGGTGGTAGCACCAGCTGTGAAGGCTCTGACCGGGGATGGTTCAAAGCCATGGGAGAGGAAGGAGGGAGCTAAGGCACCGTGTTGTTTTTGGGGCACTGATGAAGGGTGCAGGCAAGGCGAACAGTGCGGGTATGCTCATGACTGCGGCAGCCTGGAAAAATCGTCGAGGTGTCTATTGTGCTCATCCACAGGACACAGAAAGAAGGATTGTCCAACCGTGAAACCAAAGGAAGGGAATGGTGAAGAAGACTGCTAAGGTCCACGATTCCAAGGGTCAAAAGGGCTCAGGAAAGGACCCAAGACGCCTGAAGCAGGATCCTCGGAAGGAAAGGATCAACCAGCAGAGAAACCAGCTTAAGCTCCAAGGCCGAAGCAGGAAGGTGAGGCTGTCGGAGGGTTGGTGCAGAATTTGAGTGGGTTAGTCAAGTCCTTGACGTCGGTCAAGTCGTTGTTCCTTAAGACGGTCAAGGTCGATGAGACGGCAGAGTACGCGTTGTTGGACGGAGGTGCTACGCATGCCCTAAGGCAGGCGAAGGCGTCAGAGGTGCCGCATTTGTGGCCTGTGCAGGCGGAAATGGCTATGGGGAGTGTTACTCTCTACAAGTGCCCCTGGCACAACACTCTCTTGGCGCTGGAAAGCGTGGTTTCAAAATCGATTGGGGGAGACAACGGTGTGATATCTCCCACCCTCATCATGGCAGGTTGGACTGCGTGATGCGCCAAGGGTGCCCGGTTATGGACCGAGCAGCAGCCTTGCAACTCTTGGATTCCCTCCCCAGAACATCTTGCTGGAAGGATTCATTCGTCCGGCCAATTGGTCCTTCAACCGTGATCACAGCAAATGTGATGTGCCCACATTTGGTGGATACTACCTTGGCCTTGAGATAGGCCGTGAGGACAAAATTCCCGATTGGGCTGCACGAGATTTGATGGACCGTTCGCAAAAACGGGGCAAGGGACAAAAGAAGGTGCTCATCGGCGCCTTATATCGTGGAGCTGACAATCATGTCAGCTACAAAGGTGGAGGTAACGAAATGGTTCAGCTGCAAGTAGCCCATTGCGGCATCGTCACAACATCAGAGAAGTATACGTTGCCCACAGCCATCACGTGGGACTCCAATTCTTTGCCTTGAAGTGGCCCAACTTGCCCACTGATGACGGAGATGATGACGAAACATCAGATGACGTCACCTACAGGGGCAAACGACCTCGATCACCGGCACCAACTGAGGCACCTCCTGACACAGCAGAGAATTCTGTACCTGTCAAATCCTAAGGTGACTAAGGTGATCGTGTCCAATGTTGTCAGACCGGAAACCGGCTGATCCGTTTCTAGGGAAACCTGGGCAGGTATAACAGCAAAAAGGACTGCTCGGCTGTCACAATCTGATTTTCATCATTTGTGCTTCTTGTTGTTTGTTTTGAACTTTTTATGCTACATTAACTTTGATTCACTCACCAGTTTTCATGTCTTGTCACTTCCTGTACAAGTTGTTTTGCTAACTTGTTCCTGTACCAATCTCGCAGCTTTCCCAGTTTTGCTAGTCTTTGACAACGATTGCTCGAATAAACATGGCTGACTCAGATCGCTCTCGATCGCCCGTGCCGATGCGCAATCGACTTGATCCACGGGGGCAAGCGCCACCTCAACCTCCACCATTTTTTCCTAGATGGTGTGGCCCCATGAGCGCTGCGGTCAGACACTTACAGAATATGCCACGACCTCAGAACCGACCATCTTGGTCAACAACTCAGTCGGGACCTTATATGATGGGACGCATGTGGACACCACCAATCCCTCCAACCAGCTGGGCATCACAGCAGTTTCCACCTGCTCCACCCAGCAATCCTCTGCCGCCTACATTGCCACTGCCATATCCACGACAACATCAATTCAATGCCAACCCACTCAATCTTTTCCACCTACACAGCCATGTCCACCGACACAACCGTGTTCACCTGCAACGCCATCAATCTCTCCGTCACAGCCACGCCCCACTGGCACTCCACAATCAGGTCCTGGATCAAAGCCAGACAAAAACGAGGCCACCAGAACCTATGGCTTTGATCTCGACCCGCATTGACAAGAAGACCGCGATCACTACGACAACCAGAAGATCAACGGCTTCACTTTTCCCAGGGCTATTCGTCAATCAGCCTTCAACCAAAAGTTGAGACGGCAAACGCAAAGTATGCCGCACAACAGATAGCAGAACAGATCCAAGGTTGGCTTCCTGCTCGGGCCACGGATCCAGACTCCCAACATGAGATCACTCAGCTCAGGAATCAATTGGCGGAACTTCGTCAACGTGCTGGGGAGGATGTCGGTGATAATGCTACACCTCCACGACCAGGTCAATCCAGCTCAAGTCCTGCTGCAACCCCCATTCAACGTGCTCTCATGAATCAATCCAACACCCCTGCCCCACTGGCCTTCGAACCTGCTTGCCTACTCACTCATCCCACCACAACAAACCTGTGGCTGGTTGACAACATGCCAAGCACTTTGGCTGTCCGAGCCTTTGGGACATGGCTCAAGGATCTTCCAATCAACGATGCGCAACGCGCTGTCCTCACCACCAACATCACCAAGACTGACGCTTGGTGGGGACGACAACCAGTCGAAGCTCTGGACACCGTCCAACGAGTGGCAGTCATGATGGGCATCCCTGTCAGCCTCATGAGCAAAAACCTTGATGTCCTCAACCTCCTTCGGGCGATGACAGCGGCCATCAGCATGACCAATTGACTAGCTCCTCAGCTTCGAAGAAAGCTCAAGCACAAAGTGCTTCAATCCCACTTGCAAGCCCTCCACTCGATGATTCTAATCATCTACATTTTGACACCCTTCACGATGGCTTCCACGCTAACCCTTTTTCAAGGCTTTCGCATCATCCAAACACGCATGATGGTGCTCTCAGTCATCCATGGTCTTCGACCCAATCAGAAGCTGAAAGCAATCTTGGAAGGGTGCACCAATTTAACCCCTCTGGGGATCGACACTCACTGTCCACAATCTTTTTTCCCAACCATTTTTCCAGTCCCAGAGTGTCTATCTTCGTTTCACCCATATTATGAACATGCAACCCAAATTTTACATTGGGTCTGCCATGCACCATACTCTGGGCCGCGAATACAGTCGCTCCAGAAAGTTTTTCCCACTCACCAACGATCGGCTGGTCCAAGCCGAACTGGCTCTCCGCTACTGGAAAGAGCACCACAACTTGTATACATTTGGGCTCCCATCCCAATCTACACAGAACGTGCTGACTATCGATGTCTTGAGCTTGCCCTGATCCAAGAATGGCAACCACGCCTGAACTATCCATTCATTCGCCAATTCTTACACCCACGAAAAGGCATCCTCAAAAACCTGCGATGAACACCAACGCTCAATTTGGACTTGCCACTCTTTGGCGTCGTTCCAAACACAAGTTCACCCCGCAGGTAGTCAAAGACATCCTTGCCTCGGAAAGGTTTCAACACCGGTTGGAACTCTGGACTATCATCCACGCCTTGGGATCAAATACTAAAGCAAGGTTCGAACAGCCCAAAATGCTTCGGTCCGACGATGGGGGACTCACCCTATGCTATGCTTTACGCCGCCTGGCAAACAATATTCCCTACAGGCCATCGATGCATCCATAAAATGGTGGCAAGGGAAACCAGCACCACGAGCCTCCGCCCTGCGGGCCCCCTGGTCCCTCAGTCCAAATCTTCAACGAAGTTTGAAACAGTTCCTGCGAAACTGGCACCTCCAAGTCTTGGCGTATCAGGTCCCTTGCCATACACCATCCTTCAAGATGGTGTTCATCAAACATGCAGCAGTCTTGGACCAACTCTGCAATCACAAACAGGCTATCAGCGACTGGTCCCCCAGCACTGAGGCCGCATGCTGCTACCAACATTGGTCCAAATTCAAAAAGGCAGCTCTCAACCGTCTGACCCACATTGGGTCCTGGCGGGGTCCTACCTTCATGACGTACTTCCAGCCGACCTCGCTGTCATAGCTGAAGGCTCTTGGCTGAACAAAGTTTTTGCCTCCAAGAAAGACTACCTTACCAAATTGAAATTTGGGCTCCAACAATGGACCAAGCGCAATGGTCTTCCCTCTTTGCCGTCTCAAGACATATCATGGGGCAACGCCTCTGGCAACAACACACTCAAGAGGTCACCTGCCACATCACCAAGTCATCCATCACTGCCTTCCAACAACTGTTTGAAGGCGCTATCTTCCACTGCGAAGACAAACAAGCTTCGTCGCTTTGGATCTACTGCCCGTTCCTCTACTATCAAGCGATTGAAAACACCTTATGGATCCATCTATCTTCGAACCGGTCCAACAAGATCCACCCACAATTGTCAACTCCCTTGTCGCACAGTTGACCAACAAGTATGGAAAGTCTTATCCTTGGGCTGCCGGCAAAGGGCGTCGACTTCCAGAAGGCCTGGCCAAAAAGAAAAATTCCTTCCAAAGTGGTCGACCAAGCATATCCTTCGTTGACTCCCCTTTTCGACCAATGCTCAACATCTTGGCCAGGATGATCTTCCAACTCATCCCTGTGGCCCGCCCAGACCACTTTGCGACAGGAGATGTATACACCCTCCTCTCTATCTTGAGATCCGCTCCTGTCCATGGCAACCTCATCCTCATCAATCAAGATCTAGCTGGTTTCTTCACCAGTATCGATCAGGAACGATTCATTGGAGCGTGGTACATGCTCTTGGACTTCCTTTGGCTCCACATGAATGTGGATGATAACGACGTCTTTTCAGCCTACCTCATCAAAGGTCGCACATTCCGTCGGCTCAACCTTACACGGAAAATTGTTATCAAAGATGTCCCATCCCTTCTGACAACAGCATTAAATATGAAAACCTTTGCGTTGGGCCAACGTTGCATTCGACAACGGAGAGGCAGCCCAATGGGCAGCCCTTTGTCCCCAGCACTCTGCCTCATGGTCGTTTCCATCAGCGAACAAATCTGGTCCATCAACTTCAAACAGATACTTTCCAACCATCACCTTTTCATCAAACATATCCGCTATGTTGACAACCGACTCATTTTTGGTGATGCACGCCTTCAAGACCTACCACCATATGAAGTCCTCCTGGACGAAGGTTTCTATGGAAAGCCGATCATCCTGGAAACCGAACCCGATCAAGAGTTTCTTGGTTTTATGCTCGAAACACAACCTCTTGAATTGATCTACAGTGGACCTACCAACATCTCTCAGGTCCTCTCACCCTATTCGGCATCTCCTCACAAAGTCCTTCTCAGTGGCTTCCGGTCCAGATGCCATATTGTCGTCAAACGTGCATTCCCGGACCACCGGCTTCGACAAGGCTTGGACCAATTGATCCAGCTCTACATCTTGGCTGGCTTTTCCAGTGATGAGCTCCATCACATTTCGACGAAAATTTTGAACCTTCATCAGACTGACAAAATTGAGCCTGACGCTACTGACTAATGCTGCCTTCAATGTTTTTTCTGTCTCGTTTCCGGGTGCCTTTTGTCTGGTTTTCTTTCTCTTGTCTTTTTCTTCACCTCTCTTCGGTTCACTCTGTGTTGCTCTTTCCTTCTCTGGTTAGTTTCTGGCTCAAACTCGCCCTTTAAGTCTTGCGCCTGTGACGCCTGTGACGATCATGGATAATTCTCATTGCCGTGAGATTCATTATCATTTGGCTCGGGCTCTGATGCATTTGAACAGCATACTGGGATGATCATTGAAGTAGATCTGTACCGCCGTCCCAGCTTCACCAGTCCACACCGGAGACAACTCCATACGTTTGTACCTCTTCCTTCTGCTCCGCCAATTCCGTCGCTATATCATCACATGGAGGTATTCCGACCCACATGGTCCTCAATCCGGAGCCACCTACGGCCCTTGTCTATCCGTCGAGGTCCATGTCCCATTGAAGAAAATCGCTCAGTCAGTGACTCTGTTCAGATGGACCCATCTCTTTCCTCTCGTGGAGTGGGAATGTCTACCTCTAGTACACCAGTCAATTCTCCTGATCGTGAAGCTCACATCCCATCACCTGAAACAGAACCGGTCCGTCCCAAAGCCAAAGAATGGCGGCCCGAAGATGCTCGTCCAAAGAAAAAACAACGTGCCCTGGGCGCAACACCGCACTCCACGCCGGCCACCACCGTCCGACGATTCCGATGGGGACATCTACCGCGGACATTCTCCGTCAAATCCTCGCCCGGCTTCTCCGTCATCGGTCAACCCTAGTGTATACCCGTAGCTGCCCCTCCAAGACCTCCACCTGCGGAAGAACGACCAGTACCAGCCTTTGCAAAAGCCGGTATGACTTCTATACGCCGGCAGGGAATCCCGTGATCCCTCCGAGATCCTCAGTCAACCATCATCTTCGTCCTTGGACAGATGCTGAAGATCATGAGCTTGTCACGTTCAAAAGTGACACGCGGGCCAGACCAGCATGGAAGACGATCGGTCTCCGTTTGACATGCGATCCTGAAGCATGCAAAGCCCGCTGGCAGATCTTGAGGCAAAACATGCTTGAATTGAATTCCCGCACCAAACCGGAAGCGGAAGCCAAGGACTAATTATTTTGGCAGTTCTGAAAAAGTGATCACTTGTTCCTTTTGCCAATCTGCACTTAGCTGCTATATATTTTCTCCTGTATGTTCCTCGTCTTCTTTAATTCATACTCATTTCCCACTTCAGCCTGGCTCAACCCCATTTCAGTATTATCCGCTATGGTACGTGAACGCTCTCGCTCCCGTGACGACGACCATCGTCGGATGTGGTGCAACCCTAATCCTGATCTTCCACAGGACCCTTCGCGGCATGGACGCTAGAACTACACCACAGCACTTCGCCGGACTCGCAGAGTCCTGCTTTTGGTTGATCTCACCTCAACCAAAAAACTGATGGATGAACAGATGTCGGATGTTATGTCCTTCACTTCTTGTGGGCAGGTCTCCTGACTCCTAGCCAAATCCAAATAACATCAGTGGGAGGCCTCTTGATCCACATCAGCTCGTACATTTACAACACCTGGGGAGTCAACATCGACGATGCCATGGATCTCCAATGGAGACCTTCGCTCTTCGTTCTCACCAAATCATCACTCGCCTACTACGAGAACATAGGCCTCACTGGGCACAGTCCCAGGAAACAGTTTTTTTCGGCAGTTTGGTTGACTTCACCAGTCCAAGTCAACAATGCATCATGAGGCTGAGCTGTGACAAAGCTCTGCCAAGCCAAATTACCTTCCGTGACCGCTGGCTGATCGAAAACGAATGTTTGTGCCACGAGGAATCGCTTCCAGGCATCGTGGCACTGGCTGTTTCCGAGGTATATGGGAGGTGTCGGCCTAGGAGCAGAGTAGTATAAGGGAGTCGTAGACCATGACCTGATGAAGAGGCAGCAGCGGACGCAAGAGGTGCTCATTGGGTGTGACCAAGAGTCCATTCGAAGGTCACGCGGGGAAGCTAAGGCAGCTGAGGATGAATCCCGCTTGGGCATGGTGGAAACTGAAGCCAAAAGAAGTAGATGGGGAAAGGCCAAGAAATCAGAAAAAAAAAAGTGAAAAAACAAGAAGAAACAAATCAGATTCACGATATGCTGTACCAAAATCAAAGGGTACTAAGAAGTGACAACTGGGCAAGGTGCCAACCAAAAAAGACAACGGATGGTCACAGAAATCGACAATGTCGGCACGGAGAGAAATCGCCGACCAGACTTTTTCTTTAACGGAATCGTTGGTCATGTGAAGGACCGTTGGGGATGGAACATTGGTGGTTGGAAAGAAGCATCAAGGTTGGCCAGCTATTGGCGCAGATTCTTTGACATCGAGGAAGTTACATATTCCTCAACCTCAACAGACCAGCATGAGCATCTGACCATGCATGACATATCCGATCCTCCGGATGATGACGACAATGCTGATCATGGGGAACAACCAGATGATGATGCGGACGATACGTCCACCATGGGGAATGCGGGAGAACCCATACCTTCTGTTCCTCATCAGATCCGCCAGCTCGCTCATATCCTATATGATGCAATGCTGCAAGATCCTGAGTTCAATGCTCCGATCCTCGAGAAGCTCCAGATTCCGCCGGAGAACCCGTCGGAGAGCAATCTAAAATTGTTCACAGCGGCGGAGCTCGCACATCTGGGAAGTCATCTTTCCATCACCACCAATATTTTAGCTCGACACGCCCAACCTGATGAGTTTGGCGATATCTCAGACATTTCCGATGAACTCGATCGAGAGGTCCCGTGAGTGCAGCATCTTGTAACGATACCAATTTCAATCCAATTCAATTTCTTGTCTCTGGCATTTTGATCGAAAGATCCGAACCCAGTATATCAGAGCCTGCATTCGATTCACGCGATGCATCTTCCGAAAAAAGCCCCGCGGCAGCAGGGCGTGTGTGTGAAACATCTGAATAGATGTAAAACTTCTACCTGATGATGTGGTGTCTCTCTTTATGTTTTGACTGTTGGTAATCTACTCTGACTGACTTCGTGACTTTGCTGGACGCTGTGTCTTTTCATTTCGTTTCTGTACTCATAGCAGGGGGACCATCCATGTACTGTGTGCGATGGTCCAACGAAGGGGCCACAGTACATGCGGATATCACGGCTTATCACCGTGACGTACCTGCTTCATTTCTGTGTCAATTTTCTGAGATGGGATGTGGCTAACCCAAGAACCACCATGCCGTTTCCAAACAGCTTGTTTTCAATTTTCTCGTTTCGCACGGTTTTCGCAATCTGTCAAGGTGGGAACGATTTGGCTTAGTGTAAAGGGACGTGTCGGCTTCCAACTTATTGCATCTAGAAATGCCTATGGCGATGGTAACTTTTCGAATTTTATCGGATCTTTTCACCGACCCATTCCTGTCAACTAGACTTGGATTGTTTTTGCACGTGAGATGCATTCCACATCAGAATTCGCAAAGATTGTTCTGAGCAAGTGTGTGTAAAAGTTTGCTGTGTGTAAAAGCTTGTGTGTGCAAAAGATTGTCTGGGTAAAAGCTGGCTGTGTGCAAAAGCTTGCTTTGTGTAAAAGCTTGCTGTGGATAAAAGCTTGCCGGTTTCTGTGAAAAGCTTCTGTGTGTACAAGCTCCTCTGTGCAAAAGCTTGCTGTGTGTAAACGCTTCTCTGTGTCAAATCTTCTCTGTGGAAAGCGGAGGGGTCGCTTGCTTTGGTGCCGAGATCCGTTTTCGGAGCAGGTTTTCAGCTAGAGGAGAGCTAAGATGATTTGAGAGTGTGCTGAGAAGAGCTGAGATAGGTGTGACGAGCTGACAAGAGCTGAGATCAGCTGAGGAGGTGCGAGAAGAGCTTAGAGGATGTGAGAAGAGGGAAGAGGAGATGAGAAGACGTAAGATGAGCTGACATGAGCTGCGGCGAGCTGAGAAGAGGTGAGAAGAGCGGTGAGAATCTGAGAAAAGCTGAGAGAAGCTGAGATGAAAAGAGATGAGAAAAGCTCAAATGACATGAGAAGGGAAGAGAACAGTAGTGATCAGCTGAGAAGAGCTGAGAATGGGAGAGAAGACATGAGATGGGATGAGGTGAGATGCGGTGAAAAAACCTGAAGACATGATATGAGTTAAGATGAGATGGGATGACACAGACTGCGGTGACAGTGGGATGCAGTGAGCAATTTCCAAGGGGAGCTGCGATGAGATGAGATCAGATGAAATGAGAAAAGATTCAACATTCAAAGACATGGCATCAGATTGAAAGTCAAGAGATTGTTGCTGCGAAGCACAGGAGGCTTGCCTGTCACCTATAGGCACAGCCTTTGCTCCGCTCTGTAGGCTATAAGCGTTTCAAATTTGAAACTTCCGCCCCCGGCTTGTCCGGGTACTTCTTGTATATGTACAGCTTATGATATACGTTATATTATACATAATATGCGGCCCAATTCTCAGACAAAACTCTTTATTGGGCTGCCACTGTGCGCAATGCCATGGTGTGCCATGATGTGCCATGATGTGCCATGGTGTGCCATGATGTTGGCGCATCCTCAGACAGCGTCAAGGAACGAAAAGTTCTAACGCGAAGTTGTGGTAAGCGAGCTTGGATTGACCAAACATCACCTTTGTGCTGGAGCGGGTGCGGTCCGTGCGTCCATGATTTCCTTATAGAATGAGACAATATGACTGACGCAAAGATTGACTCTAATCCCCTCGGCTATGACTGCTGTGAGTCATTGAAGTTATGAAAACAATCATGATACATGATGATATCAATGGTCATCCTCTCCGCCGTTGGATGATCGCAGTGCATCCCCGATCTGAATGGTTAAATCCCAAAATGACTAAAGCACGTGCTTTGAACATTTCGCTGAAGGCTGCTAAAATGGTTCAAGCGGGAAACCAATACGGGCTACAGATGTCCTCTATTGATCTAACCCGGCAAGGAAAATCATTCAGTAATGGATACAGCTGGGGAGTTTCCACAGGTTTGATCTACTGGTACCCGCGATTTTTGGATAGCCCAAATTTAAGAAACGCCCGCAGAATCATATATATATATATATAATATTACAAAAATGTCTCAAACACGGCAACTTTGGGGGTCAAGAGTTTTGAGCCACAAAGAGTTTCGTATCAATCTTAGATGCACCAATCATTTCTTAGAAGCACCCATGCTCCTGATTACTTCAGCACCATGCGATTTGTAGGTTAAGAATTTTATGTCTACGTAATTCTATATGCAAATATCATCACATATCACCGTCCCAATGCTGGTAGACCCCAGGCGGCTTTTGTCGCGACGCGCTGTGCTGCAACAGTGTAAAGACTCCCAGCTCGGCTCGGATTGCTGAGAACTGCAACAAAGAAACGTCAGACCCTACGGCAATTATCAGCTATTACCAATAGTACCGCACGAGGCGGTGGCGGAAGTGCAAAAATAGGAAACCTATAGGAGAGATTGGTTGTTGTGAATCACGGGTGGCAGAGCGAATCCACTGATGGACGGAAAGATGGTTGGAATGTCGAATTATCCATCTGTCTATCATCGATCGATCTATCTATCTATCCATCCATCTATCCATCCTTCTTTTCTGTCAACCTATCCATCTATCTGTCTTTCCATCCATCTGCTTAGCTCTCTATCTGTCTATGCAGCCGCCTATCCATCAAACTGCCTGTCTATGTGTCTATCTGTCTATCTATCTTTCTACTCCTCTCTTTCGAGATCTGTCCATTTCCTTGTCTATCTGTCTGCCTTTCCACTTCTCTTTTGGTCTATCCATCTACCTAGTTGTCTTTTTGCTCATCCAGCTATCCATTCTATCCATGAAAGTACCGAAGCATTTCACCCATCCATCTATATGGTTCTTCATCCTTCCGTCTAGACATGATGGTGAAGCAACTGACACCACGAAGGCCCGGCACCCTGCGGCCAGAAAAGACACACTGGACAGATGCAAAGTGTAGTGTAGTGCAATTAGTCTAGTGGTATAATGTAGCGTAGTCGTGTAGTGTAGCGTAAAGAAGTGTAATTAGTGTAGCGTCGTGTTGTGGAATGTACTGTAGTTGTAGCTGTATATGTATTTGTAGTTGTAGTGTGCTGCAGTTTAATTTGCGTAGTGCAGTGTAATGTAGTGTAGTTGTAATTGTAGTTGTAGCTGTGGTAGTAATAGTTGTGGTTGTAATGTAATTGGTGTAGCGTAATGTAATTAGATGCAATTAGTGTAGTGTAATGTAGCATAGTATATTTGCATTTGTAGTTGTAGTAGCAGTGTATGGAGCAAAGCATCAACTCTGTGTGGAGGAAGGTGTAGGTGAAGAGTCCTGAAGAGTAACATCAAGCATGCGTGCTACGTGGACAGCCTGCAGCGTACCATCAAGAACATGCAAAAGAGCAAGTCAACATTCTGTATATTTACATGGCGGCA
>Ga0126342_10014842_pt1 | contig 13708 bp, 16 predicted proteins | sample Cyp1metagenome_FD_92528 | JGI IMG/M metagenome (GOLD analysis project Ga0126342, IMG submission 92528) | Coral microbial communities from Lord Howe Island, Old Settlement Bay, Australia - Cyphastrea 1 metagenome | ecosystem: Host-associated > Invertebrates > Cnidaria > Coral ...
ATCTTTTAATCTATCTTTTAATCTATCTTTTAATCTATCTTTTAATCTATCTTTTAATCTATCTTTTAATCTATCTTTTAATCTATCTTTTAATCTATCTTTTAATCTATCTTTTAATCTATCCTTTAATCTATCTTTTAATCTATCTTTTAATCTATCTTTTAATCTATCTTTTAATCTATCTTTTAATCTATCTTTTAATCTATTAATCTATCTACCTACCTACCTATCTATCTATCTACCTATCTATCTATCTATCTATCTCTCTCTATATATATATATATCTATCTATATAGATATCTTTACAACGTCTATCACTATCTGCTTACCACTATCTCCCTCCCTAGCAATCTATCCATAGATATAAAGATAACCCTGTGGCCATCCCACCATCTATTCATATCAACCCTCCAGTAATCAAACATGGCTAGCGGCGAAATCCCCGAACAAAATGAAGGTTTCATGCTTGGGAAATCGAAAAAAAAATATCACTCAGGGTTTCAACGTTAGGATTCATTCCGATGATATCACTGAAACATCTCCATTTTTTCGCATGGTGATACATCGATTTGTACACTTATTACAACCACTATATGATTATATGATATATAATTATATACATGATTACATGATATAATGGTAGATATATGATATATGATTATAAATATGATTACATTCTGATTATATATGATGATATATGATATATATATATGATATATGTACACTTATTACAACCACTATATATTATGATTATCATTATAGATATATATGATATATCTACGATATTCCCATGAGTTTTCGCCAGACAATATTCCCACTATTTCAGGTGGCCAAAACGGGCTATGAGATGCTCATGTCCTCGGAGACCAACTTCTCCGTGGACGCCTTGTGGCCCGGCTGAAGCGCCCATTGGAATTTTTGGTCACGCAGAGCCGGGATGGGGTTGATGCGTTGATGGGTTGATGATGAATTCTGGTGATATTTTTTAGGGTTTAAAAGGGTTTAATAGGGTTTAATAAGTTTAATGGGCTTGAAATTATTGAGATATAAGTGGATAAATCTCATAAATGATGGTTGGTTGATGATTTGATAGTCATTGAATGGAGATTCAACCATATTTGAATCATGATTAATAAGGGTTAACCAACTATCAACAGATGGGGATATGATGTATAGTTATATAATTGATAAATGATGGTTGATGATTGATTAGATGGTCATTTCATAGGCGTTTTAACCATGAACATATTGGGAGATTTTTGTGGATATGGGGTTCTAAAACCGTGGAAAGCACTAGGTAAGATGGGGTGAGATGGGGTTAGAAAGGTTAGAAACCATGGGAGGTACGAATTCCATCGCATCCTGAGCAGATATATTGGTCCAGTAAGAATGGGGTGGGTGGGTATATGAAAAATTCGCTTCGAAATTATGTAAAACATATGTCATAAACTATAGATTGGCCGGAGAAGATAGGTCGTACTTGGAGATTTTAACTTTTAAACCTTCAAAGATGGGCATATATTCTATCTAGAAATTGCCATTTAAAGAGAGACTCAGTTTGTTGGTTTCCTTCGTTGGGATCCAGTATCAGATGGACTTGGCTTGGCAGTTGCCACATGCAAGCCGTCATACCGATGAGAAAGTGCCGCACAGAAATCACTCCTGGGAAGTGCGGCATCTTGGGTCCAATCATCACTTTATTCCGGTATGACTTGATGATGATGATGATGATGATGATGACGATGATGATGATGATGATGATCACAATGATGATAACGGTGATGATGACGATGATGTTGCTGCTGATGCTGACTTTTTTTTAAAACCTTGTCCTGGTGATGTACGACAGATGGATCTCCCAAGGTACGACAGCTTGGTGGATCAGATGCAAAATGGCAGTGGCACGGATGCACGAAACCACGTGGGCTGATGATCCCAGGTGATGGGCATAAAGGGGGTGAACTGATAAAAACACCAAAGATGGCTGGGTAAACATCAAATGAATTCAAATGATTCATGGTGACTTCAATCATTCAATCCATTTGCTCTTGTCTTCTAGCATTCCTGGCTGATGTCATGAAAAAAACATGTTTTTTTTTTTTTTCCCACGCCTGATATGCCTGCAGTGCCGCCGGTTTTCGAACTGAGGCATGGACCAGATTTTGGATTTCGGCAGTTTGCCTACCAGCGAGGCCTATGCTGCCACCGCCAAGGCCGGTTGCTGATCAACCCAATGGGAAGTTTTTCACATGTTGAGGTTTTTAGGATTTGTTTAATGGTTAAGATGATTCCTAACATTTCCAAAATAAACGACCTTGAGTATCTAGATGTTTAGATACTAGTACCTAGTATATTAAACCCGCTAACAGTGAATACCAAATGGATTAGTTCATAACAACGTTCATAGTGATTAGTCATCCATACAGATGTTCATCCTTATTACAGCCACTATTATTGACGATGAGCTATATAACATTATATAACTATTATAATCCATTAATCAGTATTATACAATATCTATTCATTAGTATTAATTATGATTAGTATCTATTCATCACTATTGTAATCACTATTGTAATCACTATTGTAATCACTATTGTAATCACTATTGTAATCACTATTGTAACCACTCTTACTGGATGATTAACAACAGTTGATAGTCATTAATCATCCATCACTATTCTAACCACCTAATGGCTGATTAATCACTATTATAATTACAATCCATGAATCGCCATCAATCACTTCTATAATCACTGTGAATGGATGATTAACGGCTATCGAATAATTCACCAACTAACCATTATTCTAGCTAATGATGGATAATTCATCACTCCGTTAATCGCTGTTATCATCACTATTCTATATAATCAAAAATTAACTTTATGATCATCAGTAGTCATTAGTCATCATGAACATGACTGTTAACCACTATGATGAATGGATGATTCAATAAATTCCCCACCCTGAACGATGCGGCTAGGCCAAGGCCGCCCTGGAGCCGACCCCGAAGAAGCCGGGCGCGCCGGCGCCCAAGGCGCCTGCGGGCTCGCAAGCGCCTGCGCAGGTGGGAGGGTTTGTGGGGGTGGTTCATGGAGAGGACGCCCTAAAATCATGGTGGTTTCACTATGAAAAATGGTGAAGAATTGTGGTTTCACCCCAAACATAGGGATTCAATGGGAAACGAACGGGAAAAAGGGCGCTTGAGCTATGAAGTTGATGGTGAATTTCTGAGCGTTTGACTATGGAAACTGATGATGTAGTGAGCAAGTTGGAATGATGTCAGCAAACAATAATAAACCGCGCATATGTTGATTTAATTTATACCAACCATTTATGGTAAAATTGGGATGGGTTTACAATTACTTTACGACCAAAATATGATTGAAATTAGACTATATCCAATTTCGATCTCAATTGAACAACCACTAGCTTAATAACTTTGGGGACTTACCCCATCTAAAACTGGATAGCTTGATTAAGACCTGAGTTCCCAAGCAGTTTCTAAGTGGCTTTGTCACCACCGCGGCTCCCGCGCCAGGAAGCCGAGCAGCGTGCCTCCGCCTCCGCGGAGCTCAGCAAAGTGCTGCAGGAGTTGGGCGCGACAGACCTGGGCTCGTCGGGGCCCGACCTGGGGAGTTCACCCTGGGGTGACCGGGAAAAAATGGGAAAGGAACATATGAAAAATGGGGGATGGTGATTTAGAGAAAAAACGTGTTGAAGTGAACTAGGAAGTTCCTGAGTTCAGAAACATGGGTGCAGTGTCGCGATTTTCTGTCAATCTGTCAGCTGTGGCGGATGATCAGGTTGCAACACACCTGCAAACCCAAGCCCCTCACAGAGAGCGAGGCCGGCCGAACTATATAAGGTACAGGTAGCCATGGTAGCATCTGGGGTTTGTAGTTCTGCGGTTGTTCCAAGGAGTTTTTTGTTCCCAGGTCCAATGTCGGCCGCAGTAGCTGGGAAGCTAGGGCATTCGAATGCCCAGGTAACAGGTTTCACTTCATATCGAACTGGCATGATTCCTGGGATGGGTTGAAACCACGACCTAGTCAGCTGTTCATGGCTTGCATTTCCATGCGGCTCCAGCTTTAATTTGAAGAAACACATGGCTTCTTTACAGGAAGTTTTTTTTCTTTTTCGGGGGTCCCAAAAGGATAGACAACAACATCCAGAATCCCATAAATTTCCGATGTTTTTGTCATCCAGAGATGTTTTTATTTCTGGAATAATACCATTTACCATAGATGATTTATTTTACCCATCATTCCAGGGTGTCCAACGTTTTCAATCCTAGGATTGGATACAGGGAACATTTGCAGGAAACCACCACTTTGAAGCGTAAAAACCAGGGTTTAGTATTTTATAAGCGTAACGTTTCCTTTGCACCAATCCCATGATTGTTATAGTCGTTATATCCCATGGCATTCCTATTAAAGTTGTTAAATCTTTCTAATTTTCTTGCTGGTTCATGTTTTTAGCAACGTCGAATATTACCATAAAACTCCTAAGATTCCAAATATGAGTGTTATGGTTATTGTAATATGAGTTCCATCCTAATAATCCAAAACTCCTAGTATATGTCTGTTTTATTTTTATTTTTTAAAGGACCCAGCAACTTCCCCCTGTGAATTCTGCACCCAGCTGGTGGTTCTTCTCAAAGAGTGAGGCGGAATACACCGTGCAGGTCATCAAGCATATGCGCCTTGGGCAGAAGTGAAGCTATGGCAGCTATGGCCCATTTGGAGGTTTCCTGCAATGGGTAGCTGGATGGAAATTCCAGGACATTCCTGTTAAAATGGATGATTTATCTGTTAGAAAATGGGTGATTTTCTGTAGCAACAACATGTTGAAACAGATCAAGTCAGATCCGATCCAAACATAGTGATGATTGGGGGTGCACCACACCATCTTTCACACACACACACAACTTTGTCACACACCATCTTTCCTCCACCTCCTCCTTTGTCTTTCCTTCCTTCCCCGTCCCCGCTACAACATTTCTTGCTCATTATTGGAAGAAGTGGACTTGTGGGGTTATCCGGTCCTTTTATTAGTTCTTGGATGTTTCTGGTAAATTCAACTAGCCCCTAAACATACGAACGAAGTCAACAACCATCAACTAAAGATTTGGCATCCCGCAGCATTTCGTAGTCATTGGTTTCGTGTGAGGTTTTTGAAGCATATGGTGTTGGAAATGTACGTGTCCAACACCGTTCAAGGCCGGTGGATGGGTCGGAGTGGCTTTCAGGAAACGGGTGATCAGTGATCTAGTATATATATATATATGTGTGTAATGTGGTTAAAGCAATCATAAACCATCCCCAAGTCATCACCATTTTAATGGGTGGTTTTTGGACGAGAACCAAATGGGGTGGTAAAAATGGCATTGTTTTAACCACATTACATCTTTCAGATTCTTTCAGAGATCGTTTTGTTTCCTTCGTTAAACAAGCCGCGGCCTAGCTTTGAGGTGGACATGAGACTTCTCACCATGGATGTGCTTTTGGTCATAGGCTACCCCAGTCTGTCCATTGATTAATCATCATTTTCCCTATGAAAATTGCAGATGCTTTGAGGTAAATTTGCCAACTTCTCAGACACAATTGGATATAGTCTATTAGTTGGCTACAAAATTCCTGGAAACATGTCCCATTTATCCTCCATTGATATCTCAATCCCCATTGCGTTGATCAATTATCCTCTGTTGGTTGAAGCATGTCCACCCTAGAAGGTGAGGCCCAGTTATGTTAGTTAGTTTATTATAGAACCCCACTTTATATTAAACTATAGTCTATATATGCTACTTGGTTGAATAATAGAGTGGGATCAATAAACCAACTATAGTTCTCACCATTTCGATAGGGAAATCATTTATAAATGAACCGTTTTCAATGTAACAAAGTACCGGAGGGTTGTTCTATTCTCTCCCCCATAAGGCATAGAATTCACCAAGTAAACTTTGCCAGGTCAATCCATCCATTTTTCCGACTTCGGGGGCCTCACTTTGCCAGGTATCACCTTGGAAGAGGTCCAGGTGCCACAGGGTACCCTGGTATGTTGTGTTGTAAACATGGAACAAGATGTGGAAAACCCATATCTGGTTGGTGGTTTGGAACATGAATTTTATTTTCCCATATAGTGGGAACAATAATCAGATTTGACGAACTCATATTTTTCAAAGGGGTAGGTATACCACCAACCAGATATGATTTATATGAAGAACATGATCTTTAACATCCCAACCAACTGGATGGGTAGGAAAGAATCCTTGAGTTTTTTTTAACCATCGAACATCACCAGAACCAGCAGAAGATGACTTTTTTTTGTGGGTTACCAAATATTGACCATGTTAAATGGTGGATTTCCCACATCTATGTGAAGGTTTACCCGGGGGTACGAAATTTGACTGGTTGAAGTATGAAAAAAATAGGGATTTACCCCAATGAATGACCACGAAACCATACCATTAAACGATGCCAACAATACCATGGATGATTTTATATTATCTTTATCGCTCTTTCTCTTAAACTGGAAAGATTGACATTTTGGTAGCAATTTAAGAAAAGGTGAGCTCCGACTTCTTCGTCTGCCAGGTGAACCTGACAGGTTTGGAGCCCAACTGGACGGAATTGGGTGCCTCCGCAGTGACCCGCTTGGAGTATAGCCCGGAGCCCAGCTGCCGAAGTTCGTGGCTTCGAAATTGGGGTTTGCTACGGCGAATTCAGGCATCAAAATCAGGAGAGTTATATGAGTTATAAGTTATAAGTGATATTGTGTGATATTTATTGGAGAAGTTGATCAAGCATTGGGTCCATACTCCTGATTCATGTTGCTTTTCCGTTCTGACCACCTCAAAACGGCCATAGGTCAGAACGGCTCTGCTCACGTGCTGCTGCGGAAGAATGCGGGGCAGGAAGATCACCATGGGGATTTTTCCTGGCTATCTCCACATTTCCACTTTGAACACATCCCTTTTGAGGGGTTGAGACTCTCCAAACCTCCACGAGTTTCAAGCGGAAACACCGATGGTCCCATGTAGGACACCGGCGGTGTGGTGCCGGGAAGCTTCGGAGCCTCGCTGCGTTTCATCCTCAAGGCTTTAGTGGGGATCAAAGGGGGGTGGGGAAATAAGCATTTGATGCACCTTTAAAAAAGACTCAAAGGTTTCTCAACTGCTGGGATTTCCGTGACCTTGAAGGTACCTACGATAGGTTCAGAGGGTGCGATTCTTTTGTTCCGGGAGTGGTGGGTATGGTATGGGTCTAAATTATGGACTCCGAAAACCCCTTCAAATGAACATTGAAGTTGCCAGATCTAATCCCATTAACATATTCGATACTTCTGTCTTGACTTCTCAAGTTGAATGCTTGGAATGGCAAGGCAAGAAGGTTTAGGATTCAATATCCATGAAGATCCCATAATTCACCATGATTTACCATGATTAACTCATGATGAACCACTATTCACCCATGTTTTTCCCATGATTTTCCCAGGATTTCCCATGATTTTCCCATGATTTTCCCATGATTCTCGGATGATGTCCCCTATGATTCCATGGTTAAGGGGACCTCAGTTGACCCCGTGGCGACCTTTGGTCTGCAGGAGGAGGGGGACGACCTTGGCTACGAGGCGCGCTGAGTTTTCCTGGGAATCTATGGATTTTTTTGTCATGGTGATTTATAATGAGATATGGAATCTATGTCGGGAATATGTTTTCTTAACATTTCTAAATTATTTGGGGATTAAAATTTAATGGGAGTCAGATTACTTAAATGTGGTGATTTAATGGGATATCAATGGGAGCAATGTGGGGTAAAACAATGCTATGGTTTCCGGCCATGACTGGGAATGGTTTATACCACCTATAAACATGGTGATGACTGGGGAGATGGTTTATGACATTGTTTTACCATGTTTTACCTACATTATTTTTTTTGGAGGCCCAAGTTGCAATTGAAGTATAGTATCTTATACTATTTAATTCACTGAGGATTAGAAATATTCCGCTTCATAGGGACACCGGGATACTTACCAACCAGTATGCATCATGGGATGGGAGAGCCCTATTTTGGTTGCCCATTCCATTTGGGCATTCATCAAATCCATTAGAAGCCTCCCATTTTTCGAGGTCTGTAAAGAGGACTGTTTCTAAGGCCCCAAAGCTTTCGAAGCAGGGTTCTTTGTCAAATTCCAAGCCTGGAACATGTTTTTTTTTCCTACCTTCAGGTCACCAATGAACCAACTCACCTGGTTGGTATCCAGTATCCACCAAGTTAGCTTGCTTTCCACCTGCCAGGATGACTATCCCGTCTGGAGACTGAATGGGATGGGACTGCCAGGTGAGGCCAACCATAGGATTATTGAGACATAGGTTGTGTCTCAAAGGTGATATAAGAGATCTATGTGACATCAACCATAATGACCCATGGTTGACATTTCTTATATTACCTTTCTGAGACCATTGTCAGGGATTCACTACAATTTACAAGCAAGCGGCGTTGTCCAAGTCCCTTTTAGAATTCCTGAATCCTATGCCAGCCAGACTCATTATGACATCGCATGCTCACACCCTTCTCTCCTATACTACGTTCCTCAATCAAGGTCACCAAGTGGATCGTTCCACCTGGGGTGAGAAATCCTCGACTTCCGACCGGTTGAGCTTTGTGGTCATCCTAATGGCACCGAAAAAAGAAACGGCTCCACCTGGCTACCCTTTTTCCATCTCCCATGCCAAGGTGGAAAATGTGACCATTGGCACTGGTGACTACATGTTCCCAAGGCAGCCGACGGCCTGGAAGTTTGGTTCCACCGTGACGTTTTTTGCTGCGTTGGAAGTCGCTGGTTGCAGGTCGCTGCAGCAAGGGCAATTCCGCTCGGTCTGGGAACAGTTGACAGCGCAAGGTACCGGAGGGACCGAGCCAAGTCGTTTTTTTTTTTTTTTGGTGACAAAGGGCTCAGTTCTAAACGTGTTTCCTGAGTCTCACCACATTTTTCCGGAAACGTGTTTCTGGTTGTGTTTTCCTAGCTATGTTCTGCCTAACAGGCACCGAAGTGACGCAGAAGCTCAGTTTGAACTTCAAGACGTGGCTTGGCAGATTGACAAATCAGCAGTTTTCAATGTCGAAGTCTGAACCATCAAACTGAGGCTTGAATCAGGTGTGGACTGGATCATTGCGACCCTGAACATGCTGCTTGGCTCATGGCTGGTAACATGCCAACCTCAGAGGGAGAATTAGGTGGCTGGAAAGCCTACACCAAGTGGAGCCTCAAGTGGATTCCTTCAAGTGAATTCCTACCAGTAAAGTAACTGATTCTCCAAGTTTTCCTGCAAGTTTCTATCATTTTCCCCAGCAGTTTCCCTATGTCATGTTGGGATATACCTTCCAGGTGGCCAATCGCTGTTTGGAACTCCGTTTCCCCGAGGCATCCCTGTGACAACACCGGGAAAGTGGAGCCGGGTGGACGTGGACATACAGCATTGTTGAGCACCTCGGCTGAGACCAACCACTGGTTGCACATTACTTTTGGAATCTATTTTTTTGGTGATTGCAATGATTGCACTATACAATTTTGGATGGAATTTTGGATGGAATTAATTACTTATTTACTATGAACCACCAGCAACATGTGATTTTTCAGGAGTTCTGCACATACGAAAAGATAGCAAGTCCAGGGGTCAAGTGCGCTTAGACCTGGCTAGAACAGGCATTCGAATGCCCTGGGATGGACAGCAGTAGGACCCAGCCAGCTATCCTCCAAGATTGGATGGATTTTTGAAGGATGACCAGCCACTTCTGTAGGATTTGGCCAGGCTAAAGTACAAATTTCGTAACCGTACCTCCAAAAGATTCTAGATTCTAGATGACTTGAAAGTCATGCTGCCATGCTATTCTCTTAAGCCCAAAAGATTGGATTCCCCCCCGCTCAGGTGGCACCTTCTTGGGCGGCCAGACCTGCCTGGTGAAGGCCAGCCATGGATTCATCATGGATTAACCATGTGATATGGAGGTTTCAAGTCATGGGGGTACCCCTAAATTCTAAATCATCCATTTTAGATTGGGAATTTCCATGAAACAAGTCATCCAGAAATTTTGGGGGCTTCCCCGCCGGATGGTTTTCATGGAAAATCCCACATGGATTGGACCTTTGCATATGGGAGAATTTTGCGGGAGTCAATATGAGTCATTTATGAATATTCTTTTACATATCCACAAAAAATCTCCATATTTATTGATGATTATTGGTAATGATTAATTCATAAGTACAGATTTAACATGAAAACACACCCCAATTGGTCGATTCCGTTACTGTAGAATTTTAATATGTTCCATGTGGATTAAATACATGGGATAACCACATTCCATGGGATTTAAAGATATAAATATATGAGATTAAATTAATGTACATAACGATATTTATACTATATATGAATTCAATGATATTCAATAACTACCATATGGGATATATTAGAAATGTGAACTCCCATTTCCAATTATAGGATGTGATTCATATGATGATGATGGAATTATTATAGCGTCATTTTTTGGTCATATCCTATATCAATATACCAATTATGGTAGCAAAGGGGGTAGAACATATGATTACTGGGGATATTAAACTGTATGAACCATAACAGCCATAGCAACCAAGCCATGGTCGTGTTTGGCCATGACCACGGCCTGAAGCCGTTTGAAGGTCCAGGAGTTACCCCAAGTCCTTGGTGATCCGTATGGTTTTCGATTAAAATCTCCTGATCCTGGAGTTTCCCATCTAGAAACCCTCATTTTATAATGGATTTCCAGGGATTTCCCAGGCCTGTTGAAGTACTGAGAAATTCCTAGCCGGCCACCGAAACAACACCAGGCTCTGGTTGGTATGGATGCGGAACGGGGCTGTGTGGCGCGCGTCAGCGCGCGAGCCAAAAGTCACGAGGTGTGTCAGGCGCGCGGAGGTGGCATGATATGGGATTTTTTATGGGAAAATGATATATGATGGTGTATAAATGATGGTGATATATGACAATGGTATATATGATGGTGCATAATGACAATGATATATGATATATATATATATGATATGATATGATATGGGACTTTTATGGGAAAATGTTATGGAGAACATGATGGTTTTCTATGGAGAGCATGGTTCTTTTTTTAATGGAGAAAATGTGGTGTATAACAACACTAATTTCATGGGGATTTAATGGACATATGGAGATTTTATCGTGATGAATAGGATTTAAGCAACAACAATGGGGATATTAATGGTGTATACCCTCTGGTAAACTGACAGTCTGCTATTGAACATCCCAATTTTTCAAAGGTGAATCAACTATAAATGACATTATTCGCTCTATGAAATTACCAAAGGGTAAGCCTTTCGCCACAGAACAAAAAAAAGGGTTTCAGGTTTCACCAGTCTCAGTTTTTTCTCACGGAACATCTATAGGAAAACCCGATTTTTAATGGTAAGGACCATGGTTTCTGGTGACGATTTTCCGAAATCCATTGAGCCAATCAAGAAGAGTAAACCAGGGCTAACTTCTTCTGCTGCTTCCGCATTGGTGTTTCCCATTGACCACTAAGCAACATTCAATTGCCATGCCTGGTCCCCACTTTGCGTATTGGTGTAGTGCTGTATGTAGTGCTGAATCCAAGCACTGATGGTTCATGTCTCGATTTCAACCCATGACAACAATAGTCATCAGAGGATCAACCGATGAAGGTGGCAAACCGGCCCCCGTGCAGATGGCCTCGCACATAGGTTTTAAACATGTTTCACCAATCAACGCATTCCAAAGTCATGGAAAATCATTCATGAATTATCTTCCAAAATCATCCATGGAGGTTTCCAATTTATGGTACCCCCAGTTTTCCTCCATGTTATTTTGGGATTTTCCATGAAATACACCATGCAGCGAGTTTGGGGATCCCACCAGCGACTATGGAAACCTCCAGGCCATTGTCAGCGCGCTGATGTGAAGCCGTTGAGTCTTCGTCCGACGCGAGCGTAGCGAGCTCGATGTGCTGTGGTGAGGGCAATGGAGCCGTAGGAGTTGTGGAGGTTGACATGTCAGCCATGGATTTCACCATTCACTAAATTCTGTCAACCATGGGATTCAACATCCATATTGAGATTTAATATGGTCAAAAAAAAGTCAATATTACATCCCAAATATACTTTTCTGGGATTCACCACATAAGGTTTTTTTTTTTTTTTAATGGATTTAAACATTGAAAGATGTGATTGTATCATCAAGAGCCAGTTCATCCATAGGGCTTGTTGGATTTTCATATTCCAATTAATATGTGACCCCCTATCAGACCTATCAACCAACCTCCTGGTTGGTCAACAGATCAACATCATCTTCCATTCTTTCAATGGATTGGTTTGAGGGAAATTCTGCAGAACAATATCGTTTTCCACCTATCAGACTAGGGGTTTCTTGCAGATTTTCCGAAACAAACTCTGGGATGTCAGGATTCTGATTTTTTCGCTCAGATCAAGGGGATGATTTTCCACGTTGAACCATGGTTCGAGCTGAACCAACAGAGCTGAGTTGCAAAAAGGCACCGCAACCCAAAAACTCTGTGCCCAGTCTGTGAAGGAAACTACTCTGAGTACTATTGGTTGATCTGGTTGGGACATTATATATATTTTTCTTTTTAACCTTTTTGATGCGCGTGATCTTTGCTTTTGTAGGTTTCTTGATTTTACATGTCTTTTTTGTTTTAACACATTCTCCTTGAACCCAAGAAACATTCTTGAGCCAAAACCATGTTGAAACACTGGAAAGCTCCAAAACATGACCAAACTGCTGTGGCACGCGGGCAGGTTTAGCTGTCACGAAACAAACGTCATCCCGTGGAGGAGTTGTGCCATGGAAAACTGCACGCTGCTGCGCCAATGGTGGGGTATCATCTCAGATAGTGAGTAGATGGCAAGAATCTATGTGGTTGGGAGGTAGTTAGAGCGGAGCTCTGGTTACCATATTTCGTACGGGGTGCCAGTTGGAGATACGACTTGAGTTGGCCAACCACATGCTAGTGGTAGTGAGAAAGATATACTAAGCAACAACTATTTCACCTATCTGTTGCTGGTAATGAACAGAACTGGTGGTCTTCGAAGACCCATGTGGATAGACTATGATAGACTGCGTCAAGCGGAGCCAGGTTCAGTTGCAGAACTTGGATGTAGATGTGAAGCCCTTCCAGCCACTGGACATCGCTGCGAATGGTGGGTAGTAAGTGGTATAGAATGGTATAGAACTATTGAAACTATGACTATAACCATCTATCAGTCGCTTACTATAACTAGTGTATAGATATGTATAGATATAGCCCAGTTGTACAGGGATTAGCCACTTACCAGTTGGTTTGCAGCTCGAGAGTCGTCAACTCCTCAAAAATACGAGGGTTTTTTGGATAGTCCACGTCCCTGCGGAGGAGATTTTTTTAGCCATTTCCCCGACATGATAAACTTTGAGTGAATTTTTGATCGCATTTCAGACATGAATCACATGTCACCATTACATTTTACCTATGCACTTCCGTAGGCCTTGAGCTGGCACAAAAGATCCCCCTTTGCTGAGTTTGGTAGCGGCGCCTTTCCGCAGGGGCGACCGATCCATAGGTGTTTAGCCCAGCCATACACCACTTAGCGGCTACAGCGGTTTCTAACTGCAGCGTCCTACGGGGCGCCAATC
>Ga0126342_10014843_pt1 | contig 13708 bp, 12 predicted proteins | sample Cyp1metagenome_FD_92528 | JGI IMG/M metagenome (GOLD analysis project Ga0126342, IMG submission 92528) | Coral microbial communities from Lord Howe Island, Old Settlement Bay, Australia - Cyphastrea 1 metagenome | ecosystem: Host-associated > Invertebrates > Cnidaria > Coral ...
AAAAAACAGCCATCCCATGAAGTACCACACCACAGAGGTCATGCCCCCCCCGTCCCCCAATTCAATGTTGTCTTCTGAATTTTGTGTTTGGCGGCCTTCAAAAAAAACAGCCATTTCTGTTGATGATGTTCGGCACTTCCGATCACAACATTGAAGTTGGGGGTTGCGGGGGTAAGCAGGGTATCTCTGTGGTTTCCTGTGGATGGCTGTTTTTTTTGAAGAACCCGGTATCAACAACTTCCTTCTGGTATTCCTGTCTGTAGGGATTTTAAAAAAAACAAGCACGCACTATACACAATTTGAATGCATACAGGCATACATGTGTCCATATACATACATATGTCATACATATGTGGTACCCCTTGTGTGGGTCTGTGTCCGTGTATGTATGTATAATCATACTCATATGCATGCATGTGTTCTCGCCTCCTCCGGGCAATGGCTATGTCTGTCCGCTGCCTCCCATGTCTCCCGGGTGTGGCTTTGCCTGTGATTCCAGCTTTGCACGGATTTGCCTGATGGCAACCTCAGCACAAAAGCTCAAGCCGCTGGCGAGTTTCACCTGTTTTGGCTAAGGATGGCTAAGGGCATTGCACGTTTTGTATCCACCGGCCCGTTCAGCACCTGCAACGAAAAAATATGGATCTTCTGTGTGGAACAACCACTTCAGCGATCATGGCCTGTTGTGCTGCAGCAAAGCCTGGAGTCAACCTCACACGGACTCTTGAAAGCAGCTTGATGAGTGGCTTGATAGGCAAGTTGATGGGTTTTCAGTGTTTTGGGTACTTTTCTGTAGAGTTGCTTTGACCAAGGCTGCGACGGCGCTCCACCAATCATCTGCTGTCTTCTAGCCTGGTTGCAAGGGAGCCTTGAACTGGCAATGACTGGAAGGATTTGCAGCATTTCTTCAGCATTTTGCGCGACCTCATCTAAATGGCGGGACAGCGCTGTTTGCAGCATGCGAAGTCGAGCTGCCTTAGGTCGCCATTTCAGATCCGATCAGCAAACCACGACCACTTCGATATGAGCACCCAACACAAACATCTCCGCAGGCTGCAGCAGCATTGCGTATATGACTGGACCTGAATTCCAAAAATAGTTCTACTGTGCCATACCCATCATAGTTTTTGCACTAAAAATAGTACTGTGCCATGAGGGGACTCTATCAACAGTCTTGGTGTGGGATGGTATGCAAGGGTGCTGACATTGCGGCAAGCATTTCCTCCTGAATTCCTTCCATTACGTCATTGACCTCAGCATCCAACGCCGTCGTTACCAAATTGATGCAACTGCAACTGTTCACCTTCCATATCTCGGAGTGCTTCTCATCTTTGATTTGGATGGTCCAATAGCCATGGTCCAATCGGCCAAGGACCCGGCAATCCCTGCCATTCTTGGGCCGTCCATAGCTTGCATTAACCGAATTGAAATGGGGAACGCCCAAGCAAGCGTGTTTAGCGTGTTTCCTCTCTTGCTTTCTCAAATCACTACATGTGACTTCCGCATCTTGCCTTTGGGAGATCATTTCCCTGAACTGCATCCGAGCTGCTGCTCTAACTGCTCTCCTTTTCTGTCGATAGCAGATGTTTTTCAGTATGTACAAAATATATATTATCCGCCGACCCCTGCCGACAGCAGGGGGATCGCGTCAGAGAAGAGGGGACAACAAATGGAACAAGAAGCTAGAAACCAAGAAAAAGAAGCAAGAGGCAAGACAGAGAAGTAGACGAATGGCCAAGACACGGAAGAAGAAAGCAAGCTCCAAGGGCAAGCACGATAGTGAAGCAAGCTGCAAGGGCAAGCAAGGCCAAGACACGGAAGAAACAAAATATGGAAGAAGAAAGCAAGCTGCAGCGGCACCAGCATTTTGGAGGCCTGAGGCCTCCAAGATGCTGGTGCCGCTGCAGCTTGCTTTACAAAGCAACGTTGGGCACTAGCAGCCGCAGGCCGAAGGCACAATCCGGCCTTCACTGGCATGCTGTTTCGGTGTGGTGGCACCATCCTTGTGGTTGCATCAAAAAAATACTTCTTGCAACATGCTGAAAACTGCGTAAGTACTAGTGTTTTTGCTAGGCGCTGCTGGCATAAAAAATTTTAGATGCCGTGAATATCCGAGAATTTGATTTCCAGTGGCAAAAAACATCGTAAATACGATGCTTTTGGGTTTCCGAGGTGCAAAAAACTTCGGTATTTACGGTGTTTGTTTGCTCCGAGAGTCGAAACAAAATTGTGGAAACACCACCTATTTGACGATGTTTGGCCACTACGAGACTGAGAAGAAAGCTGCGGGTGTAACAACAACAGCAGCAGCAGCAACAACAACAACAAGAAGAACGACAACGACAACGACAACAACAACCACAACAACAACAACAACAACAACCACAACCACAACAACAACAACAACAACAACCACAACAACAACAACCACAACCACAACCACAACAACAACAACAACAGCAACAACAACAACAACAACAACAACAACAACAACAACCACAACAACAACAACAACCACAACCACAACCACAACCACAACAACAACAACAAAACAACAATAACAGAGCAAGCAGGCGACTTTCTGGGCAACAACAGCAACCCTTGGGGCATCACCGGTGTGCGAAGCCCTCCAATATCTATATGTTTCAGATAATGTGTAAGTATATATATATATATATCATCTAGCTCTTACTTACATCTGTTATCATTGTTTATCATCATACTCGAGCTTGCACCTTGCAAGGTCCGACATGGACCCTGTGCTAGTCTATGTACTGTATGACATCTTTCCTTCCATGTTAGAATATGGGAGTGTATCTTGCTTCAATCCACAAAAGGAAACAAGATATGAAGTGACGCGGATTTACAGGCATCAATGAGCAAATTCAAACTTTGCAGGAGCTGTCTCACACATCATGGCAGCTGAAGATTGCCTAAAGCACATCATTTTCAAACAGCCAGTTCTGGATTCCCCAGACGAGCAGCTGCTGCGTGGTATGTCTACTGGACCAATGATGTGGATCTATTAAAAGACGACAATCTGGCACAAATGCTGAGCAATTTGTGCAAATGGGAAACTTGGATGCAAGAGTGAAGAGTTGACAAAGAATTTAGACCAACTCAAATGCATCCAAGCATTCCAAGAATTCCGTTCCTCTGCCAGCATCGTGGCATTTGTGAAACATCGCTGTACCAACAGCTGCTGTGCGCAAAACATGTTGGTCTCCATGTCATCTTGAGACCCTATTGTTCCTGGGCAAAAGATTTGAACTGGTCAAAGTGCTTCTCAGAAATACTGGCACATTGAGCTTGGTGACTAGAGAATGATAAAACCAACATCTGCGAATCCGGCCTGTTGATCGTCTTCAATGGCTCACACACTTTGCAGGAAAACCAGCTTTGCTTTATCTCATCTGCCTCAGAATTCTGAAGGCCGGGCAGTGCTGAGCCCTTAGGAGTTCAGGTCACAAAGTGCTATCTGAAATGGAACCCATCTCGCCTCGAGAAGAGGACTGTCCAAGAAATAAGAATCCACCTGGCACCATGGAGCCGTTGATTTGGAATGGATTTCAATGGCTTTCAATGGATCAACCAAAGTGCAAATTTCTCCACTCTTGCAACAAAAGTTCATAATATTTCATAACCCAGCTCAGATCCTGCCTGTGGCGTACGTCGTCCCAGAAGTCTGTGCGGGTTGAATTCCTGTGGTATGGATGCCCACTGCGAATCAGGAAAAAAAACGGAGATTGAAGTGGAGTGAAGCTGGCAGCCACAAAAACAAAAGGCTGGTCCACCTGTCTACCGTCCTCTGCAGGGAAAAAGTCTGCCGGAGAGCTCCTTAGATTAAGCAAACTGCTGTTCCTGTACAAAAATTCTACACCCTGTCATTTCCGTGTTTTTGCACAGAATCCTGCTGGATTCCCAAATGTCATCTGTACATACGCAAAATTGTTTAAAGAAAAAACAACATCAAAAATTACAATTGTTGGTTGGTTTCTTCTCGTGCTTTGAATCATGAAAACACAACATTCTGCTCAAATCATCTGAGATCTTTCATCTCTTTCTGCGAAGGTGCGAGAGATGAGAATCGTTGAAGCTGAGTTCAGAATTGAAATATAATATATATATATATATAACTCAGATATTGCTCTTGATTGTATACATCTGGGAGCAGGTTTGGAGCACTGAAAACCCAAACTATACCAAGCACGACAACATGAAGGAAAACTCCTGAAACTGGAGACACATCAAGGAAAAGATACTTCAGAAGGCATGCCTATGAGTCTACGAGACCCTTTTCTGCCAAAGCTCGCATTGCTCAGACTGAACCCTCCAAGGTGACGAGTGCTCGCTATAACGCTGCTATTCCCCTGCATGGACAAACAAGGGTCATTTTATAAGGCGCAGGAAGGGATTGAAAATGGAGTGTTTGATGTAACCTCTATATATATACATACATCCATACCTATGTCAAGATGTCAAACCAGGGTTGATGGTTTCAACCTCGTAGAAAATTAGTCAATTAGTCTATAGATATCAATTATATATATATATGTATAGACATTCTATAAACTATAACTAAATAAGGACAAGCTATCAGCTGTGCATCACAACTCCAGCCACATCGTGCACCTGGCTTTCCACTGGAAGAAGGCCTGTACCAGTGCTGCTAGTGGCACAACTGCTGCCAGAGCCACCCTTGCAGAGGTCGTCCTGTTTCGGCGATTTTCAATTCAACAAGGACTGGACATATCTGGACCAAACCGGCCTTGAGGTGTTCAAGGTTGCTGCACTCCTGGGCTGATGCTTTGCAGACGAGCTTTCACCAGAAATGCAACGAGATTTGCCTTTTGAGTCTGAGTGTCCTTCAGAAATTACCAATAGATTGAATAGATCATAATAGATCAGGAAAATTCAACCTGTGGAACTATGAAGACCCAGGAAAGCTTTGGCAAGCTTCGTGAAGCCTTGGCGGCAAATGTTGCCTCCCCTCAAGGCCAGCCCATACACTTCAATCTCACCTTGAGAAATCTGTTGTGACTCTCTCAATGTCCAAAACTTTTCCAGACCTATTCCAAACCAGTTCACTCGGGCCTCAAACCTCTCCGAATCGTGCCAGAAAGTCAATTGCTCACTTGTGGAAAGCAATCAGTGTCAAACGATGTCAAACGGTTCTCACTCAAATCATTCAAACTTGTTCTGCACACATGGCACACATCTCCACAACAGTCCTGTGGCGTCACTTGTGCTGGGAGGCTCAAGTCCAACGAGCTCACTCCTGAAGGCTTGTCTGAATTCAAAGATTTCAAAGTATCCATCGGCCTAGAAAATGTATGAAAATGTCATGACTGTTTTACACCAAGATGCATCCAAACAAAAAAGGACGACCCAACGAGCACCGAAACGTCATGGTGCGCCTGTGTGATGGAACCCATGACGGTTTCTCTTTCTGAGGTAGCCAGCATAGCATGAAAGCAACCTAGGCAAATCTCGTGAGATAAGAACACACAGCACTCTGCTCTAGTCTTTGCTGGTACTGCTGGCCACGGCAGAATCACTGACAGAATCCAATTCTAGATAAAGTATCCACCGTCCACAAAACATTTTACAAAGCTACACCGACATTTCCCTGTCGCAGCGTTCTGGCTTGCTTTTGAACCTTCTCGAGTGTTTTTCGAGTCTTCCCTTCCGTGTTTCATTCAATTCTCCAAATGTCCAAATATTCTCCATTCTCAACTCTCTGGGCTGAGGGTGCCGCCCAGCCAGGCACTTGTGTTCTGGCATCCGCTGCACTTCAGCCCCAGCCATGTGTGCACCAAGAACAAACCACAGCGCACCGCTAGTGCAACGTGTCAGCGGGTGGATCGTTTTAGCACTGGCAGGTGTGAGGTGATCCTGAACATCATATTCATCTTGATCTTTTTGTCAAACCTGGACAAGTCGAGCCGAAATTGCAAACGACACCAGCAAAAATACCGTCTACCCGAAGCTGTTCCAAAGCTTCATGGTGCTTGGAAAGCTATGTTGATGTCTCTGTGATCAATCGAGGCAATGAGGAAACATCTTTTCGGCAGCAACCCGAGCGGCTAGTCTATGTTCACCACGAGTGCGGCAACGCTCAGCCGTTGCGGCAGAAAGGCTACAAGGCCAACAAAGCAGCGAAGCAATTTCTCCTACATGTCGAATCATGTCCCTGATCTCTTGCCTTGACCCATCCAATTGAAGTACAGTAGATACCTGGTAGATCTTGGGCGGCAGTGTTTTAGTTCTCGACTGATGGCCTCAGCCCTCATGAAACCAGTCCCAAAACATCGAAGGGTTCTGTGTTCAAGGACTTTCAAGGATCCAGCTTCTGTTGCTATTGATAGATTTGATAGGCAGTTGTGGGTGGAAAATAGTACCAAGGAGTTTGAGTCAGAAATCGTGATGTGTAGTGGCCTGCAGTTCCGGCTCTCATTAACAGGACTTGGAGGCTGCTTCAGCACCTGCAGAATGTATCATTAATGCATGGGCAAAATAGAATCTGCTCGACATATAAATACAAACCTCCATATCTATACATAAACGTATACATGTATCTATAAACCTAATAAACACAAAGTTGCATTCATTGAAGGCTCCAAGTAACATGTACTCAGTGATACTCAGTGTATTGTTGAAAATGGAGAGTTACCTCCAGAGTCACCAGATGTCACCAGAGTCACCTCCTCACTTGAGGTTCAGCAAGCTCTTCCCCTTCTGGAGGAACTGGAAAACAGCTGTTGCCATGTCCTCAGCCGTTCCCGCCATGCGGACCATCCGTTGATGAATCAATGGACAAACAGAATTCAGGGGCTTCTGAGAATGCAAATCTGCCTGCGACAAAGTGTAGGCTGTTTGCTGGGATTTGCTGGGAACACGTCAGGCCTTCTTCTCCGGATTCTTGTCTGGATGCCAGTCACGCAAAAGATTTCGAAACTCCTCGCAACGTTCACAACATGGGGAGCAGGGCCGCACAAACCCGCATGAATGTTGAAAGCGGTATGCCTCACTGACTTCAATTGCAGAGTCCTTTTTTCTGAAATCGTTTATACATGGAGGAACACCCGGTTCCGTTTTTGCAGAACCCAATTTCTCCACTTCATATTTCGGAGTTCATTCCATCCATTCGAACTGATATTCTGCACTCAGACTCATGTTCGATTCCCTGCAAATATCCTAAGTCCATCGCAAAAGAGGAGTGAGCATACCAAACGCCCCAGCCAATGGTGACCAATGGTTGTGGGTCAAAATTATCGAACCTCCCCGTGTTTAAAGATCATCCATTGGTGGATCCAGTGGTGGTCCATTGGACACGGGTCGATGCAGATGGCCTTGGCTCGCTGCTCTTTGGGCTCCACTTTCTGCAGCTCTGTGAGCTTTGCCAGCACCTCAGATGTCCATATGGTTGTATGTAATTAGATCATGTGATATTTATGATATATATGTATGCAAACCAATGTAAAATGTGCATGCATATATATATATATATATGTATACACACAATGACATATCGAGTAGAAGATATGGTGTATCAAAGATCATGTATCAGGTATATTACATAACATATAATATAGAATATAGAATGTATACAAGTAGAGTCCGGGCAAGCCAGGTGACGGAAGTTTCGAGATACGGAAGAACCTATAAAGACAAGGGAGCGCCTATAGGAACGGCCCCTGACTGCCTGGCTGGCACGGCCGTCGACTGCGTGATCTCTTGGAAGTCTTTGTCCTTGATGTTTCTGAATTCTCGACATCTTTGTCTCATGCTGCTACTGTCTTTTGATCTGGCTTGCTCCTGACATTTCTGCATCTTCACAAACCTTTCGCTTGCTTGCTGCTTGCTTGCTGCTTGCTTGCTGCTTGTCTGGACATCTTTTCTCCCTGACATTTCTTCCTCACATCCTTGCCCGATGATGTCACTTTCTCTTGATCCGGCTTGCGCTTGTCATCTCTGATTCTTGACAGCCTCTTTCTTGTTGACAGCTCAGGAGCCTGGGACCTGACACACTCTGCTCTCCTTTCCCTATTCCTTCACTCTCCTACTCTCTTCAACTCCCTGCTCTAGTCGCACAGACCCATCGACACCGGGAACCACTTTATGCCAGACATCACCTTGACGCAGCAGTTCCACCGCAATCCTGCGCCACATCTCTACTCTCTCCTCTAATCTCTCCACATCCCCAGTCTCTCCATCTCTAATCTCTCCCCTTCCCTACTCTCTCCATCTCTAATCTCTCCACATTCCTTCTCTCTCCATCTCTAATCTCTCCATATCCCTATTCTCTCCATCTCTAATCTCTCCCTAATCTCTCCACATCCCTACTCTCATTTGTTATTGTTGTGATTATGTATGTGTGATTATTTATTGTTGTGATTATGTAGTTGTGATGTGATTATTTATTGTTGTAATTATTCATTGTTGTAATTATTTATTTATGATGATTTGTTTATTGTTGCCATTCTGTAGTTGTGATCATTCATTGTTGTTATTATTCATTGCTGCGATTATCTATTTATGATTATCTATTAGTGATTATTTATTGTTGTGATTATGTATGTGTGATGATTTACTGTTATGATTATTTATGTGTGATTATTTATTGTTGTGACTATTTATTGTTGTGATTATTTGTTGTTGCGATGATGTATTGTTCCTCTTGACTGTATTTTCCGTAGAACGGAGTTTACACTCCTAAACTTCCTTTGACAAAATATATATATATATAGTATATACATAATGTGTAAATATCATATATATATATACATATATTTGTATTAATAATACTACAACAATAATCATAGTCATAATCATAATAATGATAATAATATTATTGTAATGATTTGTTCTATTGTACCTCCTTATATGGTATTGTTTGAACTATTACTCGTCATCGGTTTGCCAAATGTCAGGCCCCATCAGTTTCATCCAAAATACACTGTGGGACTGCTCCAGGCTGCAAACTCTTTTTTTGGCTTGAGCTGTTTCTGGATCTTCAACAACTGCCTAAGCAGTTGTAGCGTGTCTTGGAAGACTTTGGGTGGCCAAAACCATTGTGCAAGTTTGAGGACGTTACCGCCTGGGGTGGCGCTGCGACATTGGCTGCCTCATTGGAACATGCAGAAACTCTTCCAGGGTCCTGAACTGATGGAGCCCTCCATCTTGCTGTGTTCGCAATGCTTGGGGTTCCCAACTGCAGCACCTGCTGCTCCAGCAGGATTGCCAGCAGGCCTGGTCAATTTGTCATTGCAATGTTCTCTTCTAAGAATGAAGAGATTGTGTGAGGCTCTTATGCATCAAATACTTGCCTTACAGTTTTGCTTTTGTCTCTCACTATTAGCATCTGGCATGGAAAGTTCTGACAGAATAATGATTTATATAACGTTCAAATATTCTGAGACTGCAAGGGCAATTCATTACTTATTTGAAGACAAAACTCTCAACCTTGTTCTATGCAGTGAAATCAGGAAATAGTGAATCACCTTCATGACAGGAGCTTCATGCAGGTAAGCAAGTTTGTGCAGACGGGCCAGGCAAGTTGTTTGTCTATGGTCTCCCACATCTCAGGTGCAAACGCTTCCGAAGTAAATTTACCTTTTTTCTTTTTCCTGATCCAGTTCATGCTCAAATACCCACTTGAGATGCGAGATGCCTCATCTGGAACAAAGCAAAACTGGCACAAAGGTCGCAAGACGCCTGCTTTTGCTTGAAGAACTACTGCTTGAAGCAGACGATCTGTCGACAGGATCGTGCTTGTCACTGCTTCCAACTGACAGATTGAACCTTCCTTCACAGTGTGACCTTGCAAGTCTTCAAAATAAATCCCCCATGACCTCAAACACGAATTGTGATAATTGTGTGGTTGTATCTTATTTAGCTTTGTTGCCTCTTGCTTGAACTGCTTCGCGACTGCTTCTTCCGCTTAGTTCTTCGCCTCACGTGAGAACAGCCTCACTAGAGTCCGCACTTTTTCCTGGCAAATTGTTGCCCTTCAGCCCACCAAAAAGCGCGCCTTCTGTTCTTTTTCTTTTTGCTAGAGGGACTGCTGCTCTTGGAGCTTTTTTGTGATGATCTGGCAGCAAATATTGGCAACCCCACCCAGCCAAGCGCAAAACATGGTTGAAGCATCCTGAAACGGAAATAATTCTATAGCCGAAATATAGCCAAGATCAATCTTGAATAGTCGACATAACTATATACTTAATTTAATTATACCTTCTAATTATTCCTCCTGTAGTCCTATGAAAAACAACGACAATTCATTGCCAATGTCGTTCCAAGCGCGTCACTTGCTGGTCGATCTGCTGGATGATGAGGATGGGGTCCTCGATGGACTTGACCTACGGCCAAGCGCCGTCCAAAGAAGTGACCTATTTTCGAAGTCATGGGGGTACCCCGAAATCATCAATTTTTTGGGAGATTGTCTGAGATTGTCCATACTAGATCATTCTAACCATCCATTTTGGGGTACCCTGATTAATACCGAAATACCAAATTGCTGAGGCATGTTCTCGTCGGAGTCTCGAAAGCGCTTGGGTTTCCGTCTTCCCAAACACCGACGATCCTGTCAATGCCGCAACTTTGCCCACGGATAAAAAAGATTTGTATAGATTTAGAGAGAAACAAAGCACAATAAACTGAAGGCACAGCAAGTACTCTCCTTCCGGCCATAATGGGTGGAGGGTAACCCAAGTAGCTGGACGGATACAGGCTCAAGCCTCGGCAAACATGCTGCCTGTTTGCATTTCTACATGCATAAATCCTCAAATAACGCATGCGTTTCTCCAAAAATGCTGGGTACTCAAAATGGAAATGTTAATGGGGAAAATGACGATATGCCATGGGAGTTTTGGGGTCCCCAGTTGTCAGACCTTATGCTAAGCTTCCATACTTGGTTCAGTAATATCTAGATATATCATGATATATCTAGTATGTCCTTGGCATTTCATGCTCAATCTCTGGGAATCAGACTCACCATCCAGATTGGCTCCCACTCCGACTCCAGGGTGCCAGCCCATACCTTGACACAACTTGTGACTTTCATCCGAGTCTCATCACCACGTCATCACTGTCAGCTCTGCATCATCACCGAGGCAGCGACTGCGCAGCAATTGTGCGCCTATGCCTCTACACTTCCAGTCTGTCCCAGGTTGGTCCCAGGTCAGTCCCAGTTGATCCAGTCCAAAACATCACCAGACATCACTGCTGCATTGCCCTCACGTCCCCAGCACGGGAGCTATCGCTCTGAGGTCTTGTCCATAGAGCTCGTTCAGCTCGTTCGCGCCATCCTGCAAATACATGGATGAATGGCGTCGACTTGAAACTTGACTGATGTTCACACCAGATTGGAAGCGGTGTTCCACCAATTGCATCCGGAATCACCGGAATTCACAAGTTTTATATAGTTTTATATAGTTTTATATAGTTTTATATAGTTTTATATAGTTTTATATCGTTTTATATAGTTTTATGGTGTCATCATGTGTCATCAGTGTCATCTGATACGGTCGGTTTCGATCGATTTCGATCGATTTCGATCCCTCCGTCCAATCGCCTCACTGAGAAGATACGACATTGGCACTGGAGGTGGAGGAGGAGCAGGAGCAGGAGGAGCAGGAGGAGCAGCAGCCTTCCTGGTCTCTTTGCAGAACCAATGGACCAAAAAAGGATAAAAAAAGTCGGTGGTTCTTCTATCAAGGCATCCATGTTGGGGGGTTGAATATTGTGACTCTACCCACATCATCCTCAATATTCTTGAATCAGTTTGCAGTTGACAATTGTCGCCAATTGTCGTTTTAATGTTTAAACAAACGTTAAACATGCCCGGGAAGCGGCGCAGTGGCTCGTTCCTGTTCCCCATCAACCTGAGCGCCACGATATGATCATATCTGTCGAGTTGCAATCGGTCCAAGGTCCTGACCTCAGCCTCTACATCCACTTGGATGCCCTGCCAAACATGTAACAAGTCGTAACAAGTCGTAACAAGTCGTAACAAGTTATAACAAAACCTAAGATGATGTAACATCCCATCGATAAAATCATGCAAATTGATACATCAAACGGAGGCTACTGATACAGGTCGAGGTGAATTGAGGTGAGATGAGAGCTTCCTGCCTCTTTGGCAGCGTCACCATTTTCTCCGACCTTTGCACTCTCCTCCTGCCAGATTCAACAGGAGTTTCTTCGCGAAGCAACGTACAGTTTGGTGTGGACCAGAGCACAACTTCTTGAAACTCTTTTTGATACTGTGTTGAATTCGTTAAAAGATTGTGTTCTTCAGGCACACCACGGGCATCTAAAATACGAACGATCATGTAGCCATGGTGTGACCATGGTGCAGCTATGGTGTAGCCCTGGTGTAGCCATGGTGTAGCTATGGTGCAGCCATGGTGTAGCCACGGTGTGGCTATGGTGTAGCCACGGTGTAGCCATGGTGTAGCCATGGTGTAGCTATGGTGTAGCTATGGTGTAGCCATGGTGTAGCTATGGTGTAGCCATGGGGTAGCCATGGTGCAGCCATGGTGTAGCTATGGTGTAGCCATGGTGTAGCCATGGTGCAGCCATGGTGTAGCTATGATATAGCCATGGTGTAGCCATGGTGTAGCTATGGTGTAGCTATGGTGTAGCCATGGTGTACCTATAGTTCTTTATGGTGTCTTTATGGTGTAGCTATGGTGTAGCCATGGTGTAGCCATGGTGTCGCTATGGTGTAGCTATGGTGTAGCCATGGTGTAGCTATAATGCATTTATGCGCCCTGGTGTGGCCATGGTGCAGCTATGGTGTACCTATGGTGTAGCCATGGTGTAGCTATTGTGTAGCTTTGGTGTAGCGCTGGTGTTATGGTGTAGCCCTGGTGTAGCCATGTTGTAGCTATGGTGTAGCCCTGGTGCAGCTATGGTGTAGCCCTGGTGTAGCCATGGTGTAGCTATGGTGTAGCTTTGGTGTAGCCATGGTGTAGCTATGGTGTAGCCATGGTGTAGCTATGGTGTAGCCATGGTGTAGCCATGGTGTAGCCATGGTGTAGCTGTGGTGTAGCCATGGTGTAGCTTTGGTGTAGCTTTGGTGTATTTGTGGTGTAGCTATGGTGTAGCCATGGTGTAGCCATGGTGTAGCTATGGTGTAGCCCTGGTGTAGCCATGGTGTAGCCATGGTGTAGCCCTGGTGTAGCCATGGTGTAGCTATGGTGTATTTATGGTGTAGCCCTGGTGTAGCCCTGGTGTAGCTATGGTGTAGCCTTGGTGTATCTATGGTGTAGCCATGGTGTAGCTATGGTGTAGCTATGGTGTAACCATGGTGTAGCTATGGTGTTGCTTTGGTATAGCCACGGTGTAGCTTTGGTGTAGCCCTCGTGTAGGCAAGGTGTAGCTATGGTGTAGCCATGGTGTAGCCATGGTGTAGCCCTGGTGTAGCTATGGTGTAGCTATGGTGTAGCCATGGTGCAGCCATGGTGTAGCTATGGTGTATTTATGGTGTAGCCCTGGTGTAGCCATGGTGTAGGTACGGTGTAGCTTTGGTGTAGCCCTGGTGTAGCCATGCTGTACCTATGGTGTAGCCCTGGTGTAGCCATGGTGTAGCTATGGTGTAGCTATGGTGTAGCCATGGTGTAGCTATGGTGTAGCCCTGGTGTAGCCATGGTGTAGCCATGGTGTAGCCCTGGTGTAGCCATGGTGTAGCTATGGTGTATTT
>Ga0126342_10014844_pt1 | contig 13707 bp, 14 predicted proteins | sample Cyp1metagenome_FD_92528 | JGI IMG/M metagenome (GOLD analysis project Ga0126342, IMG submission 92528) | Coral microbial communities from Lord Howe Island, Old Settlement Bay, Australia - Cyphastrea 1 metagenome | ecosystem: Host-associated > Invertebrates > Cnidaria > Coral ...
TATATGTTAATATATATATATGTGTATATATATATATATGTTAATATATATATGTTAATATATATATATATACATCTATACGGTATGTACATATATATATATATACACGTAATTCTACATGTGTAAACGTATGCATATTTACAATTATGTATACATGTACAGTTTACATGTATACTGTATATATATATATATATGTATATTTGATAGATGTACAGTTTTGATATATATATATATATAATATACACACAGTATTATTTGCATTATATATATATATATCTAATACATATATATATATATAGCAGAATAATGTATATATATATAGCATACATATAATGAGCACGCACATTGAAACTATATATATATATACATGTGTCGGATTTGGATTTTCGCTAAAATCTTCGATCCTTTCGATGGGGACGAGATAAGGCACGTCTTTTTCTCTTCCCGGGTACCCCTATGTGACAGGACAACGCCATGCGGAACATTTGCAGTTTTTCTGGGCCATTGGAGTTGGATCAGGACGCATTAAGGGGAATTGTAAGGGTAACTATTAATCCCACAAGGACCAAACGTTTCAAGGGAATCATTCTCTAATCCTTTCAAGCCATTTTTTTTTATACCCCCCAAATGAAACCCTCATTAAATATTGGGTTTGTTCATGAATTGGGGGCCCAGTCATGTGTTTTTTCATTTGAACGGGGGATAGGATTATATATACATAGTGTGTATATATATACTATATATATATGTAACCAGTATCCACCATTATCAATCCATCTATCTAAACAGTATTTTCAACATGATCAACCATTATTAACGGTTAATTCAGAGGTGAATTTAAAATTATTAACCGTTATTCAACCATTATTAACCGTTAATACCATTAAAATTGAATCAACCAAACATGGCCATTTTAATATGACCATTTCCCCGGTGAAACGTTTCATCCAGCCGTAGGCAATTGCGGCACTGGATTTCGGAGGTTTATGCTGCGAAACGCCTTTTGGAACCGATCGTACCGCCGTTGTTTGGTGTTTTTTTGGGTGGAAAACCATAGGAAAACCATAGGAAAACCATAGGAAAATGGTGATTTAATGAAGCTTTATGGTGGTTTAATGGGATTTAATGGGATTTACCCTCTGGTAAACGTTTACATAGCTATGGAAAGATCCACCATTTTTAATGGGAAAATTCACTATTTCTATGGCCATTTTCAATAGCAAACTGTTAAATTACCAGAGGGTATGCGGGGGTGTCGATAAAGGTGTCTCCATTTTTTTGGGCGATTGTCTTGCTTGTTTCTTTTGAGGCATTGCATCAGTGTGTTCCTTTGAACATTTTTTTTGAACAGTTTCTTTTTTTTGTTTTTTTTCCTTGATCACTTGGGCATGTATCACTTCAGTTTTATTATTCCTATAATATATTTATACATATACATATATATATATATGCATATTTGGTAAATGATAACGACCTAACTGCGACCTCACTGGAATGATGGTAAACATATATACTGGTACCATATATATATATACATACATGTAAATGTAGATGATGTACATATAACACGTAGATTAATAGGTATCATTTTGATTCACTTTGCTGTTATTTATAAAACCAATTCAAATGATCTCCATGTTATTAAGTTATGTTCCCAATATATATTGCATCTTGAAATTAGTAAATACATGTAAATACTTGAGTTGTCAACAATTTTATCCCAAACGTATTTATCATGAAACTTGGTAAATAACAACAACGTCTCCACGATGTCACTCGAAATCATGCTTAGTAAAAGGCTTAGTATAAGGCCAACCATCCCCAAATTGCCTTTATTTCTGGTTGGTAAATTACTCCAATTTGCCCAGATCAAAGTTGTAACAGTTGCAACACAGCCTTTCTTTAAAAGTTATATCAAATCATATCCAAATTGTTTCATTCTTTTTGGTTGGTTCACAGCCATTTTTCACTGCTTAAAGCCCTATTTTTGAGGCCTAGAAGATCGGCGCCGGGACAAGGCCAAAGTGCCACGAAGGCAGATGCATTTCATCATGCAGGAGACGATTTCTGGTGGATTTTCTGGGGAGTTGTTGATGTTTTTTCTCCAAAAAATGGATGGGGATTTCTGCTGGATGATGGTGAAGTTTTTTGGTCAAGACCTATCGTTTGGATCCATTTTTTTGGCCCATCTGTTTCACTGAACATCCACTTACCGTCATTTGCAACATGGTTTTTTCTATGTTAAAACCAGGGTAGCAGGGTACCGTCATTTCCATCACCAGATGGAATCCTGCCAAAAGATTGGCCAAAAGTTGGGCCTGAAGCATTAGGGGAACGGCTCCCAAATCCTCTGGTTCCATCATCTTCCCCGTGAAAATTGCTGGATTTGCTGCCAACTCCCGACCAGTCAGGAGATGTTGAGACGGCAGGTCGGTGTTAAGAGTCTGGTGCACCAGCGCTCCTGGCAGTAGCCTGGCATCACCCCAGCTGATCTTTTAAGTGGCTATGGATCAATACCTATGAAAATACCATTTTTAGGGGGATGAACAAACATAAATCCCAGCTATTTTGATGTGAACTACAGGGGTACAAGGTTTTGACACACTGCCAGGTTTGAACATCGCAATTTTTTGGCCCCATTCAAAATTGCTATTTGAGATGGGGAAAATCGGAAAATCAGCCGGATGAATCGTTGGTTTTTCAGGATCATCTGCCTGAAAGTTGTAGGACACAATGTGGGTATGTCTGAAAATTGAGAAATTGAATACCCCAAGCCCTTGTTTTTCTAGCGTTTCCTCCTGAGAAACAGCCAGTTGTGGGGTACTTGGATGTGCATCCCAAGTTCATAAGTGGGTCAGTGGGCATGAACAATACATGTAGAATCACATATATATATATAAATAGATATATAAATAAATTTATGTCACATATGATATACACAATTATACACACTATATTACAATATATTTATACAATGCCTATGGCACCCCAGAAATTTCATCTGCTTTGGAGTCACCACCTGGGTCACCTGAGGCTCCTTGAGGCGGTTTGTGAACATGCGGTTGCTGCGCCTGGGCCAACTTTATGATTTTGGTTTCGGTTTTTCTTGGGGAAATCAGGGGGAAATCTATGGAAACTAGGCACCAATTTTTTTTTTGGGGGAGGACTTGAGGACTGCGGATGCTGAGAGAGGGGCTGAGAGAGGGATACGAAAAACCCCAGATGCGAAGCATGGTGCTGGAATATAAAAACCTACAAAACTGGGTGATTTTTGGGGCAAATGTTGGTAATTATATAAATATTCCAGCACCATGGTTCGCATATGGGATCAGATACTGATGATCTTTTCCTGATGGAACAAACATGAACAAACGAAATATGAGCTTTTCAGGATGGGCAGATATCCACTGATGACATGGTGTAGTCGTGTAGTCATCAAATGTCAGGCGGAGTTGCTGGGAGTTTGATATTGACCGAAATCTGCCATTGGAACCCTGAAAGACTGGGTCTGGAAGATGATTTTTCCTGTGGGGTTTCGCTGCACGGTGCTCATCCTCTTTCTGTTCTTGTCAACTGACCCATTCTTGTTGGTGAACCTGCAGTTTGTAGCTGAAATCATCATATAAATGTCCGTTTAGAGTTTAGAGGATTGGTTGAAACATACATATTATATCATATTATAATTAATGCACAGTACACACTTTGGCAGGAATACTTTTTTTTTGCATCCGCGTTGTTAGGAAAACCAATATGTTGAACTTTGCGGGTCAAAGTTACAGATGTGATCCATGAATAGAAACTTCTGGAGGAGTGTGGGGAAAGGGTGCTGTCTGGTAACCCAAGAGGAAAAACTTTTGTCCTGGCAGTGTATATACATAAAGATCCCATTGAATCCTGTTCTATAATGTTCTATAGCCAATTCTATTCCCATGATGTTTTTAAACCCCCCTCGTTGATGATACAATCCCACTATAACGACATAAACTTCCCATTGGATCCTCACTATGTACTTGTTGGTGCAGTTCCAGTTATAAGTGGATATATAACTATAGTTACAGGGACCCACATTCCAACTTTGGAGGGTGAAGTCCCATGGTGAAAAGGCCACGTTTTACCTCAACTGCACCCTTAAGTGCCATATACCCACTACCGTGTATATTAGTTGTTGCACCATTCGTGGACTTTTGATGGCTACTCTCTCTCCCTATCCCCATTCTATTCCCATGAAATTCCAGTTGTTCTCCCCATTGATGGGAATATCATGGGATACCTTCAATGTAAAAACATTTTTATAAAAACATATTATACCAACCTTTTTTAAATAGAATATCGTAACTATATTCCCAACATGTTCATTTTATCATGGGATTTAACATTTTTTGGGCATAAATTCTATCAAAAAACGGGTTCATCTCTTCCCCGCTTTGGATCCGAAAAATGGCTTGAATCCCGGTCCCAGGATGTGGCCGTGGGTCTCTTTGCCGACTTTTTGGATGGCACCCGCGATCTTGACGAGCACCTGGGGCCTGGTGGGGCCTTGAAAATCCCAGGAAAATTGGCCGTAGTGATTGGCCAATGGTTGGATAATCCCTGGAAAATAGAGGGAAAACATCATCTGTAGCATCCTGGAAACACTGTTCTATCTTTTTGGGGGCTTTCTGTACAGATTATGGATGGTTTCTGTTCGAAAAAAAAGTGGTGGTTTTCCAAGAGTGCCATTTTTGGATCACCGGATATATTCTCAGTACATGACAGCATTTATAAAACTCCCAGTAAGTTGAGGCGAGAATCTTGGGCGATTTTTTCATCAACCTTCCTGAGGTTTTCAAGTATGTTTGACAGCAAAATCATGGCGATACAGCCGACTTTCCTAGAAATTTCAGAGTGTTGGACAGAAATTTCTGCAAAGCTTTCAGATGGACAGATCATTTTTCCATGGCTCATGGGTTTAGGTCAAAGATGGTCAAAGTCTCTTGGAAAAATGTGACACATTCTCGTTGTTCGCGAAAAAAAAAGGGGGCTCGTGATATTGAGTCCCAAGACAATGGCTGGATTTCGGAGATTTGCTTGCTAAGACTTGGCACAAGTACCTTTCATCACATTTGGGACTGATTCATAATACATGTATATAGATATAGATATATATATATATATATTGTAGTATCATCTATACTTCATTATTATAGCATACATTGATGACTTCATGATCATTCAGTGGTGGATACTATCGCGGCCTAGGCTTTCGTTCTACCTCTACTGCTCACATCTCATCGCAACGGTTCCGGAAGAAGCACAGGTTCGGCGGATCGCGGGGACTCGGATCCGCCGAATCAGGAGAGGATTGAACTGCTTCGGAAAGATGGGGAATCGAAGCAGCGAAATTTCACATGGAATCCAACCGGGGGGGGCGATGAAAGTTCAGTGGTAGAATCATCTTTGGAACTCAATTTTGTAAGGTTCCAGATGGAACACGATGTTCCAGGTTAAATTTAGTGGTTGTCCTTCCTGGACAATGGAGTGTCAAGACACAACAATGGGTGATATTGCACATCATGATTGCACTGGCAAGGATCTATGGTTACCCTCTGGTAAACGTTTACATAACTATGGAAAATCACCATGCTATTAATGAGAAAACTCACTATTTCTATGGCCATTTTCCAGTTCGCTTTTTGTTAACGTTTACCAGAGGGTACAAGCCATGGAGTCGTGGAATCTGTCTTTTTTTTGTTCCTTGGATCCTTGGAAGATATGAAAGATGCTACCTTTTTGTAAGCAAAGATAGGGAAAACCCTCCATTGATTTGTAATCATTGATATGGAGGTTTCCTAAAATAGGGGTACCCCCAAATCATCCATTTATAGATTGGATTTTCCCTTATAAACCATCTATTTTGGGGTACCCCCGTTTATGGAAACCCCCATATGTGTCCTATCGAAGATTTGTGGACTTCCCACTTGAAACCAGTCAAACAAATCCACCCAATAACAAACACCCCTCGGAAACCATGGTTTTTCATAGGGGATGAAACCACATATTTGGGACCATCTATGCCATCTACAGTAATTGGGTGTTTAATATTCGGGGGATGGGATTATATTATATTATATTGACATGGTATTTCAACATATTGCAACCATCAATACCTTGTGGAAGATTCATTTTTAGACGCTCATTTTTTCGCATCCAAAAAGCGGGACAAACATTTTGCCATGGTGCTGCCATCGACATTTCTGTTCGCGCATGCATTCGCTTCGGTTCGGTTCAAGTCTATTCGAAAGATTGGAACGGTTCGGTTCGGTTTCGTGTTCTAGAAACCGGAAGTGCATTGGAATTTAGCAGGAGCAGTAGTAGTAATTAGTAGTAGCAGTGGAGGGGAAGCTTAACCTTTTTGAAGGAGTTTGGAGTCTAGTTTGGAGTAATATTATTACACCATAACATGAACCATATTATAACCAGATCAAAGCCAATATGAACTCATCCAATGAAGTTAACTTGGTATTTCCCTGGGTCCCAAACTTCAAAGTTGTCCCCTTCTTTGTTCTTTTGAGCACGCCAGGTCTTGCCGCCGTCCAGGGTACCAATGGGCTATGTCCGGGGAGTGTGGTGGTGTTGGTCGGGGAAAAGCGGATGGGGTAACTAGTAGATGGATGGGGTAAGGGCGTTTGCTTGTATGGTAGTTAAATGAGTCAACTCCAAGGCAAAGAACTTTGAATTTGTTGCGGGACCGGAACAGCTGTAAGATGGGTACGTGAAAACTGAACATCTTGACTGAATGCGGCACCAAACACTGTTTTTCGTTGCGTGGGCGGAAACTTTGAACCACCCAAACACATGCCCCTTTATCAAGATGTGTTGAATGTCCAAATATGTCCAAGCATGTCCTTTCGACATGCTTCTCTGATCCAGGTTGGGTTTTGGGATTCATGTTGACATGTCTCGAATAAGCCTTACTATCGTAGCCTATTTTCATCTATTTTCCACCCATAGCCATGAAACAGGCCCATGGTATCCCATGGTGCCAATAGATTCAGCTGAGGTCAGTGAAAGCCGCTGCCTCCGATTGGTGGAACTGCTCTTTTCTGACCTCCCCAAGGTGCAATCACCGCGCGTTTTTGGATTGGCATAGGGCACTCTGTTGGGGGCTGGTGAAATCAATAGCTTTAAATAGGTGAAATCAAGCTAGCCATAGCTGGAATGTATCAGATTAGACTCAGTGCAACTATCAAAGATATGTTTGGATGTGCGGTCCAGCGAGTAACTGATTAACAATTAATGACTGGTTGGTGGTTTTCTAAACATGGCTTTTATTTTCCATTTCATATATGGGATGTCATCCTTCCCATTGACGAAGTCATATTTTTCAAGATGGTTATTGCACCACCAACCAGATGAGTAAGTAATTCCCTGAACTGGGTTCTCTCATTTGCAGCTGGATGATGAAGCTGTTTGACCAGTTATCCCCACAAGTAGAGTAGCGATGTCTGACCAAACATGGGATTGAGTGCTACATAGAATGGCTCTACCCTCCAGTAAACTAACATAGATGGACAATGGTGCATTTTATAGATTATAGATGATTTAATTTCATTTACCTTAAACATGCTGATTTTCCATAGCAAAGCGTTAATTTCCAGAGGGTATCCCTATTTCTTTTTGGTGAACCATTGATTTGTCTTGCTCGCCACCAGGCCAAAACAGTGGTTCAGGAGGAAATTGAGAAGCAGGCTTCGATTCGGAACCTTCACCCAGTGTGGGCGTTCCAGGATTAAGTCCTTGCTGCCATTAAAACTACTCCTGTTGATGGGTTCATAACCATCAATTACAGGGGTTTTATCTATTTTTATCTGGTTTTGTGGGGTTTAAACATGTTTAAACCATCAAAACTACAGGGATATCATTGATAAATGATGGTTGATGGGTTGGGGGTTATTAACTTGGATGTGCATCCCAGGAATCGTAAGTAGATCATAATACGTCATGACTCATAACCATATTACAAACCACATATATATATATATCCCAATACTGTATCATTGTATAACTTACGATTCCTGGAATGCACCCGCTTGTAGTTCCCAATAATGAATGTCAGTGGGTTTGTTGGAAGGGTTTTCAACGGGGATAGGTCAAGCCTGTCATTTTACAAGCATGGAATGCACTACGGGTCATTGTGTTGATTTTCACAATGGTTTCAATTATGTAACACATTGCAATATATATATATGAGTCAAAACTTGTTATTTTGCATATTTTTCTGGGTCAATTAGCTTGTTATTTTCCATATGAATCAGTCTGATGAGGATCCAAGGATGTAAGCTATTCTGATGTTCATCAGGGGTTTGACATCACCAAAATACTCTGTTGAACCACCAAGAACCGCCATCATCATGAAGAAATGGGGGTTTCCCGACGTGGGGGTACCCCAATAGCTGCTTGGTTTAAGAATGGTAAATCCTATGAAAAAATGGATGATAACTAGGGGTACCACCATTTTAGGAAACCTGCATACCCAAACAAGTTTGCCTTGTTGTATGAGAAACGAAACAGTGTTTGCTGGTGAAAGGTGATTAAAACAGCAGCAGCTTCCTTGGGTTCTGAGATTTATCATGGAAGCTGGGCAATGGGATTAATTCATTTGGGTTCCACGTGAATTTTCGGATTAATCCATTGTTTTTCTTTGACAATGAGATTAACCTAACCTTTCCTTTGGATTCAACAAAGCATTGAGATTTCCACAAGTGGTCGCCACTTCTTCAAGCACGTGACTATCACTCGAAATTACTGTCGGGCTTTCATAGTGGAAATAATAGAAATAGCCATGATTCAACCAGTCTTTAAAAAGCCATCAGTTTATCATTACTGTAACCATTCTAAGCAACCACTACTATGTCTAAAAAAAAACGTCTATATATATAATCATTTGTATTAATATGTATTTTCATGTGGCAAACCCAAGCTTTTTTACCATCCCCAAGTGTGAGGTGCCGCTGCCTGGCTGGGCCGTTGGAACCGTTGGAACCGTTGGCTCCACAGCGATGAGCTCCTTGGAGGAGCGGACGGTTGATGACTTGGATGAGGTAACCCCCAAAAATCATGGGAAAATGATGGTCATAGTATGGGGTAATGATGGTTAATGTTGGTTTGTGATGGTTAATGGTTAATAATCACTGGTTGGTGGTTTGGAACATGGCTTTTATTTTCCATAATGTATGGGATGTCATCCTTCCCATTGACGAACTCATGTTTTTCAAGATGGTTAAAACCACCAACCAGGAAAAATAATGTGGGTAAAGCAATGCCAGGAACCATCCCCCAGTCATAACCATTGCAAAAATAGGTGGTATAAATATTATAAACCATTCCTAAATGGGTGGTTTATTATTTTCTTAACCACATTAATGGATGATATAATATATGGGATTATCATGTGTCATCAATGGGATAAAGATATAGGAAATTTATGGGATAAACTAGCTAACAATAAACGGCCGTGGGGTGTGGTTATGACCAACAAATTGATGACTTTTGATGGGGATTGAGATTGGGGAAAAAATTACACACTTGATATGGCGTTTCTCTGAAAATTCTGCCATGAGCAAAACGTTGCTTGTCTTCACATATTTCGGGGCTTGGTCATCAGTCCATTAATAGGAATATGAGATGAATCACCATCCAGTGTATTAGGTATATGGAATGATATATGGGATTTTTCAGTAATGTCTGATTCTTCATTCTATATGGGATATAATTAATTGATATGGGCTATTTTTTTAATGGATGGGATATCCAACAATAGGAGATGAAGGGGGGAAGCGTGGGTTTGTCCAGACATGTTATATAGTTTATCATCATTTTTTGTCAGCAGTTTTTTATGAGGAAAATGACGAGAAACCACTGGATGTAGAGGATACCCTATTTTGAGACAGCCGTGTAGACATACACAACACACACACACACCAAGACAAGGTTTTCACCAACCAAGGGAAGCATTCACCCGACCAAAAGATTGGAGTTTGGGTCAGAATGAGTGCCCCTACCAAAATTGCCCCAAATGAATGGTTCCCAACATTGCTACAAAAGGATGACCAATTTTTTGACTCCCTGGTTGGGAGCAAAACAGAACATTTGCCCTGTTTTTACTTGGGATATGAGTATTGAGTATTGCCAATTGAGCCTCCCACAGCTCTGGGGTGCCCCAAGCAGCACTGAATTTTTCTGTGGCACCGATGCCATCAACCTCCAATTGAGGACGGGAGCTGCTCCCATCCATTTTGGTACCTGCAATTACATTATACAGTATATATTATATATTATATATTATATATTATATATATTATGTGTATAAATCATTGGGGCTTTGTACATATATTATATATAGAATCCAGCCGCAACCATATTCCCCATTGAGAATGATATCTTGAAGATACCGTCATGGAAGTTCCACTCGGACAAAGCCTTTCAAAGCCCCAACATTGCTTTTGCAGGATCTCAGTTACATGAGCTTCGATGAAAGCCTCGCAAACACTCGATGCATCGAAGCGGACGCATTGCCACTGAACTCAGCCAGGGGCACTGGAATTATGCTCAACAAACAAGGTGTGTATGCTGTAGATGGCTAGTGAATCTTCATGGTACACAAAATGCTTCGGAAGAGGGGGCTTCGGGGGTGAACGCACCCACTTTTGAAATGCCATCACAATGACTAGCACCCCCTATGGGACCCAAAAAATGAATAAAACAAATCAGGGTTTCTGAGCGAGTGCGTATTGTGAGTTTGCAAGAGGGCAAGGATTCATGTATATACCCTCTGGTAATTTAACATAGCTATTGAAAATGACCATAGAAATAGTGGATTTTCCCATTGAAAATGGTGGTTTTCCATAGTTTTTTGTATGTTTACCAGGCCGGGTAATTGGCAAGTGTTTCACAGGACATTCTGTTGATTTCATGAAACCCAAGGAATGTGAGACTGAAAGGTGTCATTCAGACCCAACGTGACCGCTGTCGTGACATTTTTGGGATGGCGAAAAACCACCAACCACTGGCTTGTTTGCCAATGATGGTTGCGCTTGAATCATATATAATCATATATACATATTATACATATGTATGTAACTTAATTGTATAAATATATATACATACATATGTATTTGAAATATGAACACATTATCAGAACAAGTTGTACCAAAAAACTTTTTAAATGAAGTGATATAACACTGATATCTCCCATTTGGCCTGCTGTCTCACGAGGTGCCGTGCCCTACTTGAAGGCTGGAGAGTGTTGGGTGTCCCCAGAGGCTGGGAAATCAACGTTGATTTGAGTGGCCATTTAGTATTAACGGAATTAATGTATGATATTATATAATATATGATATAATATATGATATAAACAAATATATGATATAAACAAATATATGTGGTAATAAATTATATGTGTGTAATATATATGTAATAATATATAATATATTATATAGTATATATGTAATATAATAATGTATATAATGTGTATATATATACTGTGGTAAAGCCAATCATTCAAACCATCCCCAGTTTAGGTTTATTATTGGGTATACCGGTATACCACGTTATATAAGAATCATCGAACTAATTGGGATTGGGTACCTTTAACATCGGGTCTTTGATAGGATCTTCGCAGTGAATTGCTTGTCATAGTTCATTGTCAAAAGGCTGCTGCTGGTTTGTTTCATCCTACATGGGACAGTAGACAAACGTAGATGATGCGTACCACAGGATCATATGATAAGTAGATATCCTGATCTACACTCTACATATACATAGAAGACACGGAAGTAGGATCAGTCCACCCTGGTGATGTTCAATTTTGACATATACCTGGGAAGAAACATCCGATTCCCTTGGCCTTGGTTCTTGGTGGATCGCAGCATATCGTTTTTCGCATGGGGCTCAGCCATGAGGAAGCTCACATCCCACTGGAAGGTGGCTTTTTAACCACTGTAAGGGCGGCCATTTTGGATTTCAAATCGCTGAAGGAGGATCTTCTTCTGTGCCTTTGTCCCCAGAGTTTTTCCATCTTACAGAGCACAGTCGCCAAGGTGTTGCTTATTGCTGAGCAAGAGCATGCCGCATTTTAGCTGGTCGGGCTGCCCATGTGCCAAGGTTGAGTTGTTGGGGTGCCCCTTGATCAATGGGAATTCCAGGATCCTAAAATGGAGGTACTGTACCATGTATTTTGTGGGGATATTCCCTTATATAGGCCTTACATAGGCCTTATATATGGTAGGTACCTCCAATTTAGGTTCCTGAAATGGCCATTGACTTGAGGTTTCCCAAGTGCTTGGCATTTGGCATGAATAAATGCATGCCCTCTGCTCATCAAACAATGGCAATGGATCATCCGATATTTGCGGATGTAGCCATTGCAAGCTGTCATTTGCCATTGCCATGCTGACTTATTTGAGGGTAGTACGTTATGCATTATATCGCTTGGATATCACATGATTCATCAAAGGAATCATGAAACATAAACCAACATCAAACTGCACGATAACGCCAACAAGAACTGAGAGAGTTACATTCCAATTCAATCCAACCTACCATTTGGCCACTGGTGCTACGAGTGTTGGAAGTTTCCCTCATACATACATTCTGGAGATGACGTGCAGCCCCTACAGATCAATAGTGATATATGTGGTCACATCATGTTACATTGATATTGCTTCCTTCTCATTGCTACTTGAAAAGCATGTTCGTTCTCATTGTTAGTGAACTTCACCAAGAGCATTTGCTACGCATTTATAGCCACACTGCATGAAACCACTTCTGCTACAGCTCTGATTCTGACGGCTGTCAACTGTGTTTGATCCCACTAGGTGGCTGTTTGATACTGCTTTAAAGCCAACACTTGCCTTGAACGATTTCCCGATTTCCCAAGCAAACCAGTCCATGTCGTATTTTTTTCTCAGCGTTAGGTCATATTTTTTTCCATACAACAAGATGGAAGCCACGAACCCAAATGTATTCACGTTCTTGGACTACGAGTGAACACCTCTACAATAGGAAAACGAACCTTTTTTTTTCATGCATCGTGCGCGCATATTGTCTCAGCGAAGGCACCTGATCAACAGTTCACAAAGAGACAACTAACGCACAAAGACACGCATGGAAAACATCGCTGGAAGACAGTACATATTTCCCCTGTTACCAGTCTGCAGTGTGGAGTGGAAAGTGTTGAGTGTGGAGTGTGGAGTGGAAAGTAAGGAGTGTGGAGTGTAAAGTGTGGAGTGTAGAGTGTGTAAAGTGTAAGACGTCCCAGTACTACTTTGTACCACAAAGCTTGCACAAAGCACTTCCCAGCACTACTTTGTACTGCAAAGCTTGCACAAAGCACTTCCCAGTACTACTGTGTACTACAAAGCTTGCGGAAACTAGTTCCCAGTACAACTTTGTGCTACAAAGCTTGCACAAAGTCCTTCCCAGCAATACTTTGTACTACAAAGCTTGCACAAAGCACTTCCCAGTACAACTTTGTACTACAAAGCTTGCACAAACTGCTTCCCAGCACTACTAGTATTACAAAGCTTGCACAAAGCGCTTCCCAGCACTACTTTGTACTACAAAGTTTGCACAAAGCACGTTCCAGTACTACTTTGTACTAGACAGCTTGCACAAAGTCCTTCCCAGTACTAGCACTTCCCAGTACTACTTTGCACTACAAAGCTTGCA
>Ga0126342_10014845_pt1 | contig 13706 bp, 10 predicted proteins | sample Cyp1metagenome_FD_92528 | JGI IMG/M metagenome (GOLD analysis project Ga0126342, IMG submission 92528) | Coral microbial communities from Lord Howe Island, Old Settlement Bay, Australia - Cyphastrea 1 metagenome | ecosystem: Host-associated > Invertebrates > Cnidaria > Coral ...
CACCCCCATTAAACTTTACATTCCATTGGGAAGATCAACAAAGGTATTAGGGAATATTGAAATCCCACCCCCGTTAAACTTTACATTCCATTGGGAAGATCAACAAAGGTATTAGGGAATATTGAAATCCCACCCACCCCGTTAAACTTTACATTCAATTGGGAATATTAAAATGCCACCCCTGTTAAACTTTACATTCCATTGGGAAGATCAACAAAGGTATTAGGGAATATTAAAATCCCACCTCCGTTAAACTTTACATTCCATTGGGAAGATCAACAAAGGTATTAGGGAGTATTGAAATCCCACCCCCGTTAAACTTTGCATTCAATTGGGAATATTAAAATCCCACCCCTGTTAAACTTTACATTCCATTGGGAAGATCAACAAAGGTATTAGGGAATATTGAAATCCCACCCCCGTTAAACTTTACATTCAATTGGGAATATTAAAATCCCACGCCTGTTAAACTTTACATTCCATTGGGAAGATCAACAAAGGTATTAGGGAATATTAAAATCCCACCTCTGTTAAACTTTACATTCCATTGGGAAGATCAACAAAGGTATTAGGGAATATTGAAATCGACATTCAACTGATGATGCAATTGATGATGATGATGATGATGATGATGGTGATGGTGCGTTGCCCGTCGTCGTTGCGGTTCGAGGCAAAGCCAGGCATTTGCCGTATATATATATGTATGTGTGTGCATGTGTGTATGTATATGTATACGTATATGTATACGTATATATGTATATGTATATGTATATGTATACGTATATGTATATGTATATACGTGCATACATAATTATCATACATATATATATATATATATAGTTATATATATATACACACTTAATATATACGAGTACCGATATACAGTTTACTTGGGGGGTGTTAACCCGGTCAAACGACAGTATGGGTGGGCACTGTTGGACAAAAATAGGATGCCATCCGACTCCATTTTCTCCACTTGAAGGGCTACTACTATAAATCTAAATTTTGGTAAGAGAAAACTACCGTTGTTGATCCTGTTCGGTGTCAAACAATTCAATGCTGGGCGGTCTTTATCTTCGTTCACTCATCTTACTGATATCACTTCACTATACAATAACATCTCCAGCATATGTATCATTTATTGCGTCATACACAAATATATGTGTGTGTGTGAAATGTCATTGTACAACATCTCCCAACTGATATCATGAATATCTCCACCCAACGCAGCCCCGGCTTCAGCAAGGACTTGGCCCTGGCCCATCCCAGTTTTGGGTGGCTACCCCCACCAGAATACACCGGAATATGTGGTTGTTGGTGAAATATGGTGAAATCCCATGAAATCCCCAGTTTCAAATCATGTTCTCCATAATTCTTGTATATTCTTGTTATCTTGTTCGGCCAGTCTCGATCATTTCAGCTTGTATAAGGTGGCAAAGCATGGCAAAGCCAATTCAAAAATCATGGATTTGGATCCCCAACACAAACTGGACTTCTCTGAAAATATGGCAGCCTTAAAAAGTAAAACCATTGGTTTATCATCGCTTCCCCTTGTAGAAAATGGCAATTGTAGAAGCACCCATTTTCCGACAGACCCATCCAATAATTATAGATCATCATCATCTTGCTGATTATATCCAATTATGATCCGGTCTATCCCATTATTGTGTTTACTTTTATATCATGATATGACATGATATGACCATATCCCCAAATTCCAAAAAGGTAACACATATTCTCTATAGATTCTCCAAATAGTGGATTTCCCATATTCACCTTAAAGAAACCCAGGTATTGGGTCCCCATATATTCCATTTTGTTGGTGAATGTTGGGAAAAAAATCTCTTCATATCCCCCATCCCCACTATCTCCAGAATGTATCCAGCATTTCAACCCGATTGGGTCCCCCAGGCCATCCCCGTACCCAAGTCCCTAATGGCTATTCAACCTAATTAACTATGGATATCCTGGATAGCTATCAGCATTTTTCAGTTCGCTATCCAAGTTCCATCGACCATAGCGGAAAATGGAGAATTTTCAACAACCATGTTCCATCGCTATGGATTCATCAACCCTGTTCCATCGCCAAGGGGATCCTCCTGTGCCAAGTGTCGTATTTTCCGGTACACTTCACCTGGTCCGGCGTGCCATGCGCCACCCGCGGCACCGTGATGTACAGCACCGAGGGCATTGAGGAACCGTTCTGCTCCAGCAAAGCCTCGGGTGCCTGGACATTGGAAGATCTTCCAGCAAAAATCTGGGATTTTACATGAATTGACCAACAAAAACTAGGATTTCACCGGCAAAAATGGTGATTTCATCGGTCGAAAGTGGAGGTTCAACCACCAAGAATGGAGATTAATCAGCAACAATTTGGATTTGACCAGCAAAAATGGTGGATTAGCCAACAAAATTAGGAGTTAGCCATTCAAAAACATGCATTCAACATCATTCAACAATGCCTGACAATGGGATATACCCAGATTTTTTGCTTGATTTGTACGAAGCATAAAGCGCATTTAATGAATGGGGTAGTTACCAACAAACTGAGACAATCGTTGGAAGGCAATCACACGGCTTTGTCCAAGAAAGAGGGATTGACCCAAATTGATGGCAAGTTCATGCAATTGAAATGGAAATGGAAGACATCATGAAGTCACCATCGGTCCGCAAGTTTGAAAAGATGACGCATGAACAGGGAAAAACCTTCTTGGAAGAGAAAAAAGCACCTGCCATCGACCAAGCAGCCAATGTACCAACATTGGAATGCATGTGCAAAAAAATTGAACTGATACAGAAATTTCCTAGTCTAGTAGGGACTCGATCTGTTTCATACTTTCCCTGTAAAGTGCGGATACCTCGTTTGTGGGATGTAAACATGGCTTTCGTTCACCACATTCTGCTGGGATGCACATTCTGCTGCACGTCCTGAATCATCACTGCCAGCTATGGCTTTGTTCATTGGGATTTCACATGTGCTAGGGCTGCTAGGGTCAAGTTACATGCTTTTTGTGCATTCCATACTGGGAAATCAAACATCATGGGTATCTAAATCCCGATTTTGAATTGATGACCATCCCCCCAAATATACATCTCTTGACCATGGCACACATGAGTCTATACTTACAGTTCACATCCATATCCATAGAAATGCTTATAAATCGTCCTAGCTGCTGATAACACTAATATATAACCAACCATCGAGCTCGAGCGAGCTCAGCTGCTTCCTTTTTTGTTTTCATCTGGGGTCCACAATGGGGACGATTCCCGCAATTATATCCAATTGCAGCATTGCAAGTTTAGTAAGGAACACGTATGATATATTGTGGTGTAGTAACTAGTAACCCCAAACAAAAATGGAGAAAAGTATGAACAAAAAAGTAATTTATCACTTTTTCGTCGTTGGATTTTCGTATCTATCTTTTTGGGTGGCACTATGGGTTCATCTCTCGGGCCTAGTGACATAACTTAACGTTAGTATGTTTATTCAATAAGGTCAGACACCATCATAGAAACAGTAATACCACATAACATATCATGTAATAGGAAAATTCTGAAACAGTGTTTTATCAATATATATATATATACACGTGTATAGTTATATCAATATATAGATTTTTAAAAAAAAAAAATGATAGTAGATGTAATTCATATACCCTCTGGTAATTTAACGTAGCTATTGAAAATGGCCATTAATAGTGGATTTTCCCATTAAAAATGGTGAATTTCCATAGCTATGTTAGTTTACCAGAGGGTACTACAATCATCAGCTTTTTTGACCACTCGGTTCCTCCAGTTTCCCATATGGCCTCGCTTTCGGCGCTCTCCGATACCACTTGCGACGATCCAGCCTTGGAGGAGACAGGTGATATTTCTGCGGGTCCCAACAAATGGGGGACAGCAACGCCCTGTTTTTAAAAAAATGATGTTTGTAACTTTAGTAAAATACGATTCTAAAAATGTGATGAATTATGAGAAATTCTGTTCTGCCTCTTTTTGGATGTCATTATACCCCATTTCCATGGTGTCAAAAAGTTCGAAACCTCATTGTCCCATACTTTGATGATTCTTCATGGCCATAGTTTGTTGAAATTATTGGGTGCCGCCCCTTTTTAAGACAAATGACAAACCCTATTCACCTGGGTGTAAGAGCCGACAACCTTCAAGCACTGACCCATCACCACTTAGCAGTTGACGTAGTTTCTGAAGTATAAATAATCTACTAACACCACTTGTTTGGGAGGTTCACTATTATTTTGTACCCCACCCCAAGTGATGTCTTTTTTGTACACTGCAAAGAAGAGGGGAAAAAAACGCAGTGCCAAAAACCTATCGGAAAATCATTCAAGTAACAGTTTGTCAATGAAGATTTCCAGTTCATGGATTATGATATTCCATAAGTGTCACGGCCCCCATCAGCATTAACCAGCCATCATTGAATCATTCATCAATTAGAACCCTATATACCCTATATATTTCCTGGCTTAACAAGGCTGCATCCAATTATACATATAAACTGGTTTTCTGTTGCATGAAATCTCTGTAACTGATTGCAAAATACCCATGAAATAACTATCAACTGATGTTTCTTGATGCATTCAATAGTGATATGATGGTACAACATCATAGTTTTGATGCTTCAAACCGTATAATCCTATAAATGATGGTTCGATCATCAATCATCAACCTCCTGGTATTTAACCATCATTTTTATACAAGATTATACCATATGAATTATACCATCATACTTATATAGGAGTATCTGGGATGAATTCCCCTATCAATCCTCCTGACCCCTGAGGTGGGAACTTCTGGCTCATCCTCAAAGTCTGCGATGTCCGTTTCATCTTCCAGGCACGCCCGCAGCATCGCCGAGAAGACTTTCTTCGGCAAGCCCTACAGCGATGGTTGAAGTCGATGGGAAGGGCAGAATGGATGGTTTTCTGTGCACAGCTGGATCTTGGAAGAATTTTCCATGAAAACTTTGGTTGATCCCATTTCTGGTCGTTGAAACCCATAGTTTGCATGGAAAAGTCTGGTGGTTTCAACATGAAAATCATCCCAGTGGTTGGACCACCAGATCATCATCGCCTACCCGGTAGACACGTATCCCCATAGTAGTTAGATGCTTACATCCCCATAGTGTCTTGGTGAGATGTTCCTATAGTTAGATGCAGAAAACTCCATTGTTTGCTGCTTAAATCATGTTAAATCCCAATCTATGTTGAATTGATTTGAATTGTGTGTTCATTTTTTCTACCCATCCTTTTCAGTTGGCCTGTCCTTCTTGCCCAACATGCTGAAGCCCAACTCGCAAATCTCCAGTGTTCGGACCGTTGCTTTGCCCGGCGCCGTTTTGCCCACGAAGTAATCGAAGCGAATCCCTCAAGTGCCGCCAGCGGATGCCAGCGGTCAAAGATGCGATCTACCCCGCAGGGAATTGTGCAATTTTATGGGTGAAAATGAGAAAGCATCACATATTCCGGGGTATCCATCTTTCAGATACCAAGCAAAATGATGCAAAATGGATGGTTGACCCCATAAAGCGAGGATTGTTGGAGTCGTCATTCCAATTCCTGCTTTGATGCGTGAGTCACACATCAGAAAAATAGTAGACTGTTAATGTGGGAAAGCATGGAAAACAGCAGCTATAAGATTCTGTGTGTAATGATTGAAAGCACCAATCAGCTTTATTGCATCCCTGCAACTGAGTAAGATGTCCATTCTTATTTCTTGTTTCAATCATGTTCAAACATATTTCAGGGGTCCCATCAGGATCAAAAAGCTGATTCCTATCATTTTGATTGTGTTTTGATGGTGTTTTACCATGTCTATCTGCTTGGGCCTCTTTCAGGGACTCCCAGAAATGGCCTGGAGGAGTTTGGCAGGTCTGCATGCGGACCCAGTCCATCCAGTGCTCGGTAATTTCCCTGGCGACGCCCATGCTGTCATAGCTAGAAGTGAAACGTGAAACTCATGTTGGATCGGAGGAAAAATCTGGTAAATCCTAGGGTCCTAGGAAGATAGAACAACTGCTCTCAAGTTTAACGATCTGCGACATCTGCGACATCTGCGACATCTGCGACATCTGCGACATCTGCGACATCTGCGACATCTGCGACATGATCTTTTTTAGCTCAAGCATCTCAACTGTCTAGCCATGTCTAGCCTGATGCATTGGCTCAATAGTGAGCTACTGTCTCAATGAGTTGATCATCATCTTTCGCCAGAAAGTGGGGGAATGTGGTAAACCCAACCATAAACTCCAGCAATTTCACCAGAATGGGGTGTAAATCGGTGTAAACATGTGTAAACCCTCTAGAATTGGAGGTTTATGGCAGTCTTTTATTTAAGATCTTAGTTAGCACATGACCATATCATTACCCACATCCTCCCATGACATTGACGACCCACCTACACTGCCGCTCGCCATCCTCCAGGGCCGCTAAATCTCCTCCAATCCACTGAGCCGCCTCTGCGGAAGTGAAGGCCTCCTGCGCTGACGCTACCCGGATCCGCTGTTCAATGGAAGATGTTGATGGTCATGGAAGATACACTGTACACAAAATATCTCTTCAGAACTGCCACTTAAGAAAAATTAGGGGGTGACCTCTCACCAAACAACCATGGAGAAATGGCAAATTTATGGACCGTTTGACAAGATCTGAAAGATTCTGAGAGATTCATCACATGCGAAGTGCTTCTTTTTTTTCCCATTTTCACGGCGCCTTGAAGTCACCAAACTCATTGTTGGGCTTGATCTTGCAAAACTTGGTGAAGATGGTGGTTTCAACCTGCAGATCATCGATATCCAATCAGATCCAGAAAAACAGCGCCCAGTTACGGCCCAGCCTCGCCGTCGACCACATAGAGTCGAAGCTCTAAATCATGATCCACATACCTTGAAAAATAGCACCAAAAAAAAGCAGAACAAAAAAACAGGGTAGATTCCGGATGAAGCCAGTTCGGAACATATGACCGGAACCGCTGAAAAAATTGGGAAAAAGAAACAGCTCAAATCCAGGAGAATCGACAAATCGATCCAGGGAACTCTTGCACGATGAGATTTTCCAGGTCATGGGGCTGTCCGGTGATTTCATCGCTGATCTCAATGGTCTGGGTGAGCTGGGAAATGGCCGTTTCCAAGCCACGTTGGCCTCACCACAGGCCACAGGAGCTGTCAACTTGGAACCTTGAGTTTGAGGTATGGCTCAAAACCATTCAAAACCCTGGTAGTTTGCTGTTTACACCAAAATTCGCAGGGTATTCATGGAGATTCGGATGTTCATTGATCCCAAATATGAAGAATCAAAGAATTTCATGAATCCACACGAGGTGCAACCTCTAACGCGAAAGATGAACGATTCTCTGGCAGTCCATCAACCCCATAGACTAGTGATTTCAATCAAGGAAGACATATATAACTTGCCCAAAAAATTGTTTGAGGCAACAGAACGAGGCCACCTCCTCCTTCCAAAGTGATTTCGCCCCAGGCCTTCCCAGAATTTCACATCCAAAGCTTCCCATGAGAAACCCAGTTTGGCGACTCCTTTGATAATCGGGACGTCACCTTGGGTCTGCTGTGAAGGGCCTGGATAAATGCACTATGAAGCAGTATTCCTTCCCTAAACAGGCCATCGGTTGTAGGACACATCCTGAGAATCGAATAATTAACATTATATAATTAACCATGTCCAGTCTGTCTTGCCCCATTTTGGCTGGCTAATACTAATGTTTTCATTGTGTTCATATCAAAATACTAATCTGTGTTCATATCAAAATGTGTTCATATCTCTCACCCCATCACCTACAAAGATCGATCCCTTCGACCCAGTCGACCCAGTGGCTGGGAGTTTCCCCTCGCAGGATCTGCTGCTTCCGGCGCACTTGGCACAGGGCTTTGTAGGCAAAGTGTGAAGCCTGGCGATCATCATGGCGTTCATGGCGTTCTGGTGGAATATGCTGGAGTCTGCTCGTCATTCACCAAGCTGAAATATGTGTTTCAGCAATTGGTCTGGGGGAAGTATGAAGAATTCACCAACCTGAGAGAAGGAAAAAAATGGAAAGTGTCCTTCACTAAGCCGCATGTATAGTGAAATTCTTGCGAGTGCGCTGTGATTGGTCCACCACAATGTGGTTCTGTTTTTTTTTGGCAAAACCGACTGGCAGGATCATCATTGAATGTCTGAGCATCTTTTAACGCAAACCAAACGCAGTCGAGTGCGCATGGTTGAATCTTTGATGAAGCGCCGCCTGAGCTCTTTGCCACCGATCTCCAACGCACTTTGCGGATCAGAAATACTTATCCCCAAAAGGATCGAAAAGTAAAATCACATCAAAACAGTGATGAAAATCACTTTTCTATCCTTTTTCGGGGTTACTATAAGGTGGAACATCCCCCATCATGTCCCCCGTTTTTTAAGGCACAAAAGGTGTGCAAACGCCCGTCCCAGGGGCCCAGGGCCTGCTTGCAGTCCGCCCCATCCTGTTCGATGAGCATTCGAGGCACTGCGATGGTGGCTGGAAGCTGCAGATGTGGCGCCTCAGGCGCCGTTCTTTGGGGCTTAGTGCACTGATTTTCATGGCATGGTTCAATTCATTCAAAACCTGTAAAACCAGTAAAACCCTATACAAATTCATGAGAATGAAAGTTTACCAACAAACACAGTGATTTAAACATAATTAGACAACAGATAAAGAATTGTCTGACCAAAAACTTGAGAGCAAACGGTGGAACGAAAGGTATGTAGATGGATATGTTGCGATCATAGGTGCTGAAAGGGTGCATTTTTCTTAATTAAACGCAAGCGAAGCATTCATGGCACATATAATTATATTATATATATATATAGTTGATGTGGATATATGTGGATGATATTCAAAAAAACAGAGGCGTAAGGATAACGTTGGCGATGATGGAGATTGCGAAAAGGACGAGGACGAGGATGCAAGATCAGGACGAGGATGTTGCTGGCTGGCGATGATGAAAATGAGGAGGAGGAGGAGGGCCATCGCTATGATGTGTACAAAATGAGGCCCCCAGAATGGAAGTCATGCAGGGCACGTCCATCCTATGGCCTCCTCTGCCTCCAAAAAAGGAAAATGCGCTGAAGCCCGAAAGCTCAAGTAGCTGATGCTACCTTTCGTGATAATGGGGTTTTTCCCAACAAAAAATGGAGATTCAACCAACAGAAGGATGGTTCGACCATAAAAAATGAGTACCTACCACCAAAAATTGGGATTGAACCAATTAAAATGGCAAGTTTACCGGTAAAAATGGTGACTTGCCAAACACGGAAGCCAACCAACGTGCCCCAACTACAGTAGTCCATGCCATTTCTGGGGAATGAGGCTCAGGGGACTGTTGACTCATTCTTGGGCAAGCTCTTGGTATTTTGATGATCTACTACCGAGAGGGACATGAGAGACATCTGGTTGGCCACATTGGCCGTTAGACAAACATGCCCAGCAGCCTTGCAAAAATCTACATCTGGCGCCCATCAAACATCACCGTCTACCCCACCACCCCACAAGGTGCCAAGGGTCCAGCGCCATGTAGTACGTCCAGCGTTTGGATGCCAGCAACTCATAGAGCCCCGAATCGTGGGGGAAGCGGCTCGGAATTCCCGCTCGCTCCACGGCTTGCATCATCCGGAAGAACGCCTGGGGGAAGGGGGAATGCCAGAGCGAATCAACGAAGCATGCCGCAACCAGATGTTGGAAAACATGGGAAATTCGAGGATTTTGGGGGGCAAATGGATGGATTTTGTATATTTTGGATAGAGTTGGGGTGTCTCCAAATTAAACCTCTCAAACATACCAAAATTATGAAAAATCTGGGGATATGTCCTCAGACCTTTTGCAAAGTATGGAAGGCTCTTCTGCCAGCCTTCTGGTCTACCAGTGCAGCCCCGCCATCGCCACCAGTTTCACTGGTGGGAACACAGTGTTCCTCGAAGCCTGTGGGATAAAGGTGGTACATGGCACAGACTTTCCTTGGATTTGCTTCAGTGGCCAAGCCAATCAAAACATTGCCTCCTGGATTTACCCCTCTGGTAATTTAACATAGCCACGGAAAATCACCATTTTTAAGTTCGGTAAATCATTATGTTTATCATCTTTCATATGGGCTATGCCATAGCAAATTGTCAAATAACCCAAGTAAGTATATTGTTGATTATTTATATATATATATATATCCCATTATATCATAATATCTACCATGAAAACAACAACATATCCCAGTTTGGATGATTTGGGGTAACACCATTTCAGGAAATCCCCGATTTGGAAAGATTAAAAAACAAAAAAAAACATTTGGAAATCCGTGTTTCCGTGCACGGCGCAACGGATGCTGCCCGCTGAAGAGCAGATGGGCCGTGTCCGCCACTTTGTCCATGTCGCTTTTGTCCTCGATGTAGACTGTCCAGACCTCTGAGGGGTTAGCTCCAATAGAAAATGTGCTTCTGTAACTGTACATATATTGTTATTATTATACCATAATATATAGATTATACATTGTCTATATATATACTCTATGTATATATGATTTTATGTGATTATATATGATTATATATGATTATATATGATTATAATTGATTATAATTGATTATATATGATTATATGTAATTATATGATATTATATATGATTATATATGATTAATTGATTATATGTATATTATATGTATATTATATTATATTATATTATATTATATTACATTACATTATATTATATTATAATATATCATATTATATCATATTACATTATATTACATTATATTACATTATATCATATTATATTATATTATAGTATATTATATTATATTATGTTGTATTATATTATATTATATTACATACCTGCAAAACCAAGTGGCAACAAAAATCAAGCACCAATGAAAGTTGCTTGAAATTCTGCTTCCGTGAAAAATGATGGTGTTTGCCGCTTCCTTGCAGAAACAAAGTCAAAGTTTGTTGTTACAGTAGAAGCATTTGTTTGACATAGAATCACGTTTGAACGATTGTATTTCGTCGGATTTAGCATGCCAAGGACACCAAAATGGGTCTTCACAAAGTTTTTCTTGCAAGAAATTCCAATGAAATTCCGGCAGAAGTACCGCCTCAAGTTTTTGATTGTTGCCAGATTCTTCAAAGTGGATTCAGATGTTTTTCAAGGTGATTTCATGAACTTTCACACGCTGGGTTCGGACCGCAATTAAGTTGCGAAGGTTTCAAAGCCAAACCCATTCTCTCAGTTTTTGCAGCGGTGAAAGACAAAGTTAATCTTGCCCATGGTAACTAGGAAGTTGAACTTTGTCGAGAAAGACCTGGGTTGATACAAAATGTGGGTTCGACACCTGTCAATTCCCACCATTTCATTCTAGACCACGCATTGATTGTTGCAGGACCACACCTGCTAGACTTCTCCACTTGCATGTGCCATGGGCTGCTGGGTAAGCATAATACTTTTCAATATCACAATCACCAAATTTGGACTTAGTTTCGATAATTCATACATCTGCAAAGGTCAAATTGGCAAAATCATCAGTATTTTCAGTGTATAGAAGTCGTTTCATAGCATTGCGTGGTAGTGGCGGCACTTTGTGTTTTCTCACCTGCGTTTTGCATGGCATGCGCAGCACTTTGCGCTTTCTCTTTTTTGCGTGGTCACTTTCTTTGAGTATACGGTAAGTTTAAATGGATGTGTTGGAAAATATATGACAATATAGTACCTGTACTCTGAAGTCCTCTGTTTCAGGGTGGTAGACCGCATTGACGGCATTTTCAGACACCCAAATTGCCGTTGCCGTAGACAGATCTTGTGGATATGATCCGAGCCGACCTCGTAGTCTGCCCCGATATGCTGCTGGAAATGATCGCAGTAGGAATCAATGAAGATGTCAGACACTGAACTGCCTGCGACAGTTGGATCCTTGAACTGAAGTTTCTGGTGTCTCGATGATTGGTTTACTGAAAATTAGAGTGAAACCATTCTCTTTACTGTATCTCCAAATACATTGTTTCCTGCAAAATTACATCTAAAACAATTCTGGAAATGAATTTATCTGGCAAAGCAACAGTTTCCCAAACACATCTTGGAGACTGAAACCAATGGCAGATCATCACGACTAAGCCACTACAAGTACTGCAGTAGTGGGGTTTCTCGGGGGATACGTCATTTTAGGCCATTTCAATTGGGTGGACCCAATTCTGAGACAACTGACTGTCAGGAAAATTGAGCAGTGTTCAAAACCCGAAATATCATTCCATTTAGTCCAGCTTGGTTAAGAACATGATTCCCAGTTCTTGGATTTCTGGTAATCCCCAATCAATATAAGATAAATATAGATCTGGATGTAGAGATAGATATATATATATATATACATATATATATACAGAGAGAGAAGGGTAGATATATATATATAACATACATAGGTTAGTTAATAACCCCTTCCGAGCTAATCATCAACCACCAGGTCGAACGCCGCCGCCGCCTGTCTCGCCCCATTGGGCCGGCGCGATGATCTCATTGAGACCGCCCCAGCGGAAGGTCAGAATGGCCTGGGCGATCTCAGCCAGCAGTGGCAGGCAGTGGTTCCATGGAATGTGGTTAAAACTGGCTGCCATTTTTACCACCCATGACTTGGTAAACATACCACGTTTCAAAACATGATGAAATTGGGGGATGGTTCATGACATTGGTTTACCCACATGAATGGAAAACTGGGAGCCATAGTATTCTACCATGATTCCAGTGTGATAAAATGTGGCAAAGCCAGTAGTAATGGAAATTGATGGAAAGCTGGGAATAGTGTGGTAAACCATTATTAATGTGGTAAAACCAAAAATAGACCATAATAATCAACAATGATTAACCATAATTAACACTGATCAACCCTAATTGCCTATGATTTGCCATCATGAACCAGAATAAACAACTATTGATGATTGGTGAACTCCTATAGTGTGGTGGGCCCAATTTCATAAACCATCCCCAAAATCATCATTTTTCTGGGTTGTATAAACCATCCCCAAATAGTAGGTTTATGGTAATTATTGGGTTTACCACATGATTATGGTATTATTCAAAGATGGAAATAGAATTGATAATTTGTCTCTTCACTGTGTAGTTCTACGGTTTTGCTTTTACAGAAACATATCATTATTGCAATGCATATACACAAACATTCAGAAATTCTATCTCATATATATATATACATATATATGGTCCCGTCCTCCGTCTCTCCACCCCCCCAATGGGTTGGGGGGGTAGGGGGTTGGGCCACTACCAGTCACAGGGGGGGAAGGGGGAAGATCTCATATGGGCGTGTATATATATATATATACATATATATATACCTATATATATACATATATATATACATATATATATACATATGTATATATACATATATTATATATACATATGTACATATACATAACGTATACATATACATATATATATAATATATATAATATATATATATATATATACATACATACATATATAATATGTGTATATATATATATTATGTGTGTCGTATATAAAGCATATACTATACGTACCTAACACTACTAAATATTACTGTGAATGTCTCCTCTTTGACCCATTTCACCTTGACACATGCATGTGAACACAACAGGTGTCGCGAACTTGCGGCTCTAGGCCCACGGATTTCAGCTTCTTGTGAAAAGCACATGGCGTGTGG